>Ga0100377_1003862_pt1 | contig 11813 bp, 6 predicted proteins | sample CryGeymeta201501_FD_83664 | JGI IMG/M metagenome (GOLD analysis project Ga0100377, IMG submission 83664) | Groundwater microbial communities from Crystal Geyser aquifers in Utah, USA - Crystal Geyser metaG 2015-01 | ecosystem: Environmental > Aquatic > Deep subsurface > Groundwater | place: USA... | reverse complement strand
TGACGGGAATCACGATCCAGGAGGTTCGGCTTAAAAACAGCTCAAGCCGTTGGCGTCCGGACTTTCCAGCCAGGAAGATGAATACCGTGAGCAGAATGTTAATGAAGATGGTGAAATAGTTTCCAAGCATCATTTTGTCGACGAAGGTCAGATAACTGATCGGTGGGAGACCCTGTGAAAGGGAAAGGTGGTAGGCAACGGAGCTGAACAGGGAGGCCACGCTGAGGCTGATCCTTTGTGAAATCTGCTCGATCGGAAGCAGTATTCCGATGACTGAGATCATCAGAAATAAAATCGCCGGGATTACCATTTTTACGAAAATGATTCTTGGATCGCGAGAGATGCGCATCTCCACTTCGACCTGGGAATATGTTTCTTTGGTGGTGCTGGTGGGGTCGCCGAATGTGGTTTTGTAAGGGTGTTCCCTGGAAAGGATCCTGAATTCATCAATGTCCCAGCCGATGAGATGGAACAGCGGATCGATTCCGGATTCGGCAACATCGGGGAAATAGAGCCGTTCTCCAATCGTTTGCTCGGTATCCTCGAGAAGAATTTGCAGAGTGAAGTTGTCGAAGGGGTAGTTTCTCAAGCCGAAATCCTGGTCAAAGATTCCGCTGCAACGGAAAATTGAGTAATTGAGATTGGTACCGGGCGCGGGCATCTTCTCTTCGAGCTTGCTTAATTGAAAATTACGGCTGTTGAGGAACTCGAACTGAGGTGTTGAGCTTCCGGTGAAGGTCAGCCAGACGTAAAAATCAAGAGCCACCGAACTGCTGACGAAGTCTACTTTGCCGCCCGAGATAAAGAAGACTCCAACCTTCACTCTGGTCGGAACGGGTTTGGCCGTTTCGGAAGCGGAAGCCTGAGCAGACGCTTCAATTCGATGAGTAGCAAAGCCCGGTTCAGGGGAACCTGTTTCAGTCGCAAGGGGCGCCGCAGCGGAATCGTTGGCTGATGCGCCAGGCATGATGGATCCGGAAAACAGCAGCAACGCGAGAAAGAACGCCGGAAGTTGTCGACCTTGGCTCATGGCGCGTAGTCTACTCTTCCAATGGCCCGGGAACAAGCCACCGGAAATCACCAACTAAGGGTATCTTCTCAAAAAGAAGGGGCATTAGCTGATTCTCAACATAAGGCGAGATTCCTCACATTCGTTCGAGATGACATTTTTACATGGTTCATATTGCATTGCCCCGAATTATTGAGAAGATACAAATAAGGCTTTGTGGTAATAGAAAACTTTTGGAAATATCGAGGCCCCTCTTTCTGGTGAAAGAGGGGCCTCGAACAACGACCGACCGGCGGACAAACCCACCGAGGGGTCAGCTGAAATTCTTGTTTCGGTTACTTGGATCCGGGGGCCGGAGCCTCAGTGGCAGGTTCGGCGTCCGGGGCGGCGGCAGCCGGGGTTTCCTTGGCAGCCTTTGAATGATGTTTGCCCTTGCCCTTGCCCTTGCCTTTGCCTTTGCCTTTGCCCATTTTCATCGCGCATTTTTTGCACTTTCCACCGCATTTTCCGATGCATTTAGCGTTCTTGCCCTTGCACCTGTCAGCGCAAAGTTTTGCTGCAGCAGCTTTGCACTCGGCGTTGCAAACGTGGATGCATCCGTTCTGGCATTCGGGCCCGCACTTATGAGCGCAGGTGGCGCACTTGCCTCCACCTTTCATTGAATCGCAGAACTGTCCTACAGCCGGCATTCCGCTGGGTTTGGCAGCATCTGCTGAGACGGCAGGTCTGGCCATGTTGTCAACGGTAAGCCGGCCGGACGCATCGCGGTTGACGAGGTGCCAGGTTTCACCGTGCTTGAAGGATGGGGTGAGATCCATGCCGCACATGCTGCATTTGCCCGGTATTCTCTGGTGCTTATCGCAAGCGGAGCAGGAATAATACAGGTCATGCTTGAACGAATGCTCGGCGTCCTTCTGGAAGGAAGCGGAAATCAGCCCCTCGTCCAGGTAGACCACTTCCCTGCCCATCTTGACGGAAACCTTGGCCTGATCGCCGCTCCAGCTGACGTCTTCAGCACCAGCCACCAATGGAACGCAAACAACACAAACCACCAACAAAACAAACAGCCTTTTCATTTTTTCTCCCTACGAAATTTATGGCACACTTGGGGCGGCATTCTACTGCTTCAGAGGTACACTGTCAACTTTTCTGAAAAACCATTTTTCTGAAAAACCACCCAGCAGGAATGCCCTGGTTGGCCATTTTTCGTGTACCGAACATTTTGGTGGTGGGCTACATTAACTTCAAGAGCCAAAAATTGTACATGTCTCTCATTCGCAGAATTCGGTATCAGTTAGCGTGGGACACCACTAACATTTTGGTGGTGGGCTACATTAACTTTGAGAGCCAAAAATTGTACATGTCTCTCATTCACAAAATTCGGTATCAGTTAGCGTGGGACACCACTAACATTTTCAGCGGGGGCGGGGAACGCTTTTTTCGAGGCGCTTGATGAAATCTTTGATCTTGGAGTTGTCCGGGTCGTTTTTCTCGGCAACGAGGATGTTCAGCCAAGCTTTTTCAAAATCCTTCGATTTGGCGGCCATCACGGCGAGCATGAAGCGAGCCTGCACATGGTTTGGAAAGCGCCTCATCAAAGGTCGAAGCGCGTTACGCACCCCCGGATAATCGTTCGCTTTAAAACATGAAACCGCTGCTTTCATATCGCGCTCATTTTCATCGGATGAGGCTTCCGTGGGCTTGAAATTTCCGGCACTTTGGGCGCTTGAGGTTTTATTTCCCTGATTGGATTGCATTCCCGAGCCGGTCTGGGCAGGTTTTCCGACAATTTTTTCCTGATATCGCTTGAAAACTTCCTCAGCGATATCGGATACCTGGATTTCGGACAAATGGGCATCACCGTCACTAATCTCCGCCAAGATTTTTCCGCGGGCAATGCGATAGAAGCGGAAAAGGTTGTTGGCCTTTCCCTTGGGGCCGATCTTGAATGAGGCGGTTCTGGAAATGTCAGCCTTGATAGACGGAAAGTCGGAAAACGAAATATCGGTTACCTCCACGTCGGCGCTCTGATTGAGTTTGCCGAAGTTCGACCTGGCCATTTCCTCGAGGGCTTCGATCAATTCAAACGCGGAAGCGGAATCCTGAAGGACAAACAGAGTTACCCCATTTCCTTCGGGGAACTTGGGCGCCCGGATTGCCAAACCCTGGATGTGCCTGATCTTGGGAATCACTGCTTCGCGCTTCTTTGGATCCATGTTTGCATAGATGGCCTGAACTTGCATCAATCCGATTTCGATGTTCTGAACCTGCCAATTTTTGTCACCGAAAAGACTTTCCAGGCCGGCCAGAACCGGTGACAGGTCCACCTGTTGGGCGGCATTGGGGGTATAGGTTTCTGGCACTGTGATCATTGACGAACGGGTCGGAGGGTTTAATAGCACATCCCAGAGGCGCTCTCGGCCACGACTTTGGATCTGATATTCGATGAATTTCTTTCCGCCGAGGTAGATCGTTTCGAATTGGGTTTCCTGGATTTTGCTCATCATTTCCTCGGCGGCATCTTTGTGTTTGACCACTCCCGCGGACACAAACCTCGCGAATTCTATCGTCTCGCGATCAAGGCCTAGCGCGGTTCCAACTGAGTCGGCCACGAAGGTCGCGTGTCCCTCTATCGTCGCGTTGAAAGCCATCATCGGTTCCTGCGTTTTGATTCGAGAGAGTGCTTTTTTCAAATCCATGTGCTGGTCCTGGAGTGCGTGAGTCAACTCATGCGCCATCAGAATCTTGACGACGGCCTTGGTCATTCCCACGGGAATTCCGGCGGCATTCATCAGAGGTTTAACATTTCTGGGGAGGACGTAGAGAGTCTTGTCCTCGAAGCCGTATTTCCCTAGAAGGAATGGCGCCATTCCGACCGATTTGCGGGTGGCTTGCTTGTCGATATCCGCGGCGCTCGCCTGCGGGGCAAGGTTTTTGTATTGGGGGACAATGTCGCGTTTCAGAGAAGCGGCAACCTCGGCCCTCCCGGCGCATTTGATGACCGGTCTGGTTTTGAATTTGCGGAGGGCTGCTTTTTCGACAAGGGGAAGAACCTCATCGGCAAATTGGGCGGCTTCCTCATCTGAAAAAGCAGGCTCTCCCTCTGGGAACTGGTTGGAGAAAAGCTGAGAATGGAAGACAGGAGTTTTCTCGGAGACATCGCGGGAAAGTTGCATTGCCTTCTTGAGGTCTTCTCTTGAGAGCTTTCCGGCAAACTTATCCCGCTGAGAGTACATTTCCTGGGAGCGCTTGAAGTCGCAGCTCTCCAGACGATTGCCGGCGAGATCGAAGTAAGCGCAAGCCTTGATCTGGTCTTCGTCAACCAAAAAACTCGCCAGCACCTCAAGAGCTGCCGGATTTCCTTTTGCTGCAGCCTTTTCGAGCAATTGCCTTGATTTGATCGAGTCGGTCGCGACACCCAATCCTTTCTGATAGAAAAACCCCAGGTTGAAATCGCCATCGGCATCCCCCAAATCACTGGCCTTTGTAAACCACTTTCTGGCCTCCCCGAGATCCTTCCGGATCTTTCCGAAGCCGTTCTCGTGGAGAAGCCCGAGGCGCACCTGGGCCGTGGCAATCCCGCTCTCGGCCTGCTCCTTGAGGGTATCGATTTCATCTCCAAAGCTGACGGCCGGAAAAAGGCAGTTAAGACAGACCAACACGATCGACATTAAAACGACGACCGAACAGCGCAAAATAATCATAACGGAAACCCCCAATGTTCTGAGCCGGTCGCAGGATACATTAGCAATAATAACCTTCTTTTTGAGCGGATGCAAATTTAGGGCTTGCTCGAAAACGGATTTACCTCTATAATACCCCCAGCCTATTTCCAGGGAGGTTTCCTTGAAGGTTCAATCGTTTACCGCATTTCCTCTGTTTTCTTTGATTTTTTTTCTTGCGTTGTTGCAGTCGGGCAGCGCCTTGGGCGGGACCGCGCTCCTGACACTCTCCGACGGTCAGGTCGTCCCCGCGGAAAATTTCACGCTCGAAGGAGCCACCGGCTCGTTCACCCTCGGAACTGCGGCTCAGACTATTGGCAAGGATGAGGTTCGGGACATCAGCTTTACCGTCAAACGCTCCGAGCAGAAAGCCCTTGCAACCGAGGCTTCCGATCTACAGGCGCATCGCCAACGGGCTCTGAAAATGATGGAGCAGTTTCCGGACTGCAGCTCGATTCTCGTACTCGATGAGGGAGATTACTTCTATCGCCCTGACGGGACGAACCTGACCCGCTATCGTGGAATCGTTTACATCGCGAAGGACGAAGCCCTCGGCCAGGGCGACCTCACCCTAGGATTCGACCCAAACCGTGAGCGGATAAAAGTTCTTTATGCAAGATGCCTCGACTCCGAAGGGCAGCTTCACAACCTTTCCATCGACCAGATCAAGATTTCAAAGGGAAGTTCGGGCGAGGTCTATTTCGATCAGAACCAGGAACTCAGCTTCTCGATCCCGGGCATTGCGATCGGCTCTCTGATCGATTACTCCTACGAAACCGAGACATTCAACCCGTTCGACCGGAATTTTTTCCAGAGTTATTTTTTCTTTCAGGGTGAAGAACCGGTAGGCGACTCGATTCTGCGGGTAACCATGCCAAAGGACAAGCCTCTTTATTTCCTTTCTCCGAACTGCCCCCCGGGAAAGACAAAACCAAAGATCGCCTCCGAAGGAGACACCACAACCTACTCTTGGAAATTCACCGATATGGCTCCGATCATTTCCGAGCCTTACATGCCACCCACGCGGGACGTTCTCCCGAGCGTGGTTTTCAGCCTCCAGAAAGACTGGAATTACATGTTCACACGGTTGAAACCGATGTTCGAGAAGCGGTTCAAGCTCACCGACCTGGTAAAGAAAAAGGTTGACGAGCTGATCGAGAGTGCCCGGGATATCCATGAAAAGATCGCCCGGCTATATTTGTTCTGTCAGAAGGAAATCCGCTATATCTCGATCAAAGGCAACCTGGCGAGTAATCAGGTCGGGCACCCCGCCGAGGAGACTTTGAAAAACCGTTACGGGGACTGTACCGACAAGGGGATGCTTCTAGCCACCATGCTCGGTCATCTCGGCGTCGAGGCTTATCCCGTCGGAATACGCACCAACACCGCGGGTCGGGCTATCCGAGAGCTTCCGATATTCGACGCGAACCATTGCATCACCCAGGTTCGCCTTGATGGAAGAATCTTCTATCTCGACTCGACCGCCACCGACTATCGGTATCCATATTTTCGCGATGACGATCACGACACGGTTTGCGACAACCCGATGAAGGGCGAACTTGCGTCAATACCTGTTCCCCCGCCGGAGGACAACATGACCGAAATACAGCGCGACTTGGTTCTCCTTCCCGATGGAACTCTCAAGGTGGATTACCAATCGACCCAGAACGGTTCGATCGAGTCGGATTCGCGCTATTCAACCAGGAATCTCAAACCGGAGGAATACGTCCGTGAGGTCAAGCGCTCTGTGGCCAGGCTAACAGCGGACTACGTTCTCGACGTGGCTTCCCACTCGGACCCGCTCGATTTTTCAACGCCGTTCAAAGTTCATACCAGCTATACGCTAAACCGTTTTGCGCCGCGCTCGGGGTCATATCTCGTTTTTGAGATTCCGTTTTTCAAAATGCGATTTGCCGAGGTGAGCCTCAAGGAGCGGAAATACGACATCGCATACACCACAACAAAACTTAGGGTGGAAAATGTTTCAATTACGCTTCCAAAAGGTTTTTCGGTAAAGTATCTTCCGCCCCCGCTCAGAGTGCAGAGCCACTACGTGGAATTCGAACTTACCTACGACCAGCAGGGCGACAAGATCCTGCTTCGCCGCAAACTGGCTTTCCCAAAACGGATCATACCAGTCAAAAATTACAAGTCATACAAAGATGATCTGGAGCGCATCGCCAGGTCGACCGAAGAACGGATATTCCTTGAACAATCGCCTGGAAAGGAGGGGAAAAAATGAAAAAATCCATGCTGATTTCGCCGATGCCGCATCAGCTCAATGACTCGCGGAAACCCTGGGAGCCCTCACCCCGACCCTCTCTCGAACGCGGGGGAGGAGGGGCGAATTCCTTCTTTTCAAGCAAATGCCCCAAAGAATCGAGAGGATGCCCGATGCCGATGCCGATGCCGATGCCGATGCTGCGGATGCTACCGATGCTGCTGGTGGCCGCCATGACTGTCTTGGCAAGCGCTCAGGCGTTTGCCGACTTCCTTTATTTAAATGAAGGTGAGGAGCACGTCGGATCCCTCAACCGTGTTGATCCTACCACGGTGTATTTCAACGAGGTCGATGGGAAGGCCGTTTCCTGGCCTGCCTCGGAAGTGTCACATATAACCATCTCAAAAGTCCGCCCTGGAGACCAATATTCCAACGTGGCAAGCCTCACGGATCCGCTTTTGGTTTCGATCCTGAAGCATCTTCCAGAAGCGTCGGAGTTTCCCGATGCTGATTACGTGACCTTGTACAACAACCGGAACTTCGCCTTCCAGGCTGACGGTTCGGTCCTTTACGAAAAACGCGAAATACTGCGTATTTTCAAGGAGCCCGGCTTGGACATGGCCAACCGGGGGTGCTATTACCAGATCGACAGGGAGAAGTTCGAGCTGGTGTTCGCTCACACCTACGCGCCCGACGGAAGAATTTTCCATCTGACGGACGACGCCGTTTCGGACGAATCGATTTACTCATCGACCCCTGAATACGACAAGCAACGGAAGAGCAAGTTCGCAATGAAAAAAGTGGATCTGGGAAGCGTGATCGACATCGCGATCCGGTTCAAGACAATACCCCCGACCGCGCTCTACCCTTATCTTATCGATACGGTGTTCGGCGAGCGCGAGCCGGTTCTGCGTTCTGAGTTCGCGGTGAGCTTCCCCGAGAAGGCGAACATGATCGTCGAAAAACTTCATTGGAATGGCGCCAATCTTCCCACCGCCAAGGAAGAGGTTGACCCGGTCACGAAGGTGAAGACCCTGAGCTGGACGTTCAGAGAACCAAAAGGGTTCATCCCGGAGCAGAACATGCCGTTCACGAGCCGGGTGTTTCCCCGGATTCTGGTATTTCCGGCATCCGACTGGAAGACCATCGGCAAGGAATTCGAGGGCGCTCTGGAGAAGGCGGCGCCGCTCCCCGCACTATTGGACAGCTTCTTGAAGGAAATCGGAATCGTGGAAAGCGACAGCGCTAGCACGAAAGTCCGAAAGGTGCATGATGCCATCCTGAAGAAGATACGGCTGTTGCCGATCTCCTGTTACGACATGAGCGGAGTGGTTCCTATTTCGACCGATGTTGCACTTCAAAAACGCTATGGAAGCAATCTTGCCCGAGTATGTCTGATGTATTTTGCGTTGAAGAAGCTTGGAATCGCGTCCCAGGTGGGATTCGTGAATTACTGGGGAGCGGATGAGTTCATTCCCCAGGTTCCCAACATGGGCCAGGCTTCCTACGGCCTTCTCAAGATCGAGCTTGACGGGGTGTCGGTCTACACGGCCCTGGATAACGATTATCTGCCGTTTGGGCATTTGTCGGTTTCGTTCCAGGGTGCCAGAGCGGTTTTCCTCAAGGGCGGTGAGTTCGTCCTGGAAACTCTTCCCGAAGGCGGCAGCGAGTTCAACATCACTCAGACAAGCATCTTCGCACGCCTCGAGGAAGATGGCAGCATGGAAGTCACTGAGATCCGGCGACCGCGCGGGCCCGGGGAAAGCGGTCTGCGAACGCTGCGAGCAACGAAAGAACAAGAAAAGCAGAATTTCGCGGAGAAAATGGTCAAGCGCATCCACCCCAAAGCGGTGATGCTTGGCTTCGCGTTTTCCGATCTCGACGATCTTCAGGCGCCGGTCGCGCTGACGCTCAGATACAAGATCCCCGACGCGGCGATCCAGGCATCCGATCAACTGCTCGCTTTCAAGAATCTCTGGGTTCATTACAATTCCAGCTCAGCGAGCCTCGCCAGCCGGACCTGGCCATTGGAGTATTGGGCCACTGAAGAGACCGGGAATTCCATTCTGATCGAAATTCCCGCGGGCTTCAAATGGGTTCCCTGGTCGAAGCCATACGAGTACAAATGCGGGTGCATGGAGTATTCATCTTCGCTCGCGCAGAAAGGCTCGATCCTGCTTTTCGCCGATCGTTTCAAGGTAAACCGGAAATTCTATGACCCGGTCGAAGGCTATAACCACTACCGAAACTGCCTACTCGTGATGTCCGATCTGGCAAAACAGTGGATCATTCTGGAGAAAGCTGCGAGCGGTTCCGCATCCATTCCGGCGCCATCACCGGCGCCATCGGCATCACCGGCATCATCGGCATCATCGGCATCATCGGCTGAAGCCGGTGGTGTATCGATGAAAGACGGGCGGTCCGCAGGGGTAGCAGGGCCTGCAACGGCGGCCAATTCTGAAATTGCGGGGGCGTCCGAAACAGCCGACACGGACGCAACCCCTGCGATGGCTGAGACGAAAACATTGTCTCCGACCGCATCGGGGTCTTCGGCCACACCTGTCACCGAACCCGACCAAGCCCCAACCGCAGCTTCGGCTTCAACCTCAACCTCAACATCAGCTTCAACATCAGTCTCAACCTCAGCTTCAACCTCAGCAACTGAGCCCTTTCAGCCCTGAAGTTAATTTGTCGTTCAAATGCTTTCGAACAGTGCGAGTCGGTTGATTGAATCTCTTGGAAAATTCTATCTACTCAAAATTTCGGGGAAACTCAATGATTCCTGGCGCAAGAGATTTCTCCCTTCGGTCGAAATGACAGCTAATCGTTGCTGATAGCGGCCAATTCAGGGGATCAACGTGTATTCGCATGACCTTTTTTTGGGAATGCACCGCCACATTACGCGAAGGTCACCTCCTTCCCGAATCCCTGCCTCCCAAACACCCCAGCCCTATTTTCCCTGCTCCTTATTTTCCACATTCGAGGCGTTGATCCGATGGAAACCTTCATCAGGTTGATCACATATTTCTGGCCGGCGTATCTCGTTCTGGCCGTTCCATTTTTCTATTTTCTGAACGAGCCGTTCACTGTGGCCATCCACCAAATGCTTGCGGTCCTGCTGCTTTTGTTTTTGGTGGGGGGGCAGTCTTTCAGACAGGCCAACAAGCTCTCGCAATGGTTTTTCCGCCTTACCCTCCTGTGGCTTGCAGCGCTGGGGATTTCAGCTTTTTTTTCAGTCGATCCGTCGGTTTCGGTTCCGGGATTCGTGAAAGTTATCGGGTTAGTGGCTTTGGCAGCGGGAATACGCTACCTCGGCGCGGAGCAAGACCTGACTTTTTCGGTTTGCGGCGCAGCGGTAATTGCCGGCCTTCTTCATGGCTGGATGGCCGGAACCGAGTATTTCGAGGCAGCCCCGATTCCTGCAAGCTGGGTTGATCCTGAAATGAGGGGCTTGATCCCAACGCGATGCGCCGGCGTTTTCTACGATCCAAACATTTACGGGGCTTACCTCGCCGGATTGATTCCGCTTACTCTTGGAGGGTTATTCAGCGAAGCCTCGAACTCGGTCATTCCATTTTTGAGCGCAGCCGGATATTTCGGGGCTTCAGTCGCGCTGTTCACAACCTTCAGCCGTACCGGTTACCTCGGAGGACTGGCGGCAATAGCGGTTTTCTTTTTTATACGGCGGCCCGATCGAAAAATAACGCGCAGGATGTGGCTGTTCATTCTCGCATCGGCGCTGATATTGCTTGTATTTTTCCTTGGCCCGTTCAAATACCGTTTTTTCAGCATTGCAAACACTCCCGATATGACCCTTTCCCAGCGAACCCTCATCAATCGCGGGGTGATCCATTCGCTAGAAAAGATCCCTCTTTTCGGTTTTGGGCTTCACACATTCAATCAGGTATACCCTCAACTTCGGATCGTAGGCGGGGATTACCCTTTCAACGCACATAACGAGCTCCTTCACACTCTTATCGAGGCGGGTCCGATTGCTGCCTCACTTCTTGGCCTGCTGGTCTTGCTCCTGGGCGTGCAGGTGTGGACCCAGTTCAGAAGGCCTTCCGGAGAGATTTCCGGTCTGACCGCCGCCGGAAGCGGAGCGTTGGCGGGGTTTGTGCTTCAGAACCTGGCCGGTTTCTCGGCGCGGATTTATCCGACAGCAGTGTTCATGGCGATTTCCGTCGGCCTTGTCCTTCGCTCGGCTAACAAGAGCAGGCAGGATGCGAAGCCGGCCTTTCAGGGGCTAGCGTGGCGGCTTGTGGGGGGGCTATTTCTGATTCCTTTTCTTGCCCTGACCCTGAAATTCCTTCACATCCAGCTTCTCTTCGAGCGGGTCAACGGAGCCGCACGGTCAGGTAACACCCAGGAAGCCAGGCAGATTCTTCTTCGGGTTGAGGGCCTGGATGACAGTATACCTCTGGTACAAGCGATGTTGGCTGATATCGACGAGCGGGCCGGAGAACTCGAGTCCGCCCAAACCAGGATGGAGGCTGCATCCCGCCTCAATCCAAGCGAAGCGCTGTTCTGGGCCAACCTCAGCCGCCTCTCAGGGCGGACCGGGAAGGGCGATCCGCTTGGCTTTCTTCAGAAGGCCGTCGCATTGGACCCTGCGTCTGAGGTTTTCAGGCTTCGCTACGCCCAATTGCTGGCCTCGGCGGGCCGGCCCTTGGAGGCAATAGTTCACCTCGACGCAGCACTTCGCACATCACCGGGTTTTGACGAAGTTTACACGACCTACAAGGCCGTGAAGGAATTCCGCCGAAACCTGTTAGGCGGAAAGCGCTGAAAGGGAAAACTTTTAGTTCCCGGCATTCACAAAGGCCGGGAGAAAGGACTTTTTCCCGGGTTTTGCTCGGTT
>Ga0100377_1003860_pt1 | contig 11814 bp, 16 predicted proteins | sample CryGeymeta201501_FD_83664 | JGI IMG/M metagenome (GOLD analysis project Ga0100377, IMG submission 83664) | Groundwater microbial communities from Crystal Geyser aquifers in Utah, USA - Crystal Geyser metaG 2015-01 | ecosystem: Environmental > Aquatic > Deep subsurface > Groundwater | place: USA... | reverse complement strand
ATTACCGTGCATTCGTGATCCGAGCGGAGGCCTGCGGCGATGTACGCGTTGAGGCCCTTTCCGGAGAGCAGCGGGGCGTGGCCATCGCGGATCCCTGAGCGGAAGGCGATCAGTTTTTCGACCACGGAATCGCTCCCCGAGAGGACCCCGGGGTAGTTCATCATCTCGGCAAGGCCGAGAACCCGTTTTTCCCGCCGGAAGGTCTTCAGCTCAGCAGCGGACAAAGAGGCCCCCGATGTCTCCAGATCGGTCGCCGGAACACAGGAGGGGAGGAGGAAGCAGATGTCAACAGGAAGGCCTTCGCTCGCCGCCAGCATGAACCGGATCCCCTCGATTCCCAGGACATTGGCAATTTCATGGGGGTCCGCGATGATCGCCGTCGTTCCCCGCGCGAGGACGGCCCTCGCCAGTTCCGCAGGCGAAAGGAGTGTGCTTTCCAGGTGCATGTGGCCATCCATGAATCCCGGAGAGATGTAGTCCCCCGCGACATCGATCACCGCCGGGCCGTCGTAGCTGCCGACGCCGGCGATGATCCCGTCACAAACGGCCACATCGGCGCGGAGGATCTCGCCCGAAAAGACGTTGAGGACGCGGCCCCCCTTCAGGACCAGATCGGGCGCCTGCTTCCCCCGCGCAACGCGGATCAGCTTCTTCAACCGGTCAATTCGCTTCATTACCCGCCTTCCACCCTCGCCCCGGCATACAAGAACCGCCGCTGCCCGTGCCCCCGGATCAGCGGCGACCGTTGCCGTCCTTACAAAATTTTTGCGAGTATAGTATCAAAAAACCGAAAAAGAAAGGCTTCCATTTCCGCCTTCCGCCCCTCCTGCCATCAGAAATGTGTCGTGAAATTCGGGGGTGTGATTTTCTCTGATCTGCTTAAGATAGTGCTGCAACGGCATCGAACTGGTTATAAATTGTAGGATTTGTCTTGTCATTTCAGGATACGATCATTAAGATAACCATCGGCAGGCTTGGGGTAGCGGCATGCATATCCCGGGATTTGGCGGCAGCTATACTGATCTGGATGCGGCCCTGGCCGAAAGATTGGAATCCGTCCTGTAGCAGGGATAACCCTGATTCTCAAATTCAAACGCTTGATAACCCTCTTTTAATCAAGTATATCTATGATTCATGAAGAGGATCCCCCTTCAATGAATCGGGAGGGCCGTCGGCACGATGTCCGATACCGTTCTGCGCACCATTGATCTGACCAAGCGCTACAAAAACAGATTGGCCGTGGACCATTTGAACATCGCGGTCCGGCAGGGCGATGTCTTTGGATTTCTCGGTCCCAACGGCGCAGGGAAAAGCACCACGATCCGAATGATCCTGCATCTCGTATTTCCCATGGAAGGAGACGTGGAAATCTTCGGGGCGTCGCTGAAAACGGCCGGTCACAGGGCACTGGAGAAGGTGGGGGCAGTGGTGGAGAAGCCGGCGTTTTATGGCCACCTCTCCGCGCTGCGCAACCTGGAGATTCTGGGGGGGCTGCAGAAGCCCGTGACCCGCCGTCAAATCATGGAACAGATGGAGCGAGTCGGGCTCGCCGACCGGGCAAACGACCCCGTGAAGACCTATTCCCACGGGATGAACCAGCGCCTCGGCCTGGCCCTGATCCTGCTGAACGAACCACAGTTGGTGATCCTCGATGAGCCCACGACCGGTCTCGATCCGCAAGGGATGAAGGAGGTGCGGGAGCTGATCCTGGAACTTGCCCGCGAACGGGGGGTGACCGTATTCCTGTCATCCCACCTGCTCTACGAGGTCGAGCTGATCGCGAACCGGATGGCGATCATTCACCAGGGCAGACTGCGCGTGGAGGGGAGCGTCCAGGACCTGCTGAAACGGGGAGAGTCGGCTGTACTGATCAAGACGGACCGTCCGGAAGAGGCCCTGCGGTTTCTCAAGGCGAACGAAGCCTATCGGTCTGCGGCAATCCACAGCGACGACATCCTCGTGGAATTGGATCTGGAACGCATCCCGGAGCTCAACCGGCAACTGGTCAACGCCGGCTTCGGCGTGAACGCCCTCGTGCCCCGGCGGACCCTGGAAAATTATTTTCTGAACCTGATCGAGGGACGCGAAGCCTGAGAAATGGGGATGATGGAAAAAGTGAAGGATCGAAAACGCCATGATGCATCTCGTCCGGTTTGAACTGGTCAAGACGTTTACCCGCTGGCGCACCTACATCGGTTTCATCGCCTTTGGCGTCATCGTCCCGCTGGTGGTGGCAGGGCTGAAACTGGGCGGGCAGCACTCCTTTGAAAGGCATCTCCTTTCCCTGCTGCAGAACGACTTCGTGATCGGCGGGAACGTCCTCAACGGCTGGTTCTTCGGCTTTTTCTTCATGGGCGCCCTCTGGGTGCATATCCCGATTGTCCTGACCATCGTGGCGGGAGACCAGATCGCCGGCGAGGGAAATGCCGGCACCTTCCGTTTTCTGCTCACACACGCAGTCTCCCGGACACGGATCATCGCAGCCAAGTTCATCGTCACCCTGATCTACACCGCGGTCATGGTCCTCTTCATCGGCGGGCTGACGCTCGGCCTCTCCCTCTGGGCGTTCGGCAGCGGCGATCTGCTGATCATCCGCCGGGGAATCCTCGTCATCCCGGAGGCGCAACTGCCTTATCTCTTCCTGATGGCCTACGGCCTGGCCACCCTGGCAATGTTCGTCGTCTCCTCCCTCTGCTTTTTCTTTTCGGCATTGACCGATAACTCCATCGGCCCGATCATTGCCACGATGGCGGTGATCATCGTCAGCATCATCATCATCACCCTGCCGTTCGAGCTGTTTCAGGCGATCCGCCCGTACCTGTTCGTCAACTATTTCGATGCCTGGCAAAAGGTGTTCGACGATCCGATTCCCTGGGATATGATCCGGACGAATGTCCTGATCCTGGTCGGCTTCATGGCTGCCTTTTTCCTGGCGGCGATGATCTATTTCGCCAGAAAGGACATTCTTTCGTAAATGAAATCTCTTGCGATCTTCAGTAAAATCATCCTGGTCATCCTCCTTTTTCCCCCGGCGGCGGCGCCGGCCCAGGAGGCGCCCGGTGCGACTGCCAGACCCGATCCCCGGCAGGTCTTTGCCGAACTGGTGAAACCCTATCGGAACCTGAACGACTATACCGTAAAAATCCACGCCAAGGTCAACTTGCCGACCATCCGGGTGCCGGATTTTACCGCCACCCTCTACTTCAAGAAGCCCGACCGGTTCCATATCGAAACGAAGAGCTTTGCGCCGATTCCCCGCAACAGCGGCGTCTTCAACCCTTCCCAATTCGATCCGGAGAAAAACCGGATCACCTACCAGCGGACCGAGAACCTGGGCGGCACTCGGGCAGACCTATACCGGGTGGAACCCCTCGACGCCAAAACCCAGGTCCGGTATTACAACGTGTGGGTTGGGGGTGTCCACGGGCGGATACTCCAGGTGGAGAACCTCTCCTTCCGGGGGACAAAAGGGCTGGTGAAACTCTCTTACGGGACCGTTGCGCAGGGCGCCGAGAAATGGCTGTTGCCGGAAAACGTTCATATCCATCTCACCTTTCCCGAAGGGGCGCCGAACCCCGATGCTTCCTCATTCACCACAAAAGACAATCCCGTTTCCGGAGGCATGGGCCGGCTCGACGAAATATCCGGGGAGGGGGATATCCATATCGCCTACAGCGACTGGCTGGTCAATGCCGGCCTCGACGACCGTCTGTTTAAAAATGACAGGAATCATTGAGGACATGATCATGCTATACGCCCTGGTGAAGCTCGCCGACCGGAATCGGCCGCGCCCCGTCCGCGGGAAAAAGGGATCCTCTTCATCCGGATCACCGTGAGTCAGGGGGTTGCCTTGAAAAACCTCGAATGTCGAGTCTCCGTGATCATTCCCGTGTATTGCGAATCGGCCGTCATCAACAAAACGATCACAATAGTCCGCCTGCGGAGGGGTGGGGAGACCGCGGAGATCATCGTGGTCGATGGACAGGCGGAAGGAGAAACCGTTGCGGCGATACGGGACAACGCCGTGCGGAAACTCCGCTCCGAAAAAGGCCGGGGCGGACAGCTCAACCGGGGCGCCGCAATCGCCGCCGGCGATGTGCTGCTCTTCCTCCATGCCGACACCGTTCTGCCGCCCGCCGCCTTTGAACGGATCGCCGAAGCGATGCGCGATGAAGGCTGCGTCGGCGGCGCCTTCAATCTGCGCATCGATTCCCGAAGGGCGGGCTTCAGGGTCATCGAAACGGTTGCCAGCCTGCGCTCGCGGCTGACGAGAATCCCATACGGGGACCAGGCGATCTTCATCCGGGCCTCCTATTTTCGGACCCTCGGAGGATTCAGGGAGATCCCGATCATGGAAGACGTGGACCTCATGCGGCGGATCAAGCGGAAAGGCGGGAGGATCGTCATTTTCCGGGAGCCGGTGATCACCTCGGCGCGCCGCTGGGAAAAAGAGGGCTTGGTATTCGGCACGATTAGAAACTGGTTTCTGATGACCCTCTATCTTTGTGGCGTCTCACCGGAGCGGCTCGCCCGATTTTATCGATAGCGCCCCCTCTTTGGGGCGAGAGCTTTGAAAATCTACCCTTTTCTGTCACCCCGGCGAAAGCCGGGGTCCAGAAGGTTTTGAAATCACTGGATTCCGGTTTTCACCGGAATGACGATTTAGCAAGTTTCGGCAGAAATTCAAAGGTCTCGGGGCAGGAATGACGACAGCGATCAGGATGGCCGGCCGCCAAATCCCGGATTTTTTCGTCGCTTCGAAAGGATTTTCTTCCATGTCATCCCCCTTCTCTTCAATGCGCCCCTAATTGAACAGGTACGCAACGCGGAAGGAAAGACGTTTCATACAATCCCCTCTTTGGAACGTAATAATTATTACTGTGTTCGTGACATATTTCACGAAAGCATTTACGGCAGTGTGAGCAAGACGATGGTACAGCTCGGTCGCCTGGCCAATTCTTTGAATGACTCTGTCCGCAAGTGGCTCCACCATTAACGGTTCCCTCCTGCGCCAGGCCTGTGCACCCACGTTTCTTCCAGCCAGCGATCAATGGCTTCTTTCCGGAAACGCCAGTGCCTGCCGATCTTCTGGGCGGGGATCTTGCCTTCCCGGACGAGCTTGTAGAGTGTCGACTTCGGAATCTTCAGGTAGGCTGCCAACTCTTGGATGGTCAGGACGGAATCTGATCCGGTTTGCATAAGGAATCCCTCAAAGATACAATGTGAAATACATCATTCCATAGTTTGCTGTGCCGCAACAACCTACTGTTGATGATAGTTAATGTCAATCGTTTTGTGGATAATCGTTGACAAGATATTGTTTTGTGAGCTATCTGTATTTCTCTGCCAAACGTATATAGTTGTTAGCAAAATAAAAATTATTCCCCTGATTTGACTTTGGTCAAGGATTTATCCTTCGTTAGTTATTATGGTAGAGACAAGATTGGGAACAGAAGCGATCTTAAAAATCCACAGGACGTTCAAGGAGTCTTAGCCATGCAATGCCCGGGACAGGACACGCGCTATTGGAAACCGGGGGCCATTTTCGACGCCCCCTGCCCCAAATGCGGAAGTCCGGTTGAGTTTTTCAAAGACGAATCCACCCGCAAATGTCATCATTGCGGGCATAAGATGGTCAACCCGAGGATGGATTTTGGTTGTGCATCCTATTGCCAGCACGCCGAACAGTGCCTGGGAGAGCTTCCGCCGGAACTGCTTGCCCAGAGGAGGGATCTCCTGAAAGACCGGGTGGCCATCGAAATGAAACGCTACTTCAAACGGGACTTCCGCCGCATCGGTCACGCCACGAAAGTGGCCCGGTACGCGGAACGGATTGCAAGGGAGGAACGGGGGGACATGGTGGTGGTTCTCTGTGCCGCCTATCTCCACGATATCGGCATTCCCGAGGCGGAACGCAAGCATGGCAGCGCCAAAGCAAGATATCAGGAAGAGGAAGGGCCGCCGATCGCCAGAGAAATTTTGGCAAAACTTTCGGCAAGCCGGGACATCATCGATGAGGTCTGCGACATCATCAGCCACCATCATCACCCCCGCGCCGAGGAGACGGTCGATTTCAAGATTCTCTACGACGCCGACTTGATTACGAACCTGGAGGAAAAGGAAGAGCCGGTGAACGAGAAACGGCTGGCCGGCATTATCGAAAAGTCCTTTCTTACGATGGACGGCCGCAAGCTGGCCGGCGAGGTGCTGGGCCGAGCGGCAAATTCAGATAAAACAAAAAGGAGTGTATCATGAAAATCAAACGCAAGATTATCCGGATCGATGAAGAAAAATGTGACGGTTGCGGGCTGTGCGTACCGTCCTGCGCGGAAGGCGCCATTACGATTGTGGATGGCAAGGCCCGCCTGGCGGCAGAAAAGTATTGCGACGGTCTCGGCGCCTGTCTCGGAGAATGTCCGAACGACGCTCTCCATATTGAGGAACGGGATGCGGAAGATTTTGATGAAAAGGCCGTGGAGCATCATCTGAAAATGGCGGCAACGCCGCCGCCCGAAGCCGCGCCGACTTTGGCCTGCGGCTGCCCTTCGGCCCGGATGCAGAGCTTTGCCAGACCCTTCACCTCCTGTGAAGAAGCCAACAAGCCTGCTTTTCACCCAAGTAATGTCTCTGCCCTCTCCCATTGGCCGGTACAGATCAAGTTGGTGCCGCCGACCGCTCCGTTTCTGAAGGGAGCGGATCTGCTCGTTGCCGCCGACTGCACGCCCTTTGCCTATCCCAATTTCCATCGTGATTTTCTCCAGGGCAAGGTGCTGATGGTCGGATGCCCGAAATTCGACGACGCCGAGGCTTACATCGAGAAATTCAGAGACATTTTCAAAATGTCGGGGGTGAAGAGCGTGACGGTGGTTACCATGGAAGTGCCCTGTTGTCAGGGACTGCCGGTGATCGTAAAAAGAGGCATGGCGGCGGCAAATGCGGATATCCCGATGCGTCACATAACCGTGAGCGTGCGGGGGGAAATTCTCGGAAGGGAATAACAGAAAGACCTTGTTTGCAGTCATATTCCGGCTCTCATGCTAAAAGAGATGCCTTTCAAAGGGATGCATATGAACAAGATATCAAGTATCCTCGCTCATCTGGCGCAGAGAAAGGTCTTCTGCCTTGCCACCATTGTCGACTCTAACAATCCGCAGATCCCGGTCGGCCGAAAGGCGATCGTTTGGCCGGATGGAAGGATGGAGGAAACATTCGGGTCCCCCCGTTTTGACGAGGCGTTGCGCGGCCTGGCCGTGAAGGCGCTCGCCGAAAGGGAAAGCGATACCGTCGAAGTTGCGGATAAGGTCTACGCGTTTTTCGATATCCTCTCGCCCGATGTGAAACTTCTCATTTGCGGAGCGGGCCATATCGCCATGCCCCTGGCCCGTTTTGCCCGCGAGGTCGGATTCACGGTGACCGTGCTGGACGACCGCTCCGACTTCGCCCACCCCTTACGATTTCCCGGCTGCGAGGTGATTGCGGAGGATTACGCACCCGCCCTCCGCAACATGCCTCTGGGTCCTTCCTCGCACGCGGTCGTGATCACCCGGGGCCACGAGCACGACTCGGATTGCTTGATGGAAATTTTACCGAAGGAGACCGCCTATGTCGGCCTCATCGGCAGCCGCCGCCGGATCCGTTTTGTTCTTGAAGAACTGGTCCGCAAAGGGATCTCCAGGGAGCGATGCGAAGAGGTTTTTACGCCGATAGGGCTTCCCATCGGCTCTGAGTCCCCGGAAGAGATCGCTCTTTCCATCGTTTCAGAATTGGTCTGCGTGCGCAGGAGAGGGCCGCAGCATGCGCGGGCGTTGAGAGCCGCCCCGGGAGGCGTTCAATGACGGACGAAGAGATCTTCCGGAAGCTTGCCGAATTCGAGACAAAAGACATAACGGTTTGTCTCGCGACAATCGTCAAAACCGCGGGTTCGACGCCCCGTGAGGCGGACGCCAAGATGATTGTGTGCGCCGACGGAACCACCTACGGATCCGTCGGCGGCGGGTGCGGGGAGAATCAGGTCCGGAGCGCGGCCTTCCGCTGCCTTCTATCAACGAAGAAACCGGAGCTGATCGAGGTGGACCTCACGGACGACCTGAGAACCAAGGGCGGCGATGTCTGCGGCGGAAGGATGTGGATTTTCATAGAACCGCTATAGAGCCTGACGAGATCGCCGGTCACCCCCACACGCTTGCGGTGGTCGGGATGCATGGCGGCGTGGGACATCGTGACGGGATAGGTCATAATGCTTTCGACCCCCCCCCAAGGCTGACCCCCAAAACCGGCAGGCGGACCCTGCTCAGGAATCTTTTGGTCATCTCTTCCGTCTGCAGCCGGAAGGAGACGATTCCGCCCGGGCCGTCGGCCTGACGCTCCAGCCGGCGGGTTTGATCGTTATGATCCGATTACCAACTCGATTTTATATCATGTAGTTATCGTGCGTCAAGTTATCCCGCTTGGCCTTCTGCCGTATCACCATGTCGGCCAAGGTGTATTTTCCCAGAACCTTCGACATGCCCTCCGCCGCCTCGCTCCAGAGATCGCTGGCAATGCAAAACGGTGTCCGGTTGCAGACGGCCGGCTTCTCAACGCAATCCACAAGGCAGAGAGGTCCTTCCAAGACCTCGATGATTTCTTTCATGGTAATCTCGGTAGGCGCCTTTCCCAGGACATAGCCGCCGTGGACGCCCCGGGTCGCCTCGACCAGCCCCGTCGCCTTGAGGGGATTGATGAGATTCGACAGATACTTCTCGGAAATCTCCTGCCGCTTCGCAACCTCCCGCAGCAGCACGGGACCCTCGCCGTAATGGGCAGCCAGGTCGATCATCATCCGCACCCCGTAGCGGCCTTTCGTTGACAATTTCATAAAATCACCATGACCAGTTATTGTCTATAATATCCATTGCAATAATTGATATTATAAGGCAAATCATTTGTCAAGTCAAAGCCCCCATCAATTCAGATTTCATTTTTCGTCTTCAAATCACAGAGGAACTATCCTTTCCCATGTCACCCACCCTTGCAGAATCGCTGCCACCTGGTCCTGCTGATCAATCCCGACGCGGATGCAGACTCCGCAGTCCTCACTGATATGACGGGGCATAGGAATCAGCTTATGGGCGATTCCCCTATCCCCAAGGATCTTTTCCGCTTTCATGGCATGGCTGACGGAGGGAAAAAGGAAGACGGCGAACTTCTGCGGTTCCATCAGGGACGCACCAACCGGGCGGCGCCGGCCATCGTTTCGGCGATATCGTACATATTCGAGATATGGCCAACCGCGACCTGATCGCCGAGCCTGAAATAGTTCACGCAGGTCCCGCAAACCAGAACATCCGCTCCGGCCTCTTCCAACTGTTGCAAATCATCGAGGACCGCCGAATCCCTCGCGGCAAGCTTCACCCCGGCGTTGTAACAGATGATCGTCGCCGGCAGGGGCTTCAGTTGCAGGAGGGTATGGATGAAACTCCGGATCAGGATGTCTCCCAGGGCGTCATCCCCCCGTCCCATGCGGTTGTCCGACAGGATAACAACGAGGGGGCCGGCATATATTTCCTCCTTCTCCATTAATGTTGTTCCCCATAGAGGGCTGCTCCCAGGGCTCCGATGATCTGCGGGTCATCGGGCACCACGACATGCATCGCGATCCGGCTGTCGATGAGTTGCCGAACGCATGAATTTAGCGCTACGCCGCCCGCAAAGACAATGTCGCCCCGGACACCTACCCTGTTGAGGAGGGCCACCGAACGGCTGACGATGGAACCATGGATGCCCAGGGCCACTTCGCTTCGCCGCGCCCCTTGGGCCACGAGGGATATGACCTCCGATTCCGCGAAGACGGTGCACATGCTGTTTATTTTTTCCGCTCTGACCGCCGATAGCGCGGCGGCCGCGAAGTCCACCAAGGAAAATCCCAGTGCCGTGGCCATCACCTCTAGGAACCGACCCGTGCCGGCGGCGCATTTGTCGTTCATTTCAAATTTGTTCATGGCGCCCGCTTCATTGAGCGAAATGGCCTTCGTGTCCTGCCCGCCGATGTCGAGGATGGTGCGGCAGGAGGGGACCAGGGCCTTCGCTCCCAGGGCGAAGGCCTTGATCTCGCTGATGATATCGCAGTCTATGTAGCGTTTTAGCAGATGACGGCCGTATCCCGTTGCCACCGCCCTGTCGTACGGCACACCGCGCAACAATTCGCGCGTCGTTACAAGGGGATCGTGCGAGGTGATCCTTTTTTTCGCGAACACCACGTTCCCCCCCTCGACGACGACCAGTTTCACCGTCCGCGAGCCGATGTCAATGCCGGCGATTCTCATCGGCCGCGGAGCCTCTCCACGAATGCCTCGACCCTCGTCCGCAACTGTCCCGTATCCTCCTGGCTGTAGTCGGTTTCGAGACGGAGCGTCGGGATGCCCTGCTTTTCGAGTTCCCGCTCCGCCGGTCCGCTTTCGATGATGTAAGGCTGACAGAATTGCAGGCTGTAATGGATGACCCCATCCGCGTCATATTTTTCAGCCATCTCCCGGACATGGTCAACACGGGATGCGTTCGGGGTGAAGACCGCGCAATCGATCTTGAAATACCGTTCGGTAATCCGCTCGAGCAAATCCTCGACGGTGTTCCCCTGGCCGTCGGTCAGCCACTGGGCGCCGCGCTCGCCGATGCAGGATTCTTCACCGACGATGACTGCGTTGGACGATTCGACGATCGCGGGGACCTTCCAGTTCGGGACCGCCATGGGGCATCCCGAAATGAGAACCCTTGCCGTCCCCTTGGGAAAGACGCCCGCCCCTTTCCCGACGCGCTCCTCCAGTTCATCGCAGAGCTTGTTGACCGAATCGGTGAAACGCGCCGGGTCGTCGAAGAAGAAGATCTGGTTGACGAGAAGGGCGTCCAGACCCGAGATGGGCGCGGGGTCGGCCTTGCGGATCGCGGCAAGCCTTTTGACCGCCGACCGCTTGGCATTGGTAGTCTCGATTCCCTTTCGCAGCGCGTCGGCGGTGATTTTCCTGCCGCTGACCGCCTCGAGCTTCTCGACGAACCTTCGATATTCCGCCTTGAGAAGCTGCTTTCCCGTTTCGCTCTTCATCTGCGGCAGGTCCATAATGAAGAGATCCTTCACCATCTGGGAGAGCACCTCGTAGGACTTCTTCTTCCCATCGCAGGTATTTTCACCGACGACCACGTCGCTCGCCTCGATATAGGGGCAGACCTTCCCCATTTTGAAACCGAAGGCCGATTTGATCAGGGGGCAGAGATTCCGCGGAAGCACCTCCTCGGCCCCGGCGAAGTTGAACTCGGCTCCGGCGCATAGACCCACGGAAATGCCATCAACGGCTAAAATGAGCTCCTCGGGCACAAACGTGCAGTACGATCCGATGACGATCCTCCCTTGCGCCTTGGCGTCCATGAGCTCTTTGATGCGCAGGCCGTGCACCTCGCTCATGACGAAGTCGAAATACTTCATCCCCTCGGGCCGGTCCTTCTGGGAGAGAAATATATCCCGATAGGCGCTTCCGAGGGTGGTAAGCAGTGCATCGTGGGACTTTAGGTCGAGTCCCAGATGGGACCACATTTCACGATAATCAGACATGGTAAGCCTCCTGGTAAAAAAATCCGGCCGCATTCCTTGCGCCGGACTCTTTAGGAGGTCCTTAAGGTCAGGGCGGGGAAACGGCGGGCGTGCTCGCCACAGGAAACCACACGGGTTCCCGAGTGGGGCATCAAATGTTTCGGTAGTTGAATTCTTCCATTATCATGTTCTCCTTCATTTCGCGTTTCATTTTTATTACGGGTTCACTTTTTGCCGTTTCACCTCCTTCCGTT
>Ga0100377_1003857_pt1 | contig 11823 bp, 4 predicted proteins | sample CryGeymeta201501_FD_83664 | JGI IMG/M metagenome (GOLD analysis project Ga0100377, IMG submission 83664) | Groundwater microbial communities from Crystal Geyser aquifers in Utah, USA - Crystal Geyser metaG 2015-01 | ecosystem: Environmental > Aquatic > Deep subsurface > Groundwater | place: USA... | reverse complement strand
TCGAGGGAGGCGGTCCCATCAAGGGAGGCGGTCCCATCAAGGGAGGCGGTCCCATCGGCCCGCCAGGAGGCGGTCCCATCGGCCCGCCAGGAGGCGGTCCCATCGGCCCGCCAGGAGGCGGTCCCATCGGTCCAGGGGCGCTCGGCGGACCGGCGCTCGCGCCCTGCTCGTCCCGGACGGTGAGGATAAAATCACCAATATAGACCTTGTCGGTCTCCTTGATGACCTGCGGAGCAGAGATCTTGCGGCCGTTGACGTAGGTACCGTTGGTACTCTTGAGGTCGACGATGATGAACTTACCGTCCTTCACCACGATACGAGAGTGCCGTTTGGATACGTTCCCTTTTGGCAAGACGATGTCGTTGCCTTTCACACGACCGATGGTGACCTCAGTCTTGTCAAACTGAGAATTGGTCTGGGGACCGCCCTTCTCTGTTATGGTCACGTGGAACATGCGAGTTCTTTCTTTTTGGTATTGAGGAAATCCCTCAGCTCGACGATCGAGTCGTGGCTGCGGGCTGATATTGGCGTGCGTACCGGTTACTGAGGAGCGGATTATCTAGGCATTGTGCGAGTTTTCACACCACCGCTACCCTTACTGAGAACACCCAACACTGTCAAGAAGGAGGGGTCTCTGGATCCCTTGCGAACACTGCATCTCCTCCCCCTAACTGCCGCTCTGTTGTTCGAAGAAGCTCAGGGCTTCGGGGTGGTTCGGGTGCAGCTCGAGGAGCTGCTTATAGGCCTCTGAGACCTTCTCGGTTTTTCCCAGGCTTTCGAAGGACTTCGCCAGACGGGAGAGCAAAAGGGTCAGGCTCGGTTTGGGCACCGAAGTGTCTTTGACCATGCTGCTTGTTGCGTCGAGGGCAGCATCGAGCTCTTCCGCGTCCACCAGAAGGTCGGCGCCCAAGAGACGCACTTTCGGGTGGCTGGAGTTGACCGCCTGGATCGCCACGTAGATCTCCTTCGCTCTTTGGGGGTTCTCGCCTCGAATCAGCTGAGCAAGATCTGCACCGGTCTCGACAAAGAAGGCCGTTGCGGCCAAATCCCCCCGAAGTGCTTCGTAGAGCAACTCCAGCTGTTCGATCGCTTCGTCGTGGCTGCCGACGCGAACCAACAACCCCGCCAAATTTCGGCGAATCGTCTTCGTGTCCAGTGCAACGCTCTGGGCTTTACTGAGGTTGAGGAGTTGGCTGAGGGCATCGATCGCGGAGCGATAATCCTGGAGCCTTTCTGCGACATTTGCCATCTCGGCGAGGAGAGAGACTTTCCCTTTCGGATCTGGGGTTTTGGCCAAACGGAACTTCATGAGAACGCTCTGTTTCTGCCAGGCCTGAGTGCGTCGATAGAAGGCGATCAAGGGATCGACGAAACGCAGCTCGCTGCTGTTGATGGCCAGCACTTTCTTGAAGGAGATCTCCGCCAGCTCCAGCCGTCCGTTCGCCTCGGCGAGCGCAGCAGCCTTGAGGTGTAGCCGCGCGACTTGGTCGGCCATCTCGGGATTTCGAGTCTCCGCGTCGAGCCCTGCGAGCGCTGCATCGAGTCCATCGCTCTCCACCAGGTGGTCAGACAGCGCTTCGACCGCTGCGGCTCGTTCAGCACTCCCAGTGGCGCTCCCAACGTTGAGCTTGAGCTGGGACAGTTGGTCGACCTCCTCTTCGCGCGCACGCACTTCTTGTTCGGCGGCGGTGGCGAGGGTGCGCTCTTCGGCGTTGACTTCGTTGAGGAGTAGGCGAGCTTCTTCCCCCATCTCCAGGTGCTCGGCGTAGAGCTTCGCGAGCTCCTTGGTCAGGAGCCTCTTCTGGGAAGCGTCCCCCAGATCGATGCGGCGTCGCAGCACGCCAGCGGCTTCGGACCATCGGTTGGATCTCCTGAGTTGGGCCTCGAGAGCCTCGAGCACATCCTCTCTCTCGGGCAGGAGTTCCGAGGCTTCTCTCAGGAGCTCCACCGCCAGCTCGGACTGGCCTTGGGTTCCCGCCATCGTGGCGCGGTTGAGCCTGTGTGCCAGCCACTGTTCACCTTCCGAGGTGGACTCGGCGTACTCCAACAATGCAGCCTTTTGCTCCGGCATCACGTTGGGACGGCGCAACAGCTCGGCGCGAGCCTCCTCGATGGCCGCATTGCTAGGATCGGCCTGCAAAGCGCTCGAGTAGATCGTGAACGCCCCCCGAAGGTCGTTGAGATCGTCGGCCATCGTCGCCGCTGCAGCCAGCATCCACTCGCTGCGCTCTTCCGCAACTGCAGCGGCCCGCTCCAGGCGCAGCTGGAGCAGCTTTTGGAACTCTTTTTGGTCCTGGAACCAGCGGTCCAGAGCGAGAAACGTCGACTTGTCGGCGGGATTCGAAGCGAGCAGCTGCTCTTGGACGGCCACTGCCCGCACGGGATCACGGAGTTGTTCCGAATAGGTCCTCGCCAGCTGCTTCAGGACCTTGACCTTGGTATCCTCTGGGGTGTGGGTCAACCGGTCTTCGACGGCCCGGACCCATCGCTCGACGCTCTCCTTGTCGGTCATCAAGGCCTTGGCCGAGGCCAGCGTCGCCGCATCGCCGCGCAGCGCGTAGAGTTCTCCATGGCGAGTCAGCGCCTCTTGGCTGCGGTTGGGCTCCCGTCTCAGGTGGGCGCAGAGCCGCTCGAGCACTCCGGTGTCGGTCGCCTCGATTTCGCCGTAGTCCATCAATCGCGTGTAGAGATCGATGAGCTCCCCTCCACGTTTGAGTCGAGTCATCGGCGCGTCAATCAGGTGCAACGCTTCGACGGCCAAGGTCAGATCGTCTCCTCGGGCGATCACTAGCAGGCCGTTCACGGCTTCGTCCCCAGTGTCGGTCTGGAGCATGCCTCGATAGGTCTCCAACGCGACGCTCGGATCGCCGAGTGCCTGGGCTCTCAACTCGCCCAAAATCTCGGCAATCCCTTCCTTCTCTTGTTCATCGGTGGAGAGCGTGCGCAGCTTCTCCAACATGCTGATGGCGCGGTCGATCTGGCCATGTTTTTGATAGAGCTCGGCCAACAGCACCACCAACTCGGTGTGCGTCGGCTGCGCTTCGTGTGCGACCTCTAGATACTCGATCGCGCGTTGCCCCTGCCCGAGCTCGACGTGCAATCTGCCGAGCCGTTCGCCGATGAAAGCCCGCGCGCCGAGGCCGGACGCTTTCTCGAACTCGTCCTCGAGGATCGCCGCGAGCTCGTCTCGATTTCCCATGATTCGAGACAGCCGCTCGAGGCACACGTGGACCCGTGCGCTGATGGGGTTCGCTGACAGAGCACGGGTGTAGCTGATGAACGCTTTGTGGAGGTGGCCGCCGCTCTCTTCGCGGGTCGCCTGACAGTAGAGCAGCTCGCAGCGCTGGCCAAAGGTCAGCTCGAGCGCCTCGACCCGCTCGAAGAGCTCGGCGAAGGTTTCGTCGTCGATGGCCATGTACTTGCTGACGAGGTCGATCGCCGCCACATCGAAGGACGGTGTTGCGCTGCCGTCGAGAATGATGCCCGAGAGCACGGCGACGGCGTCTTCGCGGGCGCTCTCTTCGCCGAGCGAGGCGGTGAACAGCTCGAGTGCCTGACTCTCTCGGCCCAAGCGGACAGCCAAGACGCGGGCGCGGAACAACCTGAGCGTCTCGCGAATCTCTGAGTCGGTGACACGATCGGCCTGCTCGCCGAGGATCTCCGCCCACGTCTCCCAGCGCTCCAAGGACGACAAGAGCTCTTGCAGCGCAGCGATCACGCGGGGATCCCCGACGCGAATGGCGATCACTGCCCGATAGGACTCGACGGCAGCGTCATTATCGTCGAGGTGTTCGGTGTTCAAGTAGGCCAGGGCGAGGTGATAGGAGACCTGAGCCTCGTCGTCATTGGCGAAGAGCGCGGTGTGATCGAGGAGATGTTTCCTCAACGAGTCCCAGTCTTGCTCTCGAATCCATTGGTCGCGGACCTTTGTGAAGGCCTCGCGCTCTTTGGCTGGCACCCGATGCGATGGCGCTGCGTACAGCGGGTTGGGATCGTCATTGGGCGAGGCGTCCTCGATGACTTGGTGGCGGTCGCGCGCCACCTCGCTGGCTTCGGGGACGTGGATCCCCGCCGCTGCGGCGTTCTTGAGGAGCTGCTCGATCTCGAGCTTGAGCCGAACCAATTCGGCCGCGAAGAGCACTGGGCCGTGGGCCTCCCTCCAGTTGCCTGCCTTCTCGGCGACTTGGGAGAGGTAGCCGCTTTCATCAATGTTCTTGAGGCTCCAGCGGACCACTTCCGTGAGACGCACTGCCGCAAACGCGGAGAATGCCGCGATGTCATCCCCCCAAAACCAGTCGTAGAAGGCCTTCAGACAGAGTGCGTCAGAGGCGATCTCTGCCCACACTGCACGCTTCGCGGTCACGCGTCGGAAGAGGAGATCCTCGCGGTCCGGTCTTCTATCGTCCCACGGATACCAGTCCAGCCGGCTGTGGCGAGTCAATTGATAGAGCACGATGAGGTGCCCACGGGTGTAGACGGCTTCCCCGGCGTCGTTCACCAACGACTCGAGAGTTCCCGACTCGGCGGCCCGCTCCAATTGCAGCTCGGCCACGGGGATTGAGCGGGCTGCGAGCATCGCCAAGAGGGATTCTCGGCTCAATTTTTCGCTGAGTAGGGGACATTGACTACGAATCGCCTCCATCGGGGAGGGGTTCACCGTCGCCATCGTTTCACCTGGGTTCGCTCATGGGGTGGGTTGAAGCGGTTTTCTGGTCAGGTCGGTCGCCCCAAAATGCCCGGCCTCACTCGTCTCAGAGTCTTTTCGACAGGTTTTCAGGTGGGTCCCGGACTCGGCTCGACCATCCCACGAAGGAGCTCGGTCGCATAGCACCCTGGAGGCAACCCGAACCGGAAACGCAGTTTCCCTTCAATACGTTGGTACCCCAGTCCGCGAGGTCGAACAACAAGTGGGCGTCTGGAACCGTTTGCCAGTTTGCCCCCTGCTTCCATCGGCAGCAAACCCTCGTCGCCCTCGACTCGCCCCCAAGTGACCCCGATCTGGCGGGCTGCTGCCCGCTCCAACTCGAGTGGGCGCCCCTCCGTACTCAACATTTTTTCGCCAGGAATCGGCCCTGTCAGCACCAACTCACCCAACTCGAAGCGACGCCGTGCGTCGGCGAGCGCGTCCTCTGTACAGAGAAAACAGCCGCCGGACTCGACCCTCTGCAGCACGTCCCCAACCTGCACGCAATCTACGCCGTCTCCTACGAGACGCTCAGCGAGGACGCAGTTGAATACTGCCGACTGCACGGCGCTGATCAGCAGCCGACGCTTGCGTCCCTTGGCTCGGAATCGACCGGCGAGCACGCGCAGACCCTGAGTGACATTGGCCCCATCGAAGCCAAAGCGCTGCGAGCCAAAATAATTGGGGAATCCGACGGTCGAGAGCCGCTCGACGCGTCGCGCCAGAGCCTCTTCGTCGACCTCACCTTGCAGCGCGTCGAGCACGATGTCGAAGCGGTTCTCCTTCAAATGGCTGGTGCGCAGCTTGTTGCTGTGGCGAGTGACCTGTAAGACCTCGACGCCACCGTTGCTTTCGAAGCTCTGCAGGCCCCGCGACTCGTCCCCGCGGAAGAGCACACTGAGCCACTGGGTCGCGACCGCGTACCGGTCTTTGAGGCCTGCCATGCCGACGTCCCGAGAATCCACGTGGAAGGCGTCCGCCAGCATCCACACGACGTCCTCGGTGGTGCAGTCCGTTTTGCGAACCTGCAGAAAGAGGTGCTCCCCTTCCCCACTGGGCAGATAGGCCGGGATCTCCTCGACGATGAAGTGTTCGGGACGTCCTTTGAGCCGCCCCCTCACTCTCCCTTCGGTCTCGCAAAGAAGAGGCAGCTCCAGCGCCCAACCTCGCTCTGCCACCTTCTCTCGCCATGTTTCGGTCATTGGCTTCTCTCGCCTCGCTTCCTCACGGCCAGCAGGTCCCCCGTTCGGCCAAAGCACACCGTGAAGCACACACGTAGTGATGAGCTTCCATATCATCGGCCTTCGATAATCTCACTCGATTTGGTCAGAGCGGCGGTCGCTCCCCTCTCCTCGTCCCTTCTCAAAGCGACGGGGCAGCGATATACCGGCTGCCAGGACTATGGCGACCACCTCGTCGGACCGATCGGAATTCGCGCGCTACTCGGCACCGAGCTGACTCGAAGCGAGTCAGCTGGCGTGCCTAAGCGCGCTCAAGCACTTTGGGACTTTCAGCGCGCCTTCGGTGAGAGTTTTCCACAGACGACCAGAGCCCAGATGCACTTCTGTAATTGGATTTCGCGCGCTACTCGGCACCGAGCTGTCTCGAAGCGAGCCAGCTGCGTCATGTCGCTCTGTTTCGCCTGGCTTTCACTTTTGCTGACTGGCCCGGCCGCAGCGCAAGAGACTGGCAGCGCAAACGAAGGGCTCGTCGTCGATGGGCTTGGCCTGCCGGACTCGCGGCCTGCCCTGTCCGTGCGCGCCGATGCCCAAGCCATCACGCTCAACCCTGGCTTGCTCGGGCTGGTCGAAATGGCGGAGCTGGACGTCGAGATGGCCGCTCGCATGGAGCGTGATGCGGGTGTCGGGCTCTTCGCGGCCATCCCCATCACCAGCTTCTTCGGCTTGGGGTTCGCGACGCAGTGGCAGAGGGCGAGCTCGGACGAGGTCTTCGCTCGCAACTATCAGCTCGGAGCTGGACTCTCTCTGGCAGACCGGCTCGGTCTGGGCGTCAGGTACAGCTTCTTCGGGAGCGAGGAGAGTTTGGACATCGACCGCTTCAGCAGCCTCGATCTGGGTCTCACGCTCCGCCTCATTCCGGCGCTCGTGCTGAGTATGGTGGTCGAGCACCTCGACACTCCTCGGTTTCGCGGGGAATGGCTCGACCCCATCCTGCATGTCGGCCTCGGCAGCGTGGTCCTCGACGGCGCGCTCAAGCTCGACTTGTCCTACTCCGACGGCCTCGCCCAAATCCCCGACGGCCGAGCGCAAGGCACTGTCATGGTCAGCGCCGCCGATGGCGTCGAGCTCTTCGCCGACGGCAGCTACGACGAGCTCGAGAGTCGCTGGGGCGGCGGGCTCGAGCTCGACGTCGGCAATTGGGGCTTCAGCCTCGGCGCACACGGACGAACTCTAGCCGTGGGTTCCACCGAGTTCGACGGGCTCTCGTTCGGTTTGAGTGTGCGACCAACCCACACGAGCACGGTGTTCGAGTCCTCTCAGCGCTGGGTTCGCCTCGTCATCCCAGGCAGCGCCGACGAGCGTGCGGCCCGCACCCTCTTTGGCCCCGCGGGGACCTCTTTCGCGCAGCTCCTGCTCACCTTGCAGACGCTGGCCAAGGATCCTCGCTACGACGGAGTCGTTCTCGAGATTGGAGGCCTTGGTTACGGGTACGCACAGCTCTTCGAGCTGCGCGACGCGGTGCAAGAAGTCCGGGCTGCAGGCAAGACCGTCGTGGCGTACCTGGGCGACGGGTCCACCCGTAGCTATGCACTCGGAAGCGTCTGCAACGCCGTCTACCTCTCACCAGGACAGTCATTGTCCGTAACGGGGCTGTCCACCAGCCTGACCTTCTACGCTCGAGGCTTGCGTTTCCTTGGTGTCGAGCCCGAGTTCGTCAAGATCGACGAGTACAAGAGCGCTCCTGACGCCTACCTGCGGGAGATGGCCAGCGACGAGCAACTCGAGCAGATGGACGACTACTTGGAGGGCATCTTCGAGCAGGTCATCGGCGCCATCGCGCAGAGCCGCAACCTAGACGCGAGCTTGGTCCGCGGCGCCATCAACACAATGCCGATGCGTCCCTCTGAGGCCCGCGCTATGGGGCTCCTCGACGGCAGCGTCTACTCCGATGAGCTGGCCACCCGAATCGCCACGGACCTCGGACTTTCTTCGGTCCCCGCGGTCGAGAGTGAGTACCAACCTCCGAGACCTCGTGAGGAAACCTGGACGGCGAAGAGCCGCATCGCCGTCATCTATGTCGACGGCCCGATCATCATGGGCAACAGCGTCGAAGTGCCCATCAGCGGCGCGATGGCCACGGGCTCCGACACCATCATCCAGCTCCTCGATTGGGCTGGCGCCAGCCGCTCGGTCGAGGGCGTCGTCTTGCGCATCGACAGCCCCGGCGGCTCGGCCCACGCCAGCGACCTCATCAACCGAGCGGTCGCCAAGCTGGCCGAGAAGAAGCCCGTCGTCGTGTCCATGGGCAACGTCGCTGCCAGTGGGGGCTACTACATCGCGGCGCCCGCCACGCGGATCTTTGCCGATCCGCTGACGGTGACGGGTTCTATCGGCATCTTTGCCGGTAAGTTCAACGTGAAAGGGCTAATGGCCTGGCTTGGCGTCGGGCATCTGACCCTCAAAAAGGGAGACTTCTCCGACATCTTCTCGCCTATGACGAGTTGGAGCGACGAGACCCGCGCCCAGATCACCGATGAAATGACCACCCTCTACGAAGAGTTCATCGACCGCGTCGTCACGGGGCGCCACCTCGACCCCTCGGTCGCCAAGTCGGTGGGTGACGGGCGCGTCTGGACCGGCAGCACCGCGCTGCAGAAAGGCCTGGTCGACGAGCTCGGGGGCCTGACGGACGCCATCGACTCCGTCCGGATCGCTCGCGGACTCGACGCCGACTCCCTCGAGGTCCTCCACTTGCCGCAGAGAAGCCCGCTCAGCGCATACGCCGTGGCGCTCCCCATCGACCTCTTCAGCGTCTCGAACGACGACATCCCAGCGCTCGAGACCCGCACTCTCGACGTGCCTCCTCTGTTCGCCGCGCTCGCTGGGCGCTTCCCCGAGCTCTGGCTCTATGAAGAGGGCGAGATGCTGATGATGCTGCCGTTCGGGTTCGGCGTCGACTGAGGCCAACGCCTCGAGGACTGAGGCCAACGCCTCAAGGACCGAGGCCAACGCCGCGGGGTGAACCCAGAGCCTCAGGGGCGGCGAAGACCCCAGAAGAGACTCGAGTCGTGGGGTCGGCTTTTGCTGAAACGAATGCCTTCGATGCGTTCGTTGGTGATCATCAAGGTCACGTCTTCGGAGATGAAGGTGTAGGGCTGCAGGTCGGCGATGAGGGCATGGAATTGGTGATGCAGCTCGAGCCGTTTGTCTGGGTCCGGCTCGTGACGGATGGCCTCGATCAGCGCGTCCGCCTCTGGGTTTGCGAAGCCGATCGGGTTGGAGCCGCCGAGCACGTCGGCCTGGCTGGAGTGCCAGAGCTGGAACGGATCGTCCTCCCAATCGTGGCCCCAGCCCCCGAAATAGCCCGCCAAGTAACGCTCCGAGGCGCCGCTGGACTCGAGCGGCACGGTCATCGCCTCCCAAGCGTCGAGCCCCGGCTTGACCGTGGTCGTGATGAGGATCCCGATGCGCGCAGCGTCGGCGGCAAAGATGTCGGCGATCCGCTGCTCGGCGTCCGAGGCCACTAAGAGCTCGAGCTCGAGCCGCTCTCGTCCGAGGTCGGTGCGTTTCTCTCGCACGCCTCGCACGCTCCCCCAACCGTTCTCTTCGAGCAGGCGGCGCGCGGCTTGGAGGTCAAAGGGGAGCGGCTCGATCTCGGGGGAAGCGTATGGCGTCATTGACGAATAGGGTCCAGTGGAGACGTTGCCGCGGCCGCCATAGACCTCGTCGATGATGCGTTCGCGGTCGAGGGCCATGGTGAGTGCTTGTCGAACCTCGACGTGGCGAGTGGGTCCATGCCTGAGATTCCAGCCGATGTGCGAGTAGCCCAACTGTTTCACGTCCAGGACGTGTATGCCGTCCATCGAGCTGGCCAGCTCGATCAAGGTCCGTCCGCCGACCTCTTCGCCGGCAAACCATGAGGGGATCTGCACCACATCGAGGCGATCGGAGCGCAAGTCGGCGAAGAGTTCGGAAGCTCTGGTGTAGGCGCTGAACTCGATGTTCTCGATCGGCGGCGTGGCGCCATGGTAGCGAGGGTTGCGTTCGAGGCGAATCATCTGGTCGTCGATGATGGAGCTGGCCCGATATGGCCCCGCCCCCATGGGCCAACGGTGCCAGTGGGTCTCGAGGTGCGCGGCGGGGTCGCGGTAGCGGGTGCCGTCTTCGGCGCGGGAGAAGATGTGTTTCGGCAGCGGTGTGAAGGACAGGGTCCAAATCCGCGCGGCCAGTCCGGGCTCGGACCAGACCATCTCGAAGGTGTAGGGATCGAGGACGCGCAGGTCGGTACAGTCCGAGTACCAGGAGCGCGCTGGGCCGGCGCGCTCGACCCTGGGATCTCGCATCATCTGGAAGGCGAAGGCGAAATCTTCGGAGGTCACCTCGACGACTTTCTCGCCGACGTCGGAGAGGAAGGGCGAGAAGGGCTCGGGCCACAAGACCCCTTGTTCGAGGTAGATGCGGTAGACCCGACCATCGTCGCTGACCGTCACCCGCTCGGCCAGTCCGGGCGCCCAGCGGTCGGGAGCGTTGACGTGGGGACGCGCGATGCCCTCGTTGACGTACGAGTTAATCTCGGAGACGGAGACCAAGTTCTCGGTCATCCAGGTGTAGCGAGAAGGCAGCCAGGAGCGCAGTCCTCGCCGCAGAGTGCCGCCTTCCGCGGGCGGCGCCACGGCGAGCGCCGGATCGGGTTCGAGGATGTTGTCCGGAGCGGCGAGGGCGACCTGGCGCTCGAGTGGGAGGCGCGGCCCGAGACCATGTGGTTCGTGGCGCTCGGCGACCATGGGCACGACGGTGTGCACGTTGGCCCAGTCCGGCTCCTCTTGGCATCCTGTGGCAAGGAAGAGGACGAGCAACAACGCGGCGGGCAGGGAACTGGGCCTCGAGATGTTCATGGCTCGCAGGTTCGGGTTCGACGAGGTGGGGTGCGGCTGACCGTTCTCGACTGTGGTGTCAGGGAGATGGCGACTTGCGTTCGAACCCGCAAGTCTATACCTGTGCAGCAGTTTGAGCACGTGTCCCCTCGAACTCGCGTCGTCCACCAGGCAGCAGGTCGCAAACCGCCTGTCACGAGACGACGAGCCGAGCGCCGAGGGAAAAGATATTCATCATCAAGATACCAGGAGGATTACTGTGGCCGAATTCATCGATGGATTCTTAAGGTCTCACAATTGTGGGCAGCTCACAGCGTCTCAAATCGGCGAGCAGGTGACGCTGGTCGGTTGGGTTCAGGACCATCGAAGTCTGGGAGGAGGTCACCTCTTCGTCGTCCTGCGCGACCGCTATGGCGTCACGCAGCTCAAGTTCGACGGCGAGGCGCTCCCAGAGGTTTTTGCCACGGCCGAGAAGCTGCGCTCGGAGTGGGTGATTGGCGTGCGCGGTGCGGTGATCGACCGCGGGTCCAACGCCAATGCCGACTTGCCGACCGGCGGCATCGAAGTTGAGGTCCACGAACTCAAGATCTTCAATCGCTCGGCGACGCCGCCCTTCGTGATTCGCGATGAGATCGACGCGGCCGAGAACCTGCGTCTGACTTACCGCTACCTCGACCTGCGACGCCCCGTCCTGGCGTCCAACATCATCCGGCGCAGCCGCGTCGTCTCGACCGTGCGGCGAGTCCTCGAGAGTCACGACTTCCTGGATCTCGAGACCCCGATGATGACCCGCTCGACGCCAGAAGGCGCGCGAGACTACTTGGTACCGAGCCGCGTCCATCCCGGACAATTCTACGCCCTGCCGCAGTCGCCGCAGCTTTTCAAGCAGCTCTATATGGTCTCGGGTTTCGATCGCTACTACCAGATCGTGCGCTGCTTCCGGGACGAGGATCTGCGCGCCGACCGCCAGCCCGAGTTCACCCAGATCGACATCGAGGCGAGCTTCATCGACACCGAAACCCTCTTCAAGATCTGTGAGGAGCTGGTGACGAGCGTCTTCGCCGAGGTCGTGGGCAAGAAGCTG
>Ga0100377_1003843_pt1 | contig 11844 bp, 16 predicted proteins | sample CryGeymeta201501_FD_83664 | JGI IMG/M metagenome (GOLD analysis project Ga0100377, IMG submission 83664) | Groundwater microbial communities from Crystal Geyser aquifers in Utah, USA - Crystal Geyser metaG 2015-01 | ecosystem: Environmental > Aquatic > Deep subsurface > Groundwater | place: USA... | reverse complement strand
GCTCCGCATAATCGCCCGCTGCACATATGAAATCCCTGAGCTGCCCGACCCCTTCTCGATCACGCTGCCGGGCGGGATCTCGATGGAGTCCATCAACCTGATGGAGCAGATCCAGCCCGCGCTCACCCCGCTGGTGCCGCTGTTCAACATCATCGATACGGTCGTGGCCGTCTTCAACTGCATCAAGGCCATCCCGGACTCGCTCGGGCCGCCGCCCGATCCGACCGTGCTCGCCGCCTGCATCCCGGAGCTGGCCGAGAAGGTCAACGCGCTGCTCAAGCTCCTCCCGCAGCTCTCGCTGCCGTACACGATCATCGGGATCATCGACCTGGTCATCGATGCGCTGCGCCAGGTGCGAACACAGCTGCTGCAGCTGCAGGCGCAGATGCAGCAGATCCTCGGGGCCATCGACCGCGCCACCGATCTCGACGATGCCGGGCTGATGGCCATCACGAGCTGCGCCCAGGCGAACGTCGCCCAGGAGGCGGCGAACGTCGGCAAGAGCCTCGCCGCTCTCGGCAAGCTCATCGGCATCCTCAACCTGTTCCTCGGGATGATCGGCGCGCCCGAGGTGCCCGACCTGTCGGACCTGGCGGGGACGCCGCTCGACGACGTCATCCCGCCCATCGACGCCATCGTCGACACGCTGCAGTCGGTGCGCAGCGCCGTCCCGGTGCCATAGGAGAACGACGATGCCCAACGAAGTGACCGGTCTGCTCGCCCCGTTTCGCCGGGACCGCAAGCGCGACTTTGCCTCCGGCTCGGGCGGCGAACTGCTCGCCTCGAAGGTGCTGCAGGCCCTGATGACCGCTGGCGCCACGCCGCGCTCGTCGGGCGAGCTGCCCTGGCGGACGGCCTTCGGCGCGGGCCTCGACCTGCTGCGCCACCAGCGCAACGACGCGGCGCTGGCCGAGCTGGCGCGGGTCCACGTGCGGGACACGCTGAAGCGCTGGGTGCCCGAGGCCGAGCTCGTCGAGATCGACGTGACGCGCGAGGACGCGACACTCCAGCTGCGCGTCCGCTTCCGCCCGGCCCGCCGCCAGGGACGGCCCGCCGAGCAACCCGCCGAGGTGACCCTGCCGCTCGACCTCTGACCTGTCCCCGCCACCGGCGCGAAGGGCTTTGCCCCCTTGGAGGTGACGCCGGTGGCAGTGCTCCCATCCAGCCCGGACTACACGGACAAGGACTTCGACTCCTTGCGCGCGCGGCTCATCGCGCTGGTCCGGAGCGTGTTCCCGGACTGGAGCGACTTCTCGGTCGCGAGCTTCGGGAACGTGCTGCTGGAGATGTACGCCTTCGTCGGCGACGTTCTGACCTTCTACCTCGACAACCAGGCCCGCGAGTCGCGGCTGGTCACCGCGACCCAGCGCAAGAACGTCATCGCGCTGGCCCGGATGCTCGGCTACCGCCTCCACGGCGCGCAGTCCGCCACCGCCGAGATCACCTTCGCGCTCGCCCGCCCACCGAGCGCAGACGTGCTGCTGCCCGCCGGCTCGGTCGTCCGGACGCAGGAGGTCACCGAACCGGTCCGCTTCCAGCTTCTGGCCGACGTCCTGATCCCCGCAGGAGCAGATCCGCCACAGACCATGGGCGTCGTCGAGAACTCGGAGACGCGCACCCAGCTCTACGACACGCTCGGCCTCGCCGATCTCGACGTCGCCCTCGACCACACGCCCTACCTCGACGGCTCCGCGGTCGTCTCGGCCGCGAACGGCGCCTACTCGGAGGTCGACAGCCTGCTCAGGTCCGAGCCCAACGACCGGCACTTCGTGGTGCTGGTCGACCAGAACGACCGCGCGACGATCCGCTTCGGCAACGGCGCCAGCGGCGCACCTCCCACCGGCACCGTACAGACCACGTACAAGACCGGCGGCGGCGCCGGCGGCAACGTGGACGCGGGACGGCTGGTCGTCCTCGAGGGCGCCTTCACCGACGTCCACGGCCACCCCGTCCAGGTCTCGGTGACCAACGCCGACCCCGCGTCCGGCGGCACCGACCGGCAGAGCGTCGCCGCGGCGAAGCTGCTCGCGCCCGAGAGCCTGCGCACGCTCACCCGCACGCTCACCCGCACGGTCACCCGCGAGGACTTCGAGATCAACGCGCGGCACGTCCCCGGCGTGGCACGGGCGCTGATGCTCACGTCCAACGAGGACGTCTCCATCGACGAGAACGCCGGCATCCTCTACGTGATCCCCGAGGGCGGCGAGCTGCCGACGCCGGCGCTGAAGAACGCGGTGCTCAAGCAGGTCACCGAGGTCTATCCGCACACGCTCACGTTCCAGATCGCGGTGCAGAGCCCGGTCTACCGCAACGTCGACATCGAAGCCCGCGTGTACCTGCGCCAGGGCTTCGCCAAGGCCGGCGTGCGCGACCGCATCAAGGCCAACATCGAGGCGATGTTCCGGGTCAGCGAAGCGGACGGCACGCCCAACCCGCTCGTGGACTTCGGCTTCAACATCAAGGACCAGGGCGGCAACCCGGTCGGAGAGATCGCCTGGTCCGACGTCTTCAACGTCATCCGCGACACCGAGGGCGTGCGCAAGATCGGCGACCGCCACGGCGATCTGAAGCTCAACGGCCTGCCCGCGGACATCAAGCTCGGCATCAAGGAGTTCCCGCTGCTCGGCAACGTCACCCTCGTCGACGGCGACACCGGAGGGTTCCTGTAGATGGCGATCCTCAACCCCAGCTTCGAGGACGCGGGCGCGCAGCCGGGCGAGGCCGAGCACTGGACGCTCCAGACGGTCACCGGCCGCGAGCGCATCGCCGGCTTCGGACCCGCGCCGCACGAGGCGTGGGAGGGCTTCGAGCGCTGGTTCGATCTGGCGTTGGCGTTCGCCGACGGCGCCCTCGCGATCGCGTTCTTCGACCCGCTCGCCGAGGGCTATGAGGACTTCGAGGATGCCTGGGGCAACGACCTCTATCTGACCGAGCTGCCCACCGGCCAGGTCGTCACCGCGCCCTTCGGTGGCGGCGCCGTCGAGGACCTGGAGGGCGGCTGGAGCAACGTGCCCTTCGCGACGGCGTGGGAAGATGTCGCCGGCGTCATCGGCGTGTTCGACGGGGAGCCGCGCGAGGACTTCGAGGAGCAGTGGCGCTCCAACCAGGCGTTCGTCTGGGCCTGGGAACTCGCCATCGGCGTCATCGCCAACTTCGACGGGGGCGCGCAGACCGTCGAGGACGACGAGAACGGCTGGGCGGCGGCGACCACCATCTGAAGGAGACGAGCATGGCAGAAGTCGACTGGACCTACCTCAACGACGGACTCGACATCGCGACGGTGGACCGCGGCGTCACGGCGGGCATCACTCGTCCCCTGGGCGGCGGCAACTTCCTCTTCGCCTTCAACTCGCTGGCCGCGGTCGAGGGCGCGGTGGCGCTCTTCGCCAACCTGGTGAACTTCGCGCCGATGGCGAAGGGGGCGTCCATCCGAGGCTGTATCCAGCGCGGGCCCGGCGGGGGGCCGACCGGCTTCTCGCCGTTCCTGTTCCTGGCGTGCCAGGGCAACTCGGTCAACGACACCGCGTACCTGCTCGGGCTGTCCGACGACGACCCGCACCGCATCGTGCTGCGCAAGGGCATGGTCGCGGTCGGCATCCCCGACTCGGAAGGGTCGGGCGCGCTGCTCGCCTCGGGCGAGAGCTTCGCGCAGGCCACGTGGCTGCACCTGCGACTCGACGTGATCGTCAACGACAACGGCGACGTCGTGCTCAAGGTGTTCAAGAACGACCTCGCCGCCCACGCCCTCGGCACGCCGCCGGACTGGCAGCCCGTGGCCGGGATGGCCGAGTTCATCGACGACCACGTCGGCATCAACAGCGGCAGCCAGCCGCTGACGTCGGGACGCGGCGGCTTCGGCGTGGCGATCAAGGACGTCACGCGCCGCGCCTTCTTCGACCACATCGAGCTGATGAGGCAAGTCTGATGGAGCTCGACGCCTTCGGCTCGCGCCTCGGCGTGGGCCAGGGACGCATCCAGCCGCTGGGCGCTGCGCCGCCTTCGGGCGACTACGTGTTCGTCCTCGGCGACGACGAGGCGGGTCGCGTCTTCGACCTGGTGCCGGGCGACCACGCCGAGGTCGTGCAGGACACCGATCTGACCGGCGTGGACCTCGTGCGCGCCCACCTGCGGTTGCGCGTGCCCGCGAGCACGCCCGCCGGCCTCGCGTGGGAGGTGTCGGTGATCGTGGACGGCGCCAAGCGCGCACGCGCCACCTGCCTGCCCGGGCGCGAGCGAGTGATCACCGATCTGGCCGCCAACGTCTCGAAGCTCGGGGGGCTGCACCCGGTCGGCGTGCGGCTCGAGCTCGTGGAGCCGTAGATGGCCGCCGTCGAGCTGCCAGGCCTGTACGCGGACAACGTCGCGGCCATCGTCGCGGTCGAGCGCCCGTTGCTCGTCAACCGGGATCCGGGCCCGGGCGAGACGGGCGTGCCGCTCGAATGGTTCGTCGCGCTCGAGGTCCTCGACCCGGGACCGGACGGCGTGAACCGCGCGACGACCCGCGTGTGGCTGGACGCCGTCCTGGCCTTCGACGGCGGCTCCCTGCCCGAGCTGCAGCCGGGCTTCGACGGTCCGCGCGCCGAGGTCGTCGAGACGGCCGACACGCTTCGCATCGTGCTCGACCCGGCGACGCCCTTCTCCAGCGAGGCGACCGTCGCCGTGCGCGTCGTGTCGCAGACGAACGGCGGCGCGCACGCCCTCGACGAAACGTACTCCTTCACCGCCGAGGATCGGACCGCGCCCAGGGTCGTCGCCGCGCAGGCCACCGCACAGCGCGTCGTGCAGATCGGCTTCGACGAGGAGATCCTCGTCACCGATCCCGCGGGCTTCGCCTTCAAGCCCCTCTCGTTTCCGGCGGTCCCGCTCGCGCCCGTCTCGGCCACGGCCCACGGCAGCGTCGTGTCGCTGGTGCTGGACCGCGAGATGACACCCGACGTGCTGCACGAGGTGGCCGTGACGGGCGTCTCCGACCTCCTCGGCAACCCGGTGGGTGCGCCCGACGACCGTGCCGTCTTCGCCGGCTTCCGTCCCCCGCGTCCCGCCGCCCGCCGCTTCGATCTCTGGACGATGCTCCCGCGGCACAACCGGCGCTCCGATGCGACCGGGGACCTGCGCCGCTTCATCGCCTGCCTGCAGGAGGTGGCCGACCTGCTGCTCGCCGAGGCGGACCGCTACCCGGACGTCTTCGACCTCGAGCGCGCGCCCGAGGACTTCCTCGACCTCATCCTGCGCGACCTCGGCGACCCGTTCCCCTTCGATCTCGACGGGCTCGGCAAGCGCCGGCTGGCCTCGGTCCTGATCGAGATGTACCGCCAGAAGGGGACGGCCGCCGGCATCGAGAACGCGATCCGCTTCTTCCTAGGCATCGACATCACGGCCATCACGGCGTTCACCGGGACGACGCTCATCCTGGGCGAGTCGGAGCTCGGGGTGGACTGGGAGCTCGGCCCCTCCGACCGATTCGCGCGCTACGCCTTCAACGTCGAGGTGGACGAGCCCCTCGCCGACACCGAGCGCCGCCAGATCCGGGCCATCGTGGACTACCTCAAGCCGGCCCACACCCACTTCGTGGACCTCGTCGAGCCCGGCATCCCGCCCGTGTTCGACCACTGGGAGCTGGGCATCAGCGAGCTGGGGCTGACGACCGATCTGCACTGACGCCGTCGCTGTCCCCGTCCGGCCCGTCCGGGGCTTTGCCCCTCTGGAGGCTCACGCCCGGAGGAGCGCTGGATGGCCGAGACAACGCCCGCGACGAAGACCTGCCGGACCTGCGGCCGGGAGGTGCGAGGCACCAGCCGCGGGATGTGCGGGAACTGCTACCGCATCTGGCAGCGAGAGAACTTCTCGCCCAACGCCACATGCGAGGTCTGCGGGCGCGACTACTTCCGGCGACCTTGCGCGTCTCCGAACGGTCGGACGTGCTCGCGGGCATGCTACGCCAGTTGGAAGCGCGGGCGGGACTGGCACAACCGGCCGACCGACGGTGCGACCCTGATCGAGCGGTCCTGCGAGTGGTGTAGCCGTCCCTTCACCGTCGAGAAGCGGCAAGTCGACAAGGGCCTCGGGAGGTTCTGCTCGCTGGAGTGCAGCGGCGCCCGCCGGGCGGTGCCCCGGCTCCTCATCTCCTGCGAGCGGTGCGGACGGTCCTTCGACTTCCTGCCGAACCGCATCTTCCTCGCGGGCGGCCGGTTCTGCTCCCGGCGGTGCTTCCAGGCTGTGCGGCGCGAGGCGAAGCTCTCGCCCGAAGTGGACCGCGGTCGCGGCTATCGCAGCTTCCGAGACGCGTTGGTGGCTGAGCGAGGGGCCTGCGAGCGGTGCGGTAGCCACGAGGACATCCTCCTTCACCACCGAGGCCGCAGCCGCGAGCGGGCGGACCTGCTCTTCGAGCCGGCGAACCTCGAGGTGCTCTGCCGCTCCTGCCACACGCGGCACCACGACGAGATGGGCCACATGCGGACCCCGGAGGCAGCGGCATGAGCTCGCGAGTTGACTATTTCTTCCGCCAGAAGGTCACCGAGGCCGAGCTCGACCTCGCCTTCGAGCTGCTGGAGAAGGCCGACCGCAACCTCGCCGCCGACGTCGGGATCTACGGGATCATCTCGGGCGCCGAGCCCACGCCGCACTCGCCGGTCCCCGATCTCACCCTCGACCTGACCGCGCCGGGCCGCGCCTACGACAACCTCGGCCAGCGCATCTTCTTCGGCACCGGACAGACGCTGGACTGCTCGGTCGACCACGCGGGCATCCCGACCACGGTGCCCGTCGCCGGCCAGGAGCGGTGGCTCGGCGTCTTCCTGCGCTTCGAGCGGCTGCTGAGCGACCCGCGCACCGACGGCAACTCCCAGCAGGTGTTCTTCCGGCGCGACGAGTCCTTCGAGATCGTCGTCCGCCAGGGAGCGACGGCCGCCATCGGCGCGGCGGTCAAGGTGCCGCTTCAGCCCGACGAACTACTGGTCTGCGACGTTCGGCGCACGAACGGCCAGGCGCAGATCCTGGCGCCCGCTATCGACGTGTCGCGACGGCAGGCCTTCATCTTCGCGCAGGGCGACGCGGTCGAGATCGTCAGCGGGCTCTGGAACATCCTGCAGCCGGCGGTCAACACCGTGCAGGCGGCCCTCGATGAGATCGATGCCGAGCTCAACGACCACTTCACGGGCGCCGCGCGTCGTCACCCCGCGGGCGACGTCGACTACACGCCGCACGGCTTCGTGGGCGCCGGCGACGTGCAAGCCGCCATCGACGAGCTGATCGACGACCTGACGACCGCGGCCGCCGGCAGCCCGGGCGCGAAGCGAGTCGGGGCGGATGCGGTAGCCGGGGCGCCGAACGCTCTGCCAGCGGGCAACGTGGACGGGCAGCTCTCGCAGATCCTCGCGTGGCTGAACTCTCACCTGTCCGCGCCGGCCGGGGCCCACAACGCGAGCGCCATCGCCGCCATCGCCCACAACTACATCAGCGGTACGAGCGTCCAGGCACAGCTCCAGGAGATCGTCGACGACCTGCAGTCGGTGGGCGCCGGCCTCGGAGCGGCGCAGGTCGGCAACGAGGCGATCGCGGGCGCGCCCAACAGCCTCGTGGCGACCACGGTGCGCGCCCAGCTCTCGGCGTTGCTCGGCCACCTGAACACGCATGTCGGCTCAGCCGACCACGACGGTCGCTACTTCACCGAGGCCGAGTCCGACGCCCGCTACTACAACATTGGCGAGCAGGTCGCAGACGCGCACACGGTCGACGGCCAGCACGCCTCCGCGTTCGCCACGGCGGGCCACGACCACGACAGCCGCTACCTGCGCCGCGTGTACTCGACGCAGGTGCTGATGGATCCGGGCACGTCCCAGATCATCACCACCCAGGCCGAGCAGCCCGACCTCGTCAGCGTCTCCTACAACTACCCGGACGGCGGCACCGGGCTGCCCCAGGCCACCACCTACGGCCGCGGCGCCCTGACCGCCGACCTCCGCTACTGGATCACCAAGATCGACCTCGGCGGCGGCAACAAGGACTACCGCATCACCGTGTCCAACGATTCGGCGAGCCAGCTCTGGGGCAACGTCGCCGTGCACAGGAGGGACTGATGGCCACGCGAAGAACCCCGCTGCCCGTGCCGCGCGACACGCTGTCCGCCCGCATCGAGACCCTGGGCCTGCCGCAGGCGAAGGGCTACGCCGACTTCATCCGCACCGGCGATCCGGACGGCCCCATCCCCTGCTGGGGCGCCCTCGCCGAGCGTTTCCAGCAGGACTTCGCCAAGAGCGACGACCGCAAGGCGCTGTGGAACGTGCTCGTCGAGGCCGAGGACCGACGGCCGCTGCTGCTGTTCCTCGACGCGAACAAGGACCGACCCGACGTCATGGCGCAGGTACTTGCCGACGCGCATCGGTTGCCGCCCGTCCTGCAGCGCGCGCTCGTCTCGCTCGACGAGGTCGCCGACCTCGTGCCGGATCATCTCGACGCCCTCGACCCGGCCGCGCGCCAGCTCTTTGAGGCCGGGCCCGACGCCCGCAAGCGCGAGAAGGAGCAGGTCGAGGTCCGCATCGCGACGTTGACCGCGTTCCGCTACTTCGTGCCCGACAAGACGGACCCGGCGAACGAGCCGGGCGCGATGAAGAGCACCGCGGCCAAGAGCACGGCGGTCAACCTCGCCACCGAGGCCGCGACGCTTGGCACGCCGGCCCTGGCCGAGGTCGCCGTCACCGCGCCCACGTTGCCGGACCCGACAGAGGGAGGCGGCTGATGGCGCTCGACGAGACCACATCCTTCATCGTCGCGGGCCAGATCCTCGAGCCGCCGGCCGGCCTCGACCTCCGCAGCTTCCGCGACCCGGGCGTTCATCGATTCGCGGGGCGCGCCCGGACTGGCAGCACCGTCACGGAGGTCTTGCTCCACGAGTCGGTCACGCGCAGCGCGGCGGACACGGTCTCGGTGTTGAAGCGGCGCGGGCTGGGGGTCCACCTGATCGTGGCCCCGGACGGGCGCGTCACTCAGCACGGTGACCTGGCCGACGACCGGCTCGCCCACGCCGGGGGGCACAACGGTCCTTCGGTCGGCGTCGAGGTCGTGAACCCGTACTATCCGACGCACCTCCGGGACGGCCTCCCGTGGTCCCGCGTGATCGACGCTCCATAGGCTCACCGCGATCGCTACGTGCTCCCGACGCCCGAGCAGGCCGAGGCCACCGCGCGCCTGATCGGCTGGCTGACCTCGCCCGCGGCCGAAGGGCTCTCCATCTCGCGGACCTGGCGCGGCCTCGACGGCGCGCGCTTCGCCATGGGGCGGGTGGCGGACGGCGACCATCGTCGGCCCGGCGTCTGGGCCCACCACTATTTCCACCATGCCGACGGCGCCTGGCTAGTGCTGTACGCGTGGCTCCGGCTCGAGGCCGGCCTCGCCGCGTGCACCGCCTACGAAGAGGCCGCGCGGCGAGCGACGGGCGCCCGCCGCAGCATCGACGTCGCCGACCTGATTCCCACGGTGGCCTGAGGAGAACACGATGGACCCGAGCGCCTTCTCGATGATCGCGGACTTCATGAAAGCCACCGGTCCGTATGGATTGGTCGCGGTGCTCGGCTGGGCCTTCTGGCGCCTGAGCGAGCGCAAGGACCGGGAGCTGAAGTCGCTGCACGAGCGGCTCGTGTCCATGGCCGAGGCGCAGACAGCGGCCATGACCAAGGTGGAGGCTGCGCTGGTCGCCCTCAAGGAGGCCATCGTGGAGCTCCGGCGGGGCTGACGGGGGCTGGGATCGGCGGCAGATCCGGCAGCCTCAACCCCTCGGATCTTCTTCGGAAATGCATCGAAGAAGAGCTTGAGGACCCTCCGGAACAACGCCTGTATGTCCTCGCGAACGGGGCGCAGCGACGAACCCACCCCGCACGGAGGACACGACATGAAGGTGCACGAGCTGATCGAGATCCTGCAGGACATGGACGCCGACGCGGACGTCTGGCTGATGACCCAGCAGAACTACCCCTTCGAGCACTCCATCGCCGGCGTGGCGCAGCGCGGGGACTGGGTCGAGGACGACGAGACCGACGAGCCCTGGACGGACCGCGACCGCTGGGGAGCCAGCGAGTCGCAGCTGCCGCAGAACGACGTCTTCCTCGTCGAGGGCGGCCAGGTCCGCTACGGCGCCAAGGCCGCCTGGGAAGCCGTTCGCCGCTGGTAGCCGCGCGGGCCCGGCCGGGCCTCCGCCACACGCCGCCGCCGGACCCGTGCAGGGCCCGGCGGTGCTTCTTCCGTGCCCTTCGTCGCCCGACCCGATCAGGCCCTTGGATGCGCCCGCCGCGCGCCCTCAAGGGCCTGATTTTTCTTCGGATTTCATCATCGGAAGAGCTTGAGCTGTCCCGAGAACAACGCCTGTATGTCCACACGCTTGGGACGGGCCCAGGCAGCGGAACCCAACGGAGGACGACATGAACAAGGTCATCGGCAAGGTCACCACCTACCACGGCGACGAGCACCCCTACCTGCGCGGCTACAAGGTCCGGATCGTCGCGGTCCTGAAGAACGCGGCCAAGCCCGACATCGACGTCGATGGCCCGGACTACGACCACCTCAGCGACGACCAGGACCTCGCCCGCGCTGGCGGCGTCACCGCCAACGACCGCATCGAGGTCCAGCCCTGGATCGAGCGCGAAGGCCGCTTCAGCTTCGTGAGCAGCGACCCGCGCGCCATCGACCTCGGCTGCTTCAAGGCCCTCCGCTGAACCCCATCACCGAACGAAGGAGCACGACCATGAACGACACCATCCGCACCCAGATCGAAGCCCTGGACAGCATGCGCCTGCCCGACCTCCAGACCCGCTACGCCGAGGTCCTCGGCGAGGAGACGCGCTGCCCGAACAAGCGCTGGCTGGTCCGCAAGATCACCGAGGCCCTGGAGGCCAGCGCGGGCGAAGCGCTGGTCACCGACGAGGCGACGCCCGACGCCGTCCCCGCCGAGCCGACCCAGTCGGACGACGCGGTGGAGGCCGACGCCGCGCCGGAGACGCCGACGCCGGACGCCCCGGAGGCCGACATCGAGCAGGCGACGGAGCAGCCCGACGCGGCGGACGCCGAGGCCACCGAGACGCGGCTCACGAAGCTCAGCGTCCCCGAGCTGCAGGCGCTCTACCTCGAGGCGGTCGGCCGCAGCACGGGCAGCTCGCACAAGCGCTACCTGGTCTGGAAGATCCGGCAGGCCCAGCGCGGGCGCATCCCGGTCGGGCCCCGCGGCCAGCGCCGGGCGGACGGCGAGGCGGTCGATTTCAAGGTGCTGCCGCTGCGCATGGAGGCCGACCTGGTCGCGCAGCTCGACGAGGCCCGGGAGCGCCTCGGGCTGAAGAGCCGCATGGAGTTGTTCCGCCGCTCGCTCCACGCCTACCTCCTTGAGGCGGGCGAGGTGCGGGTCGCCGAGATGTTCGCGGCCGAGGCGTGATGGCCGCCGACTACGACAAGCGCAGCTTGATCCAGTGGCTCCGGGCCGAGATGGCCCGGGCTGCTGGGCGGGCGTACCCGCGCCTCGATCTCGACGCGCTCGACCTGGACAGCCTTCGCGAGTTGCAGCGGCTGCTGCGCGACCTCGACGCCGAGCGCCGCATGGCCGTCCAGCGGGCCCGGATGATGCCCTGGCGCATGCCCTGAACCGCGTCCGGGGCGCCGACGCCGCGGCGGCGCTGGAGCCGTAACTGCGCGAGGACTTGGGAGAATCCAAGTGCCTGAAAATAGGTCGTTTTCTCTTCGACATCGCCTGGACTTCCCCGCCGAAGGAAGCCTGTATGTCCTCACCATGACGACCACGCAACACCTTGAAAGCGCAGGAGAAAACGGGATGAGGACGCTCCGCTTCGGCATCGAGATCGAGACCAT
>Ga0100377_1003838_pt1 | contig 11851 bp, 10 predicted proteins | sample CryGeymeta201501_FD_83664 | JGI IMG/M metagenome (GOLD analysis project Ga0100377, IMG submission 83664) | Groundwater microbial communities from Crystal Geyser aquifers in Utah, USA - Crystal Geyser metaG 2015-01 | ecosystem: Environmental > Aquatic > Deep subsurface > Groundwater | place: USA... | reverse complement strand
CGGCACCATGAACACCACCGAACTGAAATTGAGCGCAATCTGGTGCGCTGCCACCTCGGTGCTGCCAAAGCCGGCGATCAGCAGCGCGATCAGGCTGAAGGCGCTGGTCTCGGCAAAGTAGGTGATGCCGATCGGCAGACCCAGCTTGAGCAGGTTTTTGATCGGTGCCCAGCGCGGCGACTCCCATTGCGCCAGCGGCCAGGTGGCGCGGTATACGGCGCTTCGGTGCATCCAGGCCAACAACCCCAGCAGATTGAACGCAACCGTGATCAAGGTGGCCCAGGCGCAGCCCAGGCCGCCCAGGCGCGGAAAACCCAGCGTGCCAAACACCAACAAGCTGTTGACCACAATGTTGAGCACCAGCGAGGCCAGCGCAATAAGCATCAACGGCTTGGTCTGATTCAGGCTGGTGCTGTAGCCGTAGAGCACGCGGTATAGCGCAAACAGTGGAAACGCCAGGCTGGTGACGCGCACAAAATTTACCGCCAGGTCGTGCACGTAGGGCTCCAGCTGCATGCTGTCAAACACCAGCGTGGCCAGGTTGGCCGCCACCATGGCGAGCAGCCCCGCGCCCAAACCCAGCCAAAGACCCTGGCGCACGTCCGAGGCAATCTGCGGCGTGCGCCCGGCGCCCACATGGTGCGCCACCACCGGGCTGATGGCCATCATCAGCCCGATCAACCCCAGCATCAGCATGTTCCAGATTGACACGCCAATCGACACGCCAGCCAGGTCTTGCGCCGAGGCGTGCCCGGCCATGGCCACGTCGACCACCGCCATGCCGACGTTGGCAAGTTGCCCCACCAGAATCGGCCAGGCCAGAAGCCACAGGCCGCGCACCTCGGTTTGCAGGCGCGAGCGGGCAGCGGGGTGGCGGAAAAGGTGTTGCAGCGGAGTTATCAAAAATATGAGCGCATCGCGCTTGTTTTATAAGGGCTAGAGCCTTTTTTTCTTAAAAAAATCAGGCGTGTCGTGGCGCCAAAAAGATGATGGTAGTGCAAAGCAAAGTGACGGTGATGCCAGTCAAGTCCCACGGACTTGGCCGAATACCGTCGACTGCCCAAAGCCACAATACAGCGACAAAAACACAACGTGGATCGCGGATAACAGACGGGCGCGATGACGGGATTTTAGGTGAATGCGATGGATCATGGCCCACAAAAAAGCCAGCTTGCGCTGGCTTTTTTGTGGCGTGTTGGGTGCGCTTATTTAACGATATCGACACCGTAAAACACGTGGGTGCCAAACGGGCTGATCTTGAAGTCAACCACTTCCTTGCGCACTGGCTTGAGCGCCACCGCGTGCGCAATGGTGAACCACGGCGCCTGTTCCTTGAAGATCACTTGGGCCTTTTCATAAAGCTTGGTGCGCTCGGCCTGGTTGGATGTCACCTTGGCCTTCTGGATCAGGTCTTCAAACGGCTGGTAGCAGAACTTGGCGACGTTGGAGCCGTTGGATTTGGCTGACGCGCAGCCGAGCAAGACGTTCAGGAAGTTGTCCGGGTCGCCGTTGTCTCCGGTCCAGCCCAGCATGCCCATCTGGTGTTCACCCGCTTGCATGCGTTTGCGGTATTCGCCCCACTCAAAGCTCTTGATCTCGGCCTTGATGCCGACCTTGGCCAGGTCGGCTTGCATCAGCTCGGCAATGCGCCTGGCGTTGGGGTTGTATGGGCGCTGTACCGGCATGGCCCACAGGTCGGTACTGAAGCCGTCTTTCAGGCCAGCCGCAGCCAGCAACTTCTTGGCTTCGGCCGGGTTGTAGGCGTCGTCCTTGATCGACTTGTTGTACGACCACATGGTGGGCGGGATCGGATTGGTGGCCGGGATGCCGGTGCCCAGATAGACTGCGTCGACGATGGCTTTTTTGTTCAGCGCCATATTGACGGCCTTGCGCACGCGCACGTCGTCGAACGGTTTCTTGGTGGTGTTGTAGGCCAGGTAGCCGACGTTCAGGCCGGGTTGCTCCAGCACTTTGACGTTAGCGTCCTTGCGCATGGCCGGAACATCAGCCGGTGCCGGGTAGGGCATGACGTGGCACTCGCCTTTTTGCAGTTTGGCCCAGCGCACCGATGCGTCGGGCGTGATCGAGAAGATCAGGTCGTCAATCTTGGCCTTGCCAGCCCAGTACTGCGGGAACGCCTTGTAACGGATCAGCGCGTCTTTTTGGTATTGAATCAGGGAGAACGGGCCGGTGCCAATCGGCTCCTGGTCAATTTTCTCTGGCGTGCCGGCCTTGAGCATGGCAATGGCGTATTCCTTGGACTGCACGCCGTTGTGCGGCATGGCCATGTTCGCCAGGAACGGTGCCTCGGGTGCATTCAAGGTGATCTTGACGGTGTATTCGTCGATCTTGTCCACCGACTTCAACAGCGCCGGCATGTTCATGTCGTCAAAGTACGAGTGGTTGGAGCTGGTGACCTTGAAGTAAGGGTCTTCCTTCTTCCATTGGCGCTCGATCGAGAAGATGAAGTCATCGGCGTTGAAGTCGCGCGTTGGCTTGAAGTTTTTGTTGCTGTGCCACTTGACACCCTTGCGCAGGTGGAAGATGTATTGCTTGCCGTCTTTGGAGACGTCCCAACTTTGCGCCAGGGCCGGTAACACCTTGGTGCCGCCGCGTTCAAACTGCACCGGTGTGTCATAGATTTGCACACCCGCGTCGAACGAGGTGCCCGTGGTGTTGATGCCGGGGTAAAAGTTTTCCGGACTGCCTTCAGAGCAGTACACCAGCGTCTTGGCCGACACGCCAGCGGTGGCCATCAGCGCGGGCACCGCCAGCGCACACAGCGCCGCGCGTTTGAACTTGCGACTGAGCGCAACGGAGGTTGAAAAAGTCATCTTGTGGACTCCTGTCAGGTTGATGCTGCAACAGCAGCGGGTTGGATAAATTGTTCAGCATGGTGACAAGCAATTTGCCTGCCAGCGAGCTCGCGCAACACCGGTCGCTGCGACTCGCATTGTGCCGTCACATGCGCGCAGCGCGTGCAAAACACACAGCCACTGGGCGGATTGAGCGGCGAGGGCAGTTCGCCCTTGAGCACGATGCGTTGCCGCGCCGCGCCCGAGCCAGCAATTCCGGGGGTGGACGCCAGCAGCGCCTGCGTATATGGGTGCAGCGGTTGCGCAAAAATGGTGCGTTTATCGCCTTGTTCCATGGTGTGGCCGAGGTACATCACCAGCAGGTCGTCGGCAATATGGCGCACCACGCCCAGGTCGTGCGAGATGAACAGGTAGGCCAGGCCCAACTCGCGCTGCAAGTCAGCCAACAAGTTGAGCACCTGCGCCTGGATGGAGACGTCCAGCGCGCTGACCGGTTCGTCAGCGACGATCAGCGCGGGCTTGAGCATCAGCGCGCGAGCAATGGCGATGCGCTGGCGCTGGCCGCCCGAGAACATGTGCGGGTAACGGTCGTAGTGCTCCGGGCGTAAGCCCACCAGCGCCAGCATGGCTTTGGCCTGTTCGGCGCGCTGTGTTGCATCGAGCGTGGTGTTGATTTCCAGCGGGGCTTCAAGAATCGCGCCGATTTTTTTGCGCGGATTGAGTGAGCCGTAAGGGTTTTGAAACACCAGCTGCACCGTACGGCGCAGCGCGTGGCGCTCGGCCGTGCTGGCCTGCAGCACATCCACCAGCCCGAGTTTGAGTTCGCCCGCCGCAGGTGTTTCAATCAACGACACCATGCGTGCCAGCGTGGATTTGCCGCAGCCGGATTCGCCCACCACCGCCAGCGTTTTGCCCGCCTCAATGGTGAAAGAAACGCCGCTAACCGCTTGCAGATGATCGACTGGGCGAAACGCGCCATGGTTGAGGGTGTAGACCTGCTTCAGGTCGCGCGCGACGACCACCGGTTGCGCAGCGGTGCTCATGCCAGCACCTCGGTTACCACCGGGTCAGTGGCCATGGGCGTGTGGCAGCAGACGCGGCCGTCCTGCCAGTCACGCAAGACGGGGCGTTCGCTGCGGCAGTGCGCGTTGGCGTACTGGCAGCGCGGCGCAAACAGGCACCCCGTCGGCCGGTCATAGAGGCCGGGCACCATACCGGGGATGGTGGCCAAGCGGGTGGAGCCGTCGCTGCGCTCGGGCATGGCCGCCAGCAGTGCTTCGGTATAGGGGTGTTGCGGTTGATCAAACATGGCATGTGCGCTGCGCTCTTCCATGATTTGCCCAGCGTACATTACCGCCACGCGCTGCGCCATTTCGCTGACCACACCCATGTTGTGGGTGATCAGCACCAGCGCCATGTTGAGGTCTTTTTGCAAGGTGCGCAGCAGGTCCAGAATCTGCGCCTGGATCGTCACATCCAGCGCGGTGGTCGGTTCGTCGGCAATCAGCAGTTTCGGGTTGCAGGAAATCGCCATGGCGATCATCACCCGTTGGCTCATGCCGCCCGAGAGCTGGTGCGGGTAGATGCCCAGACGGCTCTCGGGCGCCGGGATACCGACTTGTTCCAGCAACTCAATCGAGCGCATGTGCGCCGCCTTTCGGTCCAGCCCCAGGTGCAGCTGCAGCGACTCGGCCATCTGGAAGCCAACGGTGAAACACGGGTTCAAGCTGGTGGTGGGGTCCTGAAAAATCATCGCCATGTCTTTGCCAATCACTTTGCGGCGTTGGCTGTCAGACAGGTGCAGCAGGTCGTGACCGTCAAAACGCAGGCTGTCGGCGCTGATCTGGCCTGGGTAGGCCACCAGCCCCATCAAGGCCATCATGGTGACGCTCTTGCCCGAGCCCGACTCGCCGACAATGCCCAGCACGTCGCCCGCGTCGAGCGAGAGTGACACGCCATCGACGGCGTGCATGACAGCAGTTTTTGACGGAAACCGCACCGACAGATTTTTGATTTCAAGCAACGCCATTGACAAACCCTTTTCAGCGTTTGAGCTTGGGGTCAAACGCGTCGCGCAGGCCATCACCCAGCAGGTTGAAGGCCAGCACCGTGATCAAAATTGCCAGGCCCGGGAAGGTGACCACCCACCAGGCACGCAGCACGAATTCACGCGCATCAGCGAGCATCGTGCCCCATTCAGGCGACGGCGGTTGGGCGCCCAGCCCCAGAAAGCCTAAGGCGGCGGCGTCCAGAATTGCGGCAGAGATACCCAGTGACGCTTGCACGATCAACGGTGCAGTGCAGTTGGGCAGCACCTCGGAAAACATCAGGCGCAGGTGGCCGGCGCCGTTCATGCGCGCGGCAGTCACGTAGTCGCGGCTCATCTCGGAGATGACCGCAGCGCGCGTGATGCGCACGTAATGCGGCAGCACCACCACCGCCACCGCCAGCATGGCGTTGACCAGACCCGGGCCGAGAATGGCGACGATGACGATGGCCAACAGCAGGCTGGGCAGCGTCAGGATGATGTCCATGATGCGCATCACCGTGACCTCAAAAACGCCGCGGAAATATCCCGCCGTCAGACCCAGCACAACACCCAGCACCACCGACAGCACAACAACCATCAGGCCAATGGCCAGCGACAGGCGTGCGCCATGAATCAAGCGTGACAGGATGTCGCGGCCAATGGCGTCGGTGCCGAGCAGGTGCGCGCTGCTGCCGCCAGTCTGCCAGGCCGGGGGAACCAGGAAGACGCTTGGGTTGGTGGCATCGGGCGCATAGGGTGCGATCCACGGCGCAAACGCGGCCAGCAGCAGCACCAGCAGCACGATCACCAAGCCGGCGACAGCGCCCTTGTTACTTGAAAAGTAGTCCCAGAATTCACGCAGCGGGTGCTGCGGTGCATAGTTGGTTGCGTCGGTCAGTGTGGTCATGGTTGGCCCTCAATGCCGAATGCGCGGGTTGATGATGCCGTAGGTCACATCGACCAGCAGGTTGACCAGCATCACCATGCCGCCGAGCAACAAAATGCCGCCTTGCAAGACGGGATAGTCACGTCGGCCAATGGCTTCAACCATCCATTTACCCACACCTGGCCAGGAAAAAATGGTTTCGGTCAGGATCGCACCGGTAAACAGCACGCCGATTTGCAGGCCAATGACGGTGATCACCGGGATCAAGGCATTGCGCAGCGCGTGCACGGCAACCACGCGTATATTCGACAAGCCCTTGGCCCGCGCGGTGCGTATGTAATCTTCACCCAGCACCTCGAGCATGGCTGAGCGTGTCATGCGAGCAATCACCGCCAGCGGATTGGTGCCCAGCACAATCATCGGCAGGATCAGATGCGTTAGGGCCGACCAGAACGCGTCTTTGTCACCGGCCAGCCAGGTGTCAATCAGCAAGAAGCCGGTGACGGGCTCAATAAAGTATTCGACGGCAATGCGGCCCGACACAGGCGTCAGGTCCAGCTGTACCGAAAACAGCAGGATCAGCAGCAAACCCCACCAGAAAATCGGCATCGAGTAGCCAGTGAGGGACACCCCCATGACGCCATGGTCCAGAATGGTGTTGCGCTTGACTGCCGCCAGGATACCCGCCGGAATGCCGATCACCAGCGCGAACAGCATGGCTGCCAAGGCCAGTTCGATCGTGGCCGGAAACAGCGCCTTGAACTCCTGCAGCACCGGCGCGTGGGTAATGATGGAGGTACCCAGATCACCCTGCAACACGCGGCCAATGTAGATGCCGTATTGCACCATGACCGGGCGATCGAGTCCATAGACCTTGAGCAGTTCGGCGTGGCGAGCCGCGTCAATACCGCGCTCGCCGGCCAACGTTTCGATGGGGTCGCCGGGGACCAGCCGGATCAGGAAGAAAGCTACCAGTGTCATGCCGATGAAGGTCGGGATGATCAGGCTGAAGCGGGTCAGTAAAAAACGCAGCATCGAAGGCAGAGGGTTTTGTTGTGGCCGCGATGATGCCACAAACAAAAAGGCCGACTTGTGTCGGCCTTTTTGCTGAAATCTCCAAAAGATTACTTGAGGTGTTTGCCGATCAGGCCGGCCATCTCGAACATGGTGACCTGGGCCTTGCCAAAGACTTCCTTGAGCTTGGCATCTGCATTGATCATGCGCTTGTTGATGGCGTCTTGCAGTTTGTTCTTCTTGATGTAAACCCACATCTGCTTGACCACTTCAGTGCGCGGCAGAGGTTTGCCACCGACGATGGCAGCCAGCGCGCTGCTGGGCGTCAGCGCTTTCATGAACGCGGCGTTGACAGCACGTTTCTTGGCGGGTACTTTTTTGGCAACCACTTTTTTGGCCGGAGCCGCTTTTTTCGCCACTACTTTTTTAGCAGGGGCGGCCTTCTTGGCCGGAGCCGCTTTTTTGGCCGGGGCGGCTTTCTTTGCGGGAGCAGCTTTTTTTGCTGGTGCTTTTTTTGCAGTTGCCATAGTGTGTGTCCTGTTGAGAGTTGAACAATGACCAGAAAAGACATCGCTCTTGCTGGTTGGTGCGGATGCTACTGGGAAAAAACCGCTTTTCCAAGAGGGAAGACGCTAAATTCCTGGCGAAAGATCAATATTTGTCAAGGTAATAGCCACAACCTACAATTTTTCGTTTTGAAGGACTTGCAATATGACCGTTCCATTTGCCACTTGTGATCTGTGCGACGCGCATAAAAACGATTCGCTCGACCAGTTTCGGGTGTTGCCGCCGGTTTTTTTGGACTTCGGCGCGCGCCGCGTTTTTTACGGACCGGTCGAGACCGTGAAATGTTTTGAAGACAACACGCTGGTCAAGGCGGCCGTCGATTCCTGTGGCACGGTAGAGACAACGCACGGGTGCGTTGGCAAGGTGCTGGTGGTCGACGGCGCGGGTTCGCTGCGCCGGGCGCTGCTCGGTGGCAACCTCGGCGCTGCAGCGGCGCGCAACGGCTGGGCCGGTGTGGTGATTGACGGTTGCGTGCGCGATGTGGCTGAACTGGCGCCGCTGGATGTGGGTATCCGCGCGCTGGCGGCCATGCCGATGCCCACTGAAAAGAAGAACCAGGGTCTCAAAGACTTGCCGGTGCAGATGCAGGGGGTCTGGGTGAACCCAGGCGACTGGTTGTACGCCGACGCTGACGGCATGGTTGTCAGCGCGCAACCACTGCTCTGAACAGGCCTCAGGCGTCGGTGCGCCGTGCTGGCAAGGTGGCCAGCACGACGCCGGCCAGACACAAGCCAAAGGCAAATAATTGCATCGCGCTCAGCGTTTCACCCAATACCAACACGCCCACCGCCGCGGCAGAGATGGGCAACATGACGGTGAACACGCCGGCGCGCGCGGCTGGCACGGTTTTCAGGCCGGTCATCCAAAGCCAGACCGTCCAGACGCTGGCGGCCAGGCCGTAAAAAAGCAGCAGTAGCCAGTTGCCGACCGAAACTGACGAGAAGTCGAATCGCCACGCAGCGTAGAGTCCCATCGGTGTCATCAACGCAAAGCCCCACAGGTTGATCAACGCGGTGATGCGCTTGGGCGAGACGCTGCCGGTGAGTTTCTTGCCAATCACCGCGTACGACGCTTCACACACCACCGCGCAAAACACCAGCAAGTTGCCAAGCCAGATATTTTTGTTAATTAAATTGGCCTCTGGCCCTTGTATTGACTGAGCGGATAGCTCTGTTTTAAAGAGCGAAAAAAGCGCAATACCAAGCGCCGCCAAGGCAATAGCCAGCAGCACCCGCGAGCTGATACGTTCGCGCAGAAAGACCCAGCTCAGCAGTGCCACCACCGCCGGGATCGACGCCATGATGACGCCCGCCGACACCGCAGTGGTCAGGCTCACGCCAAACAGCATGCACAGCGTGAACATGAAATTGCCGAGGAACGATTCCAGAAAAATCAGTTGTTTGGTGGATCGGCTCATGGCCGGCTCGGCAGCGGGTCTGATCAGCCAGTGCGGCATGGCCAGTGTGCCAATGCCAAAGCGCAGCCAGGCAAGCAAAAACACCGGCAGCACTGTCACCAGCGGTTTGCTCAGCGCCACGTAGCTGCCAACCAGTGCCATGCTCAAGGCCAGCAGGCCATAGGCCAGCCAAACGGGCGGGGTGGCAGGTCGGGTGTGGGGCATGGATGCGCTGAAAAAGGTCGTTGGGATGTGCATTGTCGCTGCGATCGTGGTCAGAGGCTGGTTGCAATGCTGGACAGTGGATTGCCTCAGGCGCGCACAATTGGCCCCACCGGTAACGCCAGAATTGGCGAAACTTGCGGCCAATTGCTTACGTTTGACTGTGCTTGTTCATCAAAAGGAAGTTGTATGTCTGTCGGTCAGTTTGCTTATGCGCTCAATAGCAACCGGTTTCTGGCCGCGCCACCGTTGCACGATCAGCCATTTGCGGTGGTGGGCGTGCCCTTTGACGGCGCGGTGACCAACCGCCCGGGCGCCCGCTTTGGCCCGCAAGCCATTCGTGCTGCCAGCCTGATGCTGTGTGACGGTATTCATCCGCTTTTCGAGGTCAGTCCCCTGGGTTTTTTGGGTGACGCGCACGACATGGCTTTGCCTAACGCCTCGCCACTGGAGATGGTGCGCGCACAGATTCAAAGTCAGGCTGTGGCGTTGATGGCGCGCCACCACTGTGTGTTTCTCGGTGGTGATCATTCGGTCACCTTGGCGTTGCTGCGCGCCGCGCGGGCGCAGTTTGGCGAACTGGCCCTGGTGCATCTCGACGCCCATTGCGACACCTGGGTTGACCATTTTGGCGAACCCTCGGGTCATGGCACCTGGACCTACGAGGCGATCCAGGAAAAGCTGGTCAGCCCGCAGCACACGGTGCAAATTGGCTTGCGCTCGGGCGGCTTGCGCGCAGCACGCGAGTACGTGCACGATCTTGGCGGCCTGATTTTTACCGCACGTGCCCTGCGCGGGTTGGACGGTGCGGCGCTCGCGCCGGTGGTTGCGCAAATCCGCGAGCGCATTGGCGAGCGCCCGTGCTACCTGACGCTCGACATCGATTGTCTGGACCCTGCCTTTGCGCCAGGCACCGGCACGCCCGAGCCCGGGGGCCTGACCAGCGCGCAGGCGATGACGCTGCTGGAAGACCTGGCTGGCTTGAACATGGTGGGCATGGACTGTGTCGAGGTGGCGCCTGCGTATGACCATGCCGAGTTGACCAGCAACGCCGCTGCGACGCTGGTCTGGACGTATTTGTGTGGCCAGGTCGCCAAGCGCGCTTGAAGATTGGGGACGACCATGTTGCTGAACTCCGATACCCAGCTCAACCAGAAAAGCTATTACGAAGCCAGCGTGGTGCGCCCCGATGTGCTGCCACGCGTGCAGGACACCGTGGCGGTGGATGTGCTGGTGGTGGGCGCGGGTTTTGCCGGGCTGTCGGCGGCCATTGAACTGGCGCAACGCGGCTACCAGGTCGCGGTGCTGGAGGCTGACCGCGTCTGCTCTGGCGCCTCAGGGCGCAACGGTGGTCAGGCGATCGCCGGTTTTGCCAGTGGCCAGGAACCGTTTGAACACCAGTTGGGCAAGGCGCAAGCGCGTTTGGCGTGGGACCTGTCGCTGCAATCGCTGGATTTGATTGATCAGCGCATTCGCGACTTTGGCATCGCCTGCGACTGGGTCAAGGGCTACTTGCACGTGGCCGATTCGCCGCGCAAGGCGCGCGCCCTGCAGGCCGAGATGGCGGTCATGGCGCGCGACTACGATTTTGCGGTGGACCTGGCCCTGGGCAGTGATGTGCAGCGACATATCGGCAGCGCGCGCTACCACGCCAGCGCGTTTGATACCACGTCGGGGCACTTGCATCCGCTCAAATACGGGCTGGGTCTGGCGCGCGCTGCGCAAAGTCTGGGTGTGCGCATCTTTGAGCACAGCGCCGTGCTGCGGCTGGACCGGGGCCAACCGCTTGTGGCCCACACCACCAGCGGCCAGGTGCAGGCGCGCTTTGGTGTGCTGGCGGGCAACTACGCGCTGCCAGAATTTGGCCCGCAAGTGGCGCCAGACATCACTGCGCGCATCATGCCGGTGGGTACCTACATCATTGGTACTGCACCTCTGGACGCCGCTTTGTGCCAACAGCTGATTCCCGGCAACGCGGCGGTGTGCGACAACAATTTTGTGCTGGACTACTTTCGCTTCAGCGCCGATCACCGCATGCTGTTTGGCGGGCGCGTGAGCTACACCACGCGCACGCCGCCCAATCTGCAGCAGGTGATGACGCAGCGCATGGTGGATATCTTTCCACAGTTGCAAGGGGTGCCGGTGGACTTTTTGTGGGGCGGCTTTGTCGATATCAGCATGAACCGTGCGCCCGACTTTGGCCGCTTGGGCAACAACCTGTATTACCTGCAAGGCTTCAGCGGCCATGGGGTGGCACTCACTGGCCTGGCCGGGCAACTGGTGGCGCAAGCCATTGCCGGGCAAGCCGAGCGTTTTGACGTTTTTGCCAAGCTGCAGCACCGCGAGTTCCCGGGTGGCGCGTTGTTGCGCATGCCCAGCCTGGTGTTGGGCACGCTGTATCACCGCCTGCGTGAAGCTTTATGAAAATGGGGCAGTGCAGGCAAGGCGTCACACGCTGGCCCAGGTTTGTCCGGCTCGAACGATCAACCCGCCAGCTCGCGTGCCAACGCCTTGGCCATGATCGGGCCGAAGTGCTCTATTTCGGCCAGCGGCGCGTAGCCATAGCCGATCACCAGACCGCGAATGTCGCGGCGTTTGAGACAGTAGGCTGACAACGGACGCACGACTAGGCCGAGCTGGACCAATTTTGCTGTGAGCGCTTTGTCTTCGATTGTCGGGAGCAGGCGCAGGCACAAGTGCAGGCCTTGTTCAGTGCCGGTGATTTGCGCTTTTGTTCCAAGACACGGTTGCAGTGCCGTCAGCAAGGCTTGACGGCGCAGTGCATAGCTTTGGCGTGCCTTGCGTAGCGCGCTGGCAAAGTGACCCATGTCAATGAATTCGGCCAGCGCTGCTTGCACCGGAATCTGGCCTGGTCGGTTCAGGTCGTAATGGCTGCGTTTAAAGGCGGCAATCAGCCCTTT
>Ga0100377_1003834_pt1 | contig 11862 bp, 10 predicted proteins | sample CryGeymeta201501_FD_83664 | JGI IMG/M metagenome (GOLD analysis project Ga0100377, IMG submission 83664) | Groundwater microbial communities from Crystal Geyser aquifers in Utah, USA - Crystal Geyser metaG 2015-01 | ecosystem: Environmental > Aquatic > Deep subsurface > Groundwater | place: USA... | reverse complement strand
GCCTCATGCAAAAAACCGATAATCTTCTCTTCCGTAAATCGCTTCTTCATGTCCAATCTCCTTTCAATTTGGGATTGGACTCTAAATCGTTGTGCTACTCAAATTGGGGGTGACGTCGTCACCGACAAGGACTACAACTATCCCTATTACTATGCCTTCTACGGCTCCATGCCCCGCGAACTCACCGAGCTATACATCAAACACGGCGCCAACCTGATGCTCTTCCCGGAATAATCAGGTGACATTGCTCGACATTGAATTCACAAAGGCATTACTAGTATTAACTCGGCAATAACGAATAGCTCTTCGGCATCTTCTTCCTGAATCACAATCGGCTTATAACTTGGATCGGTCGAATCCGGCTTGAGCATGATCTTACTATGTTGCCAGCCTCCATCTTCGGTGTTCACTTTTTCACTTTGGTACACCTTAACTGTGTAACGCCCCCCAGTATCTGGATCATCAATACTATGATGCTGAACCAGAACCACCTTCCCTTGGCGTGTCCCGACGGGTTTGAGTTTGAATAAACACCAGGAACCATTTGGGATTCGTTTATTCATTGACTCGCCAACAACTTTTGCCACAAACATTCCTCGGCTAGGACGAATAAAGTCAGGCAGCTCTACCCAATTGTAGGAATCAATACGATCTTCATACCCGATATCTGGGGCCTCATCTACAACTTGGGTATCACTGAATAGCCCGGCGGCGACTTCAAGATCATAAATCGGGACACTATTCACGAAAGGATTGACCTTATGAGCTTCCAATAATGGGAACGGAATTACATTGGATGCACTAGACTCCTCGTTGCCTTTCCCATCATCAAAGACCAGACCCGATGCTCCCATTTCAATTTGGCTTTCGATCTGCTCTCTCCCGATAAGGGCTTTAAAATATTCGTTTGTCTCTTCGTCAGTGCAATAAAGGTAGCACCCTTTCATGCCGCGAGTCATAAGCGTCCGGTATGTGTTTTTTATGATCGCATCTGCTTTCTTACGAGCATTAACTGGGTCGACCTTCAGGAGCGACTTATATCCTGAAATTGATTTATCCGTCTTAGCGCGCTCACCTGCATCAGTAACAGAAGAACCATCTCGGATTACAAAATCCGAACCGATAATGACGCCTATATAATCGACTTCCAACCCTTGGCACGTGTGAATACACCCAACCTCGCTGACCGACTCAGGTTTGATTATCCATAGCTGCCCATCGCTGTTGAGATTCCACTTCATCGAGAAATTGTGCTCTTCAATTAGGATGTCTTTCGCTGAGCTATCCTTCTTGCTCACCCAATCCCAACAATACCCAGCCACCAATCTCGCTTTGTTACTGATCCTATTCTTTTCAAAGATGGCATCCCTGAGTTCATTTGGGGAGTCGAACACGCGGAAGTCATAATGAATGTCTTCTAGCGTCTCATTCGCGGTATCCCGAATCTGTAAGCTATTATCTACCCACGCCAGATAACCGTTTGACCCGTTGCAACGGAACTGTGATTCAAGCTCTAACTTGTGGACTTTTGCACCGAGCCGAGTAGCCCAGCTTTCGATGGAGTCTGATTCTCCAATATCCTTGAACGTCACCTTCTGATCTTCATCAATAAAAATATGCTGAATTTAGCGGCATTGATGATTTCCTTAATCTGGTTCTCTCCAAGGTGGTTAAACATCCCAGATTTTTCATTCAACCTATGCGCCTCATCGACAATCAAAGCATCAAACACATTGGCTTCAGTGGCTGTGTATGAGCCAGAGCCTTTAAACAGGTTGTCGATATGACTTTTCCTAAATGACCCAGTCAACTTGCTTGCATATACGGCGCGAGGTGCCGAGTTCTTTGTCACATATTGGGCTAAAAGCCTCTGCTTAGTTAGCGCAACAAGTAGGTTCACAGCGACAACAGACTTCCCAGTCCCTGGCCCCCCCTCCACAATCAAAACGTGCTTATCCTTCACTGTGGAGGTATTTGCCAATTCCATAGCGGTTTCATAAACGACCTTTTGGTCATCGATCATCAGAAATTCCTGATTACCTTGGAGAAGAGATACAAGCTTGTCAGCCAGATTCTTCGACGGACGGATTCTCCCATTGTCAATTCGATACATGACATTGTCGGAATCACCGTATTTAACGTACTTCTTAATAAAACTGGTGAGCTTGACTCCATCCCTTCTTAAGAAGGCTGGAGCCTTGTCTGTGTAGTCGCTATAAAAACTGTGGTTCAAAACCTCGTCTTGATCACAGTTATGAAGATATGCGCATGGCCACAAATCAATGTCTTCATCCTGAACAGTTTCGTTAAAGTCTGTAAGTAGAGCAGCATATGTCCACGCCTGATATGAAGGGTGACTTGTCTCTCTCTCACCCTTGCCAATAAACGTTCTTACAATACCGTCCTTGTTCGTGGCCGACACTTTTTCCCACTGTTTCAACTCAACAATTATCGCAGTATCTCTTTGATTGTCGTCCTTACCGGTAAGGATAAAATCGACTCGATTGCTTGTTTGAGGAAGCACATATTCAATGGCAACTCCCGCATCAGACGGAATATCACCGTCATCAAGAATATCCCTCATATACATCATTGAGTTGCGCCATGAGCGAACCTCTCTCTCGGATGTTCTGCGACCGATATGACGTTGGAGCGCAGCATGTATTTTGTCATCAATGTGTCTCTTGCGAACATCATCAATGAATTCACTCTTGCTCGCCGTATACACCAGCATTGGATCGACTCCTAATCAGCTATTCGTATTCGGAATATTTTTTTGAGCTCCCCTTCACCTTATCTGCTGGGTACTTGATCCTATTCAGTTCAATTTTATTGTTGGCAGCTTCGAGTAAGTTGATTCCCAACTTATCAGCAATTCGTATTAGGTAAATTTGGATGTCAGCAAGCTCTTCGGAAACCTCTTTGAGCTTCTTTGCATCAAGACTTTTTGACTGTTCTTCGGTCAGCCATTGGAAATGCTCAATGAGTTCACCGACCTCGGCGATTAATGCCATAGATAGATTCTTGGGGGAGTGAAACTGATCCCAGTCTCGCTCATCGGCGAAATCTCTGAGTTTCAATTTAAGCGATTCGAATTCTTCCAATGTTCTCCCCTTGTCACAATCGGTCTGAACCTAACCCATTGGATGGATTGCGTGAATGGAGCGAGTGATATTCACATCGGGTAAAGCAGGCGGATGGACTGGGGATGACCCGCAGGATCAAAGGTGAGGGCGAACTTGCCGCAGCGTTCTTCGCGGACGGGTTCGCAGACGGAGATTTCGCGCACGGCTTCGATGAAGAATATGTTGGCGATCATTTCGTTTCCCTCGCGGCTGCACACATCGATGCGCAGCGTGGCCCCGTCCGGCCAGCCGCCGCGCTGGCAGAGCTGTTCCAATCGCGCATTGGCATCCACCCAGGCGATCAACTCGGGATGCGTGGCTGCTGTCAGTAATTCCCCCGTCATGCTTTCTCCTCAGGCCGCGGCATCAGTCGATATTTCGATTGATCAGGTTGATGATTACCTTGACGATGGTGTCCTTCTCGGCCGGGCTGCTCTCGGCAATCAGCAGGGTGAGCGCCACCAGCGCATTGTCGGCAATGCGCTTGCCGCCGTCGGTGCGATAAAGCATGCCGTGACCGGCCATGAAGCACAGGAAGATGGCGGCTGCGATACGTTTGTTGCCATCGCTGAAGGCATGATTCTTCACGACGAAATACAGCAGGTTCGCGGCCTTTTCCTCAACACTCGGATAGACGTCTTTCCCATCGAAGGTTTGTTCGATAGCGCCCAGCGCGCTCCTGAAGCCCTGATCCATTTCCAATCCGAACAGCCCGTCGAATTCGCCCTTCATCGAATCAACGATGCGCATTGCCTCATCAACGCTCAAGCGGTATTCGGTAGCTTTTGAGGTATCAGCAACAGCTAGTGTGCCGTGGTCGTAACGATCCAGCGTAGTCAGGGCATAGGCATAATCGGCGATGACCTTGAGCAAACCCTTGGCCTCGACCTCGCCCACAGGCTGATGCGCCAGCGTCTGCTCCAGCAGTGCCAGAGTATTGCGCAGATCATTGAGCTTGCGGTTCTGTTCCTGAAGTCGCCTCTCATCAAGCGCATAACCGCGCGTCAGATAATCCTTCAACACCCGGTTGGCCCACTGACGAAAGCGGGTAGCACGCACCGAATTGACGCGGTATCCAACCGAAATCACCGCATCCAGATTGAAGTGTTCCACTTGGTAACGTTTCCCATCAGCGGCAGTTGTTGCATTTTTTGCAACAACTGAATCCCGATCCAGTTCCCCTTCCTTGAAGATATTGCGCAAATGTCGCGAGATCACTGATTTGTCGCGTTCAAACAATTCGCTCAACTGGTTGAGAGAAAGCCACACGGTTTCACGCTCCAGCCGCACTTCGGTGACTGCGGAACCGTCCTCCGCCTGATAGATCAGGATGTCGTTTCCAACCGTGCTACTCATATCTGTCACCCTTCAATGCCACCCACGCTCATGGCAAGCCCCCGGAACCGTTCATGAGTCAAGTATAAGTCAAGCATTGGTCAAGTTATACCTTGACCACAACGCGTTTGAAGACAAGCCAAAGCTTGACTGCTGAGCTACAAACTCCCGACCGGCAAGACGGGCATGAAAAGCAATATATAAGGAGACTCAAACGCTTTCCGCGCAACGTATAAGTTTACAACTCGCCAGAAGCCTTATGCAGCAGGCCGTACTGCCGATTCAGCCAATAAGCGCACCATGCCAGTGCTGCGAGCATGATGAGCGAGCCGGTCCACTGGGCGGCGCTGGCGAGGGCGTGATCGAGATGCAGCAGGCCCGTTTCGCTGAGGATGAACTCCCAGTCGTGGAAGCCATACGGGGAGCTGTCCCCGAAATTGCCGCCGAGCAGCGGCAGGGAAAGGCTGCGGGCATCGTTGATGTAGGGGGCGATATCGAGGAAATTCTCGCCGAACCACCAGCCGACACACCGGCACCGAAGGCATCGCGCGTCTTGAACCACAGCACGAACAGGCAGACCAGCGGCATCAGCAACTGACCCAGACTGCCGCCCAGCGAGGTGATCACCGCACCGAAGGGGCGGAACACGATATGACCGGCCTCGTGGAAGGGCAAATTAATCAGATGAAGAAAACTCTCGCCTGCGGCATTGGCGCTCAACGGCTCACCGATCATCTGCCAGCTGAAATACACAATGATCAGCAGTGCTGCAGCGCGGCCATAGAACACGGCATCATTGTCCGCCTGCGGGATGGGTAGCGCGGCAAGTTCTCCGGCGCGCTGTTCGGCAATCTGCTTCTGCATCGCCTGATGGCGCGCGAACTTGGCGAACACGATGCCGCATTCCGTGCAGGAAAGTGCATCTTCCGGCTGCTCAGCCCCGCACTTCGGGCAGTTCACGGGCGCCCCCGGAGCAATGCCACGCGCATCATGCGCTTAGCCTGCCTCATTCACTCTCGCCAGCATGTCGATGGCGGCCGCCTCCATCTTCGAGAAGGCAAACCATTTCCTGCCCATATCCTTGAGCGAAGCGCCGATATGGTAGATATCGTCGTCAATGATCAGGAACCGGTCATGCGCCAACCCGAAGGCCTGTACCTCGATGGCGGGGTATTGGCTGTTGAACTTTTCGACATCCAGCTTGAGCTGTCTGCTGATGTTGCGGGTAAGAATCCGCACGCTTACCTGTGCATCACGCTTGCCAAGCAGGGTCAGCACGCTTTCATCCACATAGTTGTCGATCAGAACGATCCGTCGTTTGGCGGATCGGATCAACCCGCTGACAAAGGCATACGCATCGAAAATCCGGCCATCATAAAAGATGCCCTGTTTGGGCTGGATGCTTTTATCTTCAAGGGCGTTGAACAGCTGCTCGAACCGTTCATCCGCCTTAAGTTCGCTGGCAGTCTGTCTTTTTTCCAGCGATTCAAGGCGCAATATCAATCCGCTATTGGCGGTCATATAGCGGCGCATTTCAACAAAGGCCCTCATGATAGCAATATTGACTTCGACTGCCCGATGGCTGGTCAACACACCGGATATTCCGGCAACCCCCTGTTCGGTAAAAGCATAGGGCAAAGTGCCCCCCAGATGTTTTCTGGATGGTATCGCATTTTGCGATAGCAGGAGATCAACCTCATCTTCGATGAGTTGGAACATGAAATCTTCGGGAAATCTTTTGCTGTTACGCTTAACCTGCTCACGAAGGCGAATCGGCTTGACTTCATATAGCTCGGCCAGATCCCTATCCAGCATCACCTGCACACCACGCAGGGTGAAGATGCGCTTCTCGATACCCGACACCAGAATCAGTTCACTCATGTTTCAAACCTACGGCACCGTAAGTCATATTTCCCCACCCCTTCAATCAACCGTCCCAGCATAATCCCTGATCTGAATCGAGTGAATGGTAAAATGGCGGTTAGACCAGCAGACGGCCGCCCTCCAGCAGCACGCGCACGACCAGCGAGACGATCAGCGCCACGCCGATGGACAGGGCGAGGGAGAACAGCGCATCGCGCCTCCCGATGACCTTCAACATCACCGCGAAGGTGGAGATACACGGCACATAGAGCATCAAAAAAACAAGGAAGGTGGAGATCTGCACCCAGTCGAGCAGGTTGCCGACCTCGAAGGTGCCCAGCGCCTGATAGATCATCAACAGGCTCAGTTCTTTTCTGAGCACACCGAACAGGATCGGCACACCGAGCACCACCGGCAGGCCCAGCGCCCAGACGGTGACCGGGGTGAGCATCTGGTTGATCCATGCGTCCGCACCCACATGGTGCAGCAGCGCCAGCACGATGGAGCCGCCGACCAGCAGCGGTGTAACAATGGTCAGGATATCGCTGGTGCGCTGCCAGGTGGCATGCAGCACCGGCCTGATCTTCGGCAGGGCATAGGCCGGGATCTCCTGAATGATGCCGGGACTGATATCCGGGTAGCGCCTGACCAGCAGCTTACCGAGCAGGGCGATGATCAGCAGATTGAGCATGAAGATGCCGAAGATGCCCAGCCCCCCGAGATACTTGCCGCCGAGGGCCAGAATGATCGCCGAGCGCGCCGAACAGGGCACGAAGGTGATCAAAAGACTCGCCACGATGCGGTCGCGCCCCGAGACCACCGAGCGGGTGGCAGCGATCGCCGGCACATTGCAACCCAGCCCCAGCAGGAAGGGCACGGCCACCTTGCCGTGCAGACCGATATAGTGGAAGAAGCGGTCCACCACGAAGGCCACGCGCTGCATCACGCCGGATTCCTCCAGCACCACCAGCATCAGCACAAGCGGCAACATATAGGGCACGACGATGCCGATCAGACCCACCAACCCGTCGGCCACTGCACGACCGATCACCCCTGCCGTACTGTCCGGTTGCCAATGTGACACGAATTCCGCAAGTCGCGCCGAGGTGACCGCATCAATACCGCTACTCACCTCAAAAACCACAAACAACACCAGCGCGAACAACCCCAGACTACCGAATAGCCCCCAGTTCGGATGCAGGAACAGCGCATCCAGTCTGTCCTCCCAGGTAATGGTTTGCGAGCGATGCCTGAGTTTTGCGATGCGGGAAAACAGGCCTGCAGCGCGGTGGTGATAATCAGCCGCCACCTCCTCGGCAAGCGGACGGGGAAGTCGCGCATAAGCCTCGCGGCGAATGGCCTCCACGCTAGCGGCAGCAGCCGGAAAGTGGCAGGCTAACTCCAGACAAAAATAGTCGTTGGCCTGTTTAAGCTGGCGGATCAGGAAAGGCTGCGGCACCCCGAAGGCACGTCGGATTTCCGGCCTGTCCACGGCATGATGCAGCTTCTCGCCCCACAGCCGGATATGCTCACCGGATGGCTGCGGAAGCGGGCAGGATTTCTCTCGAACCGCTTGAACAGCGCGTTCGAATAGTCGCTGTATTCCATGCCCCTTGATCGCGGTCATCGGCACGACCGGAATCCCCAGTTCTTTTTCGAGCAAAGCAACATCAATCTGTACACCTTTGCGGCGCGCCTCGTCCATCATGTTCAGTCCCATGACAATGGGCAGGCCGAGCTCGATCAGTTCGAGGGTGAGTTCCAGATGGCGCAGCAGGGTGCTGGCATCAACGATATGTACCAGTATGTCTGGACGTGAGAACGGGGCCGGCGGCTCATCACCTTCATGAGCCGAAATCAAGGGCCGCGAATCGCCCCAGAGAAGATATTTCAGACCTTCGAGATCATCACCATACAAATTCTGCAGGCTGCGAATAGCCGGAAGGTCAACCAGCTCCACCTCATCCATGCCGATCTGCACGTGGCAGCGCTGGTAGGCCGCATCAGTACCGCGCAAATGCCCGTGATCAATGCTGGTGCTGGAAACAGCATGGAACAGTGTGCTCTTGCCGCTGTTCGGCTGGCCGACCAATGCGATACGCAGGCGGCGGCTGCCACGGTAGAACGGGCCGGAAAGCACCACCTGTTCGACAGGCTGGGCGTTCAATGGCTGGGTCCCGGAGAAAGCTGCATAACGCAGCTTATAGCGCTTTTGCCTCCGCGTCGAAAGCCGGCTTACAGACGCACGTAGTCCCTGCGATACTTCACCACCTTCTGAATATAGCGACGGGTCTCCGCATACGGCAGATTGCTCACCAGCCTTTCATACACCTGCGGCGGGCGGCTGCGGTTGATCACATCAAAGGCATCATTCCTGTTCTTCGAGAAGGCCTTGAGCACATTCGAGGGACCGGTGTTGTAGGCTGCAATCACGCAATATTCCCTTGAAGTATCGTTGAACACGCCCTTCAGCTGCTCGTCGAACAGCACACCGAGGTAGGCCGTGCCCAACTCGATATTGTTGTCGGCATTGAACAGGAAATCGCGGCTTGGTGCCATGTCCCTGCCGCGTGCCTTCTTGTATCCCTCGCGGCCGCCGCTGCCCGGCACCAGCTGCATCAGGCCAAAGGCGGGGGCGGAGCTGACCGCAAAGGGATTGAAATTGCTCTCGGTACGGATCACGCCGAACACCAGACTTTCACTGATGCCGTATTTTCTGGCGAAGCGATGCACCACCGCCTGATACTTCTGCGCCTGCTTATCCTGGAAATTACTGACCATCGCCATCTCGACATAATGCACGGTCTTCTTACCCGATTCCGTGGAAATGGCCTTTGTTTTGAGGGCCTGCGCGACCTGGAGCCCGGCGAAGCGCTCCGCCCTTTTCGCATCGCCGATCGGCTTGCCGTCGCCATCCAGCAGCAGGCCGTAGAGATAAGGTGTGGAGCGACTGCTCAACCTGATCTCGGCATCGGAGAACAGATCCACGGCACGCGGATCATCCGGTGTGAGCAGCGTGGTGATGATCGCGCTCTTCAGGCTCTCCACGGCATTGTCCTGCTGCAGCGTTTCAACCGTCACCCGCCCCTTATCGAAATCGACGATAGCCCGGCTCTGGTAGTTATGGGTGTATTTCACATAATGGGCGCGATCCGGCGTGCGCGTGTTCTTCTTTCCCCACTGTTTGCCGGCTCGTCCGGACAGCAGCGCCATCAGCCGGTTGAAATCGGCACGCAGCGCCCGCAGGTCGTTCACGGCCTGCGCCGGGTTGCGCTCGTAGGATTTTCCGATACTGCGGGCCGTGCGCTCGATGGCCTTGGCTGGGTTGGAGCTGCTGGCGATGCGGGCGACATCGAGCAGCCTGCTGGCGTTGCCGCTCAGGGTCTTGCTGCAAGCGCTCAGCCCGAACGCGGCTCCGGCCAGCAACACAGCGGCAAGGATCACCGCGGCACGGCGCGGCAGCTTTCCGCCTGAGTTGCGTGAACACGGCTGCATATTTTTCTGCTGCGGTTCTGGTTGCTGCGGTTCTCTTTGAGACATAGGGGAAGCTTACTGCGCTTTTTCCTCCGCGTCGAAACCGCTGACACCACGCGTACCGGTCGGACGCTCACCGTGCTGCAAAGCCGCATAGGCCGCATCCAGCAAACGCCCCGAACTCATGCCCGCCTGCCACCCGGCCACACCCACGAACAATTGCGGCAAGGCTCCATCCGCACACGACTTCTCCGGCTTGAGCTCAGCCAGCAGGCGGGCGATCGCCTGATGGGCACCGGCGACATCGGCATTCGGCGCCACGACGGCGAAGGTGTCGCGTGCGAAGCGTGCCGGGATATCGGTCAGGCGCAGCAGGCGGCACAACTCATGTGCCATCAGTGACAGACGCACCCCCAGCCGGTTGCCCGGCTCGCCTCCGGCACAAGCGGGCAGCTTCAACAGGATCAGCGACAAGGGCTTGTCGATGCGCCGGGCCAGCTCGATATGGTAGGCCAACTGTTCCAGCGTGAAATGCCGTCCCTCGGTGGCATTGAGCTGCTCTTCCGCCACCTCGCGACCACTGGCCAAAAAGCCCTGCACATGGCGGTGCGCGAAACGCTGATACAGCACCAGCAGCACGAAGGCGACAGCAGCTACAGACAACAGCAGCCCGTAGATACCAACCATCTCGAAGATACGCGCGGCGAGCATGCCGATTATGTGGCCGGCAAAATAGGCCAGCATGGCCCAGACGATGCAGTTGATCACCTGCAGGGCCATGAAGCGGCCCAGCGTGATCGTCGAGCAGCCGAACAGCATGGCGGACACCAGCCGCAGACCGTACAGATACTGGAAGATGAACACCGACCAGTTGGCATATTTATCCATCACAAGATTGGCCTTGGGATAATGCCTGCGCAGGCTCGGCACGGACTCGATCAGCTGCATGCCCTTCCAGCGACCGATGGCAAACAGAAGCATATGACCGACCCAAGCACCGAGTGCCGCGGCAGCGATCACCCAGTGCGCCTGCAACAGCCCGGTGGCGGCAATGGCCGCGGCGGCCAGCACCACGAATTCACCCTCGATGACGGTGGACAGAAAAATAGCGAGATAGCCGTACTGTTCGATGAGTTGTTTGGCGGATTCCAGATCCATCTGTGTGCTCCCGGCCTGCGTGTGTGCTCTGTTGCTGCGCCACCTGCCCAGCAGGGCTGACGGCACAGCTGCTTACCGGTGTATCGCGGAAACCGGCCGCAGGATTAGCAGCTGGCGCATCGGCCTGCACCGGGGGCGGGTTGAGGTGAGGTGTGACGGCGCTAGAGTGAAGGCCCGTCCGGCATCCCGCCGGACATCACAGGAGTTTGCATGATCCAGCTTTACTACGACCACGCGGCACGCGCCCGCGACGACATCCTATCCGGCCTGACCGTGGCGCTGGCGCTGGTTCCGGAAGCCGTGGCCTTCGCATTCGTGGCCGGGGTGAATCCGCTGGTCGGCCTGTACGGCGCATTCCTGATGGGACTGGTCACCTCGCTGATCGGCGGCAGACCCGGCATGATCTCCGGCGCCACCGGTGCCACGGCCGTGGTCATGGTGTCGCTGGTCGCACAGCACGGTGTGGAGTATCTGTTCGCCGCCATCCTGCTGACCGGCCTGTTGCAGGTGATCTTCGGCGGGCTGAAGTTCGGCAAGTATATCCGCATTGTGCCGTATCCGGTGATGCTCGGCTTTGTGAACGGTCTGGCCATGGTGATCTTTCTGGCGCAGATGGATCATTTCAAGGCCATGGGTGCCGACGGCGCGCTGCACTGGCTTAACGGCGCACCGTTGTACACCATGCTTGGACTGGTGGCGTTGATGATGGCCATTATGTTCCTGCTGCCCAAACTCACACGCGCTTTCCCGGCAGGGCTGGCCGGCATCCTGACTATCAGCTTGATTGTTATTTTCGGCGGCGTGGACACCAGGACCGTCGGCGATATCGCCAATATCAGCGGCGGCTTCCCGAGCTTCCATATCCCGTCCGTACCCATGAATCTGGAGACGCTGGGCATCATCCTGC
>Ga0100377_1003827_pt1 | contig 11871 bp, 10 predicted proteins | sample CryGeymeta201501_FD_83664 | JGI IMG/M metagenome (GOLD analysis project Ga0100377, IMG submission 83664) | Groundwater microbial communities from Crystal Geyser aquifers in Utah, USA - Crystal Geyser metaG 2015-01 | ecosystem: Environmental > Aquatic > Deep subsurface > Groundwater | place: USA... | reverse complement strand
GCGAGGCGAACCATTCGCCAGTCCGCAGCAGCTGGAGCTTCCACATGCGGTGGATCGAAGTCGGAACCCCCGCCGCCCGCCGCCCGCTGGCGATGTCTGGATGCACGAAGCGGATAGCCACACGGCACGAAGTGCCTCGTCGAATCGCATCCCGTCGTACTCGATGGCGATCGGGACCTGGCGCGCGACCCGGAGCCCACGGACGCTCAGCTCGTGCGCGAGCACCGTCTCGTACACCGACTCCAGCAGCCCGGGCCCCAGCGCCGTGTGCACCCTGAACGCCGCATCCACGACGACCTTCGCGACCTCGTTCTCGGTCAGCCTGCCCTCGTTTGCGTCTTTGCGTCTTTGCGTGAAACCCAGCCCGGCCACCATCGTACCGCGTCGCCCGCTGCGAGCGGGCCACCGGGAACTGTTCCCACTCCGGGCGGGAACAGGCCCCCTCGGGCCGGGATCAGCCCCTCCGACCCCCGCGACAACGCCGCTCCCACAGCCATCGCGCGCCACGCCGAGGCTACTCCACGTACCCCAGCTCCCGCAGCGCCTGGATCTGTTCATCCGTCGCGTCCTCACCGCCGTTGGCCGCGGCGATCGCGGCGGCCTCGGTCTCCAGGGGGACCAGGACGGTGCCGGCCTGGATGCGGCTGAGCACTCCGCCCAGGACCTGGGGGCCCTGCAAGGCGGGGCGTGTGCCGCCGGCATCGTCCACGGTGGCGGCGGCCTGGGCACTGGGACCGAGCACCCAGACGGTGCCGACGCCCCAGGGGCCGGGTGTCACCTGGACGGTGCGGTGGTCCTCGGAGAGGGTGACGGTCGCGACGTCCTCGGGCCGGTGGGCGACCTCCTCGCCCCACTCCAGGTTGGCGCGCCGGGTCAGGGCGGCCTCGGGATCGACGACGCCGGCCGCCTCGACGGGCTCGGCGAAGCGCAGGGTGAAGGGCTGGCCGGTGTGGGACAGGTGGAGGCGCCAGCCGGGGCCGACCGGCCACCCGGTGGAGGCGGCGAGGGCCCGGGCCCAGGGCGCGGGGTCAAAGCCGGCCTGCTGGGCCAGGTCCTGCTGCTCGCCGGGGTCGGCCTGGAGGTCGAAGAGCTGCTCGGTGCCGCTGTCGGTCTGGAGGATGTACTTGTGCAGGTGGCCGGCCGGACCGCGGGCGACGACGCTGAAGCGCTCGGTGTCGAACATGAGGTAGCCCTGGTGCAGCGGGCGCTGGTCCAGGCGCGTGGTGAGGGCGGGGGCCTCGGCGGCGCGGGCGGGGTCCACCAGGGGCCACAGGCTGGTGCCGTCGGTGTCCGGGCGCTGGTCCGCGGGTACGCCCAAGGCGTCGAAGAGGGTGGGCGCCAGGTCGGCCAGGGACACGGGCGCGTCGATGCGCAGCGGGCCGCCCTGGACGCCGCCGGGGGGACGGATCCACAAGACGACCCGGGTCAGCTCGTCGTACAGGCTGTGGTTGTGCTCGTAGCCGCCGTGGTCCCACAGCTCCTCGCCGTGGTCGCTGTGCAGCACCAGCAGGGTGCGGCCGGGCAGGGCGTCGACGGCCTGGATGAGCCGGCCCAGCTCTTCGTCGGTGTAGGCGATCTCGCCGTCGTAGCGGGCACCGATCCACTGCTTCTGTGTGGGGGCCAGCGAGCCCTTGGCGTCCCAGTCCAGCACCATCCAGCGGTTGAACCTGTCGGGTAGGAAGCCCCGGTCCAGGCCGCCCGTGAAGCGGTCGCGGAAGGGTGCTGGCGGCAGGTAGAAGGTGTGCGGGTCCATCAGGTGCAGGAAGAGGAAGCTGTCCTCGGCCTCGTGGGCGTCGAGCCAGGCCAGGGCCCGGTCGACCTGGGCGCCGGCGTTGGCGCCGTTGTCGTAGCTCCAGTCCTCGAAGCCCTCGGCGAAGCCCAGCCGCGGCGCGAGGTGGACGTTGGCGACGATGCCGCCGGTCTGCAGGCCGAGGCCGCGCAGCACGCTGCCGGTGGTGGTGGCGCCCATGGCCCGCAGGGGGAAGCGGCCGGTGGTCGCGGTGCGGAAGCTGGGGCGCGTGCGAGGGGCGGGGGCCCAGGCGTGGGTGAAGACGACGGACTGCTGGGCCAGGGCGTCCAGGTTGGGGCTGGTCGCCCGCGTGTAGCCGTTGGCGCCCAGGTGGTCGGCCCGCAGGGTGTCGATACCGATCACGATGACGCGCAGCGGGTCACCGGCGGGCGGGGGGCCGGCCACGACCTCGGGTGTGGCGACGCAGAGGTAGTCGCGGGCCGGGTCGCCCATGGGATCCGTGGCCAGCCGCAGCATGATGTGCTGGCCGGCCCAGGGGGCCAGGTCGGCCTGGGTGCTGCGCCAGCCCTCGCCGGTCTGGACGCCGAGGCGGGTGAGGGGAGCGCCGTTGACGGAGACGTCGAGCGCGCCCTGTGCGTGGACCTGCTCCTCTTCGGTGGGGGCCAGGCCCAGGCCCAGGCGCAGGCTGGGGCTCCCCGCCGGCAGGTCCACCTCGATCTCGGCGGAGGAGGGGGCCGGCAAGTACAAGCAGGGGTGCGAGTCCAGGCCGATGCTGAGCTCGCGGCGGGCGAAGTCGAGGGGGTCCAGGCCGCTGCGGTCGAGGTTCAGCCCGGCCTCGCGGCTGCCGGCCCCGACGTAGGTCAGGACCGGAGGCTGCGGCCAGCGGCCCGGGTCCAGGCGCGAGATCAGGAAGATCTCGTCGTTCCACAGGATCCAGCGCTGGGCCAGGCTGGCGTCGTCGACGATGCGGGTGTCCCAGGCCAGGGGCTGCGCAGCGCTCTCCAGGACCAGGCCGACGGGCGCCAGGCTGAAGCGCTTCTGGGAGAAGCGGATGGGGGAGACGTGACGCCAGACCCGCCCATCGCCCCAAGGGGCCGGCCGCCACCCGCTGTCCAAGGTGTAGTGACGGGGCTCGTCGGCCTGGGCGGGCAGGTTGTCGGCCGAGAGCTGGAGCCCCGCTGCGCTGACCCGGTCCAGCAGGTGGATGACGTCGCGGGCCCGCCCGTGACCGAGATCGAGGGGGCCCACCTGCGGCGCGGCCGGGCCGCGTTGGCCGGAGCAGGAGAACCACAGTGCGAGGAGGGGGCCGAACATGGGCTGCGGGCTAACCCGTGCGGGCGCCCGGTCCGAGGCGCGTGCGCGGTCGCGCGGCCGGGCCCGCGCTGTGGGATGATGGCCCGCCCAGCCGAGGTCGCCCCATGCTGCTCGCCCTGTTCCTGGCCGCCTGTCCCGGCCCGTCCGGCCCCGCGGGGACCTTGGACACGGCCGCCGACAGCGGCGACGGGGGCACCGTGGACAGCGGGCCCGTGGACGGGGGCGGCGCAGACGGCGGCGGTGCGGACGGCGGGGGGGCCGACACCGGCGGTGACACGGGGCCATTGCCGGTGGAGCCCGTGATGGTCGTGGAGACCGTGGGCGACCAGGACCCCGATATCGACAGCTGGTTCTTCGACGCCTACACCGTACACGAGGTGTCGATCAGCCTGTCCTCGGACTCTGTGGCGAACCTGGACGCCGACCCCTACACCTACACCCAGGGGGACGCGACGGTGGACGGCACGCCGATGCCGAGCATCGGGGTCCGCCTGCGCGGCAAGATCGGCTCCTTCCGCTACCTCTCGGGCAAGCCCAAGTTCAAGCTGGACTTCAACCAGTACGTCTCCGGCCAGCGCTTCTACGGGCTGGAGACGCTCTCGCTGAACAACAGCGTCGTGGACTGCTCCTACCTCAAGGAGCCCGTGGCCTACCGGGTCATGCGCGAGGCGGGGGTGCCGGCCTCGCGGACCTCCTGGGCCCACGTCACGGTCAACGGGGCCGACTACGGGCTCTACGTCGTGGTCGAGACCCCCGATGACCGCTTCCTGGATCGCGTCTTCGCCGACCCCAGCGGCAACCTCTACGACGGGAAGTACATCTGGTACACCGACGGCAGCTACAACCTGCTCGACTTCGGCACCGGCGACGACGATCTGTTCAGCCTGGAGGAGGGCACGGACGTCGGCAACGACGACATCCGGGGCATCTCCGACGCGGTCCTGGCCTCGTATGGCTCCCAGCTCTTCGATGAGGTCACCGGGACCGCGGTCGACTGGGGCGAGCTGCACCGCGAGCTGGCGGCGGAGCAGTGGGTCGGCCACAACGACGGCTACGCGCTCAACACGAACAACTACCGGGTCTACTTCGACCCCGACGAGGGCGGCCTGGCCCAGATCGTCCCATGGGACTTCGACTACGGCTTCCTGCACGCGGGCGACTGGGGCATGTCCTGGGAGAGCCCGCGCGGCACCCTGGCGGCGGGCTGCTGGGCGGATGTCGGCTGCCGGGCGGCGCAGCGGGCTGCGGTCCTCGCGCTGACCGACCACATCGAGGGCCTGGACCTGCTCGGCTACTACGACGACCTGGACACGCTGACCTATGACCTCGCCCAGGCCGATCCGCGACGCGAGTGCAGCATGAGCTACGTCGACTCCTACCGCACGGCGCTGCGAAGCTGGATCGAGACCCGCGACACCACCCTGCGCGTCGAGTGGGGGGACTGATGGGCCTGGTCCCGCTCTTGCTGGCCTGCGGGGCCGGCCTGTCTCCCGCCGGGCCAGCCGCGACCGCTCCGACCGCTCCGACCAACCCGACCGCCTCGGCCGCCCCGACCGCCCGCGTGGCCGGGCGAGGGGTGCCGCCGGAGCTGTGCATCAACGAGCTGATGCCCGACGACAAGGCGGCGCTGATCCTGGAGGACGGCAGCACGCCGGACTGGATCGAGCTGTTCAACCCCACGGGCGCGGACGTCTCCCTGAAAGGCTGGACCCTCTCCGACGACCACACGGTGCCGGATCGCCAGGCCCTCTCCGCCTCGCTCGTCGTGCCGGCTGGCGGGTCCCTGCTGCTCTACGCCGACGGTCACCCCGAGCTGGGGCCGGAGCACCTGGACTTCTCCCTGGACCCGGGGGGCGAGGAGGTCGCGCTCTTCGATCCCCAGGGGGACGCGCGGGTGCTGGCCTTCGGCCGGGTGCTGGAGGACTTCGCCGTCGCGCGCCAGACCGACTGCTGCGAGGGCGAGACCTGCCTGGGCTTCGTCTTCCGCGGCAGCCCTGGGCGGAGCAACACGCCCGTGGTCACGAGCCTGGAGGAGCTGCGGGCCCTGGGCGGCCCCTGGGCCTACTGGGACGGCGCCATGGCCCCCGAGGGGGACTGGACCTCGCCGGACTTTGACGACAGCGCCTGGGCGCGGGGCACCGGCACCCTGGGCTACGGCGACGCGCAGACCACCGTGATCTCCTATGGCCCCGACCCCAACGCCAAGTACACGACGGCCTGGTTCCGGGGCAGCTTCTCGGTGAGCGACCTGGCCTCGATCGACGGCCTGCTCGTCGACCTGGTGCGTGACGACGGCGCCGTGGTCTACCTCAACGGCTTCGAGGTCGCGCGCAGCAACATGCCGACCGGGACCGTCGATGCCTCCACCCCTGCCCTGGCGGCCGTGGGGGGCGCTGATGAGACCACGGCCTTCCGGATGGGGGCAGCGGTCGCGGCCCTGGTCGAGGGCACCAACGTCCTGGCCGTAGAGGTGCACCAGGCCACGCCCAGCTCCTCGGATCTGAGCTTCGATCTGGGTGTCACCGTCGACCGGGTCGTCTCGCCCTGAGCGCCGGGCGGGCTCAGTCGCCGCCCAGGTAGCCCAGGGCCTGGAGCTGGACGCGGAGGTCGTCCCCCAGCGGTGGCGCAGTCGCCGCGGCCTGCCCTGAGGGGAGCCGGGCCAGCCGGACCTGGACGCGGACGTGCAATGCGGCGATGGCGGCCTGCTGGTCTGGGTCGAGGGTGCCCGCCAGCAGCTCGGGCTGGAGATCCCTGCGCTCCTGGGGGTCGGCCTGCAGGTCGTAGAGTGACCAGGCGGTGGGTCCGCCGTCGGCCGGGGCGCGGGCCAGCACCGCCCAGCGCGCGTCCCGGGCCCGCGCCGCGCGACCGTCCAGCTCGCCCAGCCCGGCGTCTTGACCCTCTCGACGGCGGTCGGCCAGGACCTGGAGCGGGCGGAGCTGCACGCTCTCCGGCCAGGGGGCAGGCGGCTGGGGCGCGCCCCCCAGACCCAGGGGCGCCGCATCGCCCGGATTGAGTCCGGCCAGGGCCAGGATGGTCGGGTGGATCCGGAGGGTCGAGACCGGGCTGTCGACCCGGGCCGCGGCGCTGCCAGGGCTGCGCACCACCAGGGGCACGTGCAGGGTCTCGGTGTGCAGTCCGATCATGTGTCCGTAGAAGCCGTGCTCGCCGAAGGCCTCGCCGTGATCGGCCGTGACGACCAGGGCCGTCCGGTCCCAGCGCCCGCGGTCCTGCAGCGCGGTCAGCAGCTGCCCCACCAGGTCGTCGTCGGCCCGGATCCCGGCAGCGTGCAGGCGGCGGGCCTGGTCCAGCTCGCCGGGGCGCGGGTAGTCGGGCACGGCGGCGGGACCGGCCTCTTGCACCTGGTGGCTGCGGTCGCCGGTGCCCTGGGGGTCCAGGACGCCGTAGCGGTCGGCCTGCGGCGTGTCCTGGAAGGGGGAGTGCGCTTCGAGCAGGTTGATCAATACGAAGGCGGGGCGCTCGGGCTCGGTGTCCAGCCAGCGCAGGGCGGCGCCGACAATGGCGGCCCCGCCCTTTCCGGGCTGGTGGGGCAGCAGGCCGAGCAGGGAGAAGGCGCGGGCGGCGCGGGCCCGCTCCCACTGGCTCTCCTGGTGGGCGAAGCCGCGGGTCAGGCCGTTGAAGCGCCCGACCCAGGGGTTGGCCAGGAAGGCCCCGGTCCGGTAGCCGGCCGCCGCCAGGGCCTCGGCCGTGGTGGGCACGCCTGGGGGCAGGGCCGGGTGCTCGTGGTGGCAGCCGACCTCATCCGGCATCTGGCCCGTGAGGATGGCGGCGTGGGCCGGGACGGTCCAGGGAGCGGGGCTGGTGGCCTGGGTGAACCAGGTGCCCCAGGCGGCGAGGGCCTGCAGCGTCGGTGTGGTGTCCAGGGGCGCGCCGTGCAGGCTGGTCTCGTCCGCCGCCACGGTGTCGAGCACGACCAGCACGATGTCGGGTGGCCGGCCGTCGCGGGCGTCGGTGGCGCCGACCGCGGGCCTGGGATCCTGCCAGGCCAGGGCCAGACCGAGCAGGCCCAGGACGGGGAGGGCGGCCGTCCAGGGCCAGCGCCGCAGCGCCCAGGGCCAGCGCCGCAGCGCCCAGGGCCAGCGCCGCAGCGCCCAGGGCCAGCGCCGCAGCGCCCAGGCCAGGGTGCCCGCAGCCAGGCCGAGACCAGCTGCCACCGCGGGCGCGAGGCTGCCTGTAGCGGCCGCGACGGCCAGCACCAGGGCGGGCAGCAGGGGGTGGACCAGGCCGGCCAGGGCGCCGCCGGCGCTCGCCATCAGCGCAGCGGCTACGGGCAGGAGGCCCTGGGGGGGAACCTGGGTGCCGTGGAGCGCCGGCAGGTAGCGCAGCGGGACCTCGAGGAGCACCAGGAGCAGGCCGGCGAGCGCGCCCGTGCCCGCGCCGGAGAGGCGGGTCTGCAGCCAGGAGGGGCGTGGGGAGGGGGGCACGGGCCGAGCCTACCCGGCCTGCCGCGTGGCCGTGCCGCGGGAGCCCCGCGAGTTGCCGGGGCCGACTCTCAGTGCAGCAAGGACAAGGCGCCCTCGGGCAGTTCGTCCAGGTCCAGGTGCAGCATGCAGGGGGACTCGTCGAGGTCCAGGTCCAGGTCCAGGGTCGGGCTGTCGATGAGCAGGGCCTCCTCTTCTGGATCTGGGAGGTCGCAGGAGGCGGACCACAGCGTGTCCAGCAGGCGGGCCAGGTCGGGGTGGGCGGTCGAGGCGGGCATGGATCCTCCCCCACCAGGGTGGCACGGAGGTGCACGTCATGGTGTCGCCACTCGTCTCGTCCGTTTGGGCTAGGGCAGGCAGGAGGTCCCATGCCGAACCCGAGCCCCCAGCGACTGAGCCCCACGGAGCAGGCCGCCGCTCTGCGCGAGCTGCCCGGCTGGAGCCGGGTCGCCGACCGGGAGGCGATCACGCGCAGCTACCGCTTCGACGACTTCAGCCAGGCCTTTGGCTTCATGACGCGGGTCGCGCTGGCGGCCGAGAAGATGGACCACCACCCCGAGTGGAGCAATGTCTGGAACCGGGTCGAGGTCACCCTGTCGACCCACGACGCCGGGGGCCTGACCGGGCTGGACCTGGAGCTGGCCCGGGCCATGGATCGCCTGGCTGGTTTCTGAGCGGCTCAGCCCGGTTCGGGCGCGGGCGGCTGGTCCGCGGGTGGCTGGTCCGTGGGTAGCTCGGCCGCGGGCAGCTCGTGCGGCACCTTGCCGAGCAGCCAGTGGATCGACACGGCCTGGGGGATCGCGGCGAGCCAGGTGGTGCCGATGGGGATGGGCACCCCCACCCGCAGGTGCAGGCGTCGCCAGGAGGCCTGGTAGGAGATGCTGGCCAGCACCGAGACCTGGTCCTTCAGGGGGATGCTCAGGCGGGCCGAGGGCCCGATCTGGGCCTGGACGCCGCCGTCGCCCTGCTGGGTGGTCTGGTAGCCGCCCTGGATGGTGCCTTGCAGGTTCACGAAGGAGGTGGTCCGCAGGATCAGGCTGTCGCGGCGGTTGATGCGGATCTCGCCGTCGAGGTGGCTCTGGGTGAGGATCACGTGGGCGCCGGCGTAGATGTCCGAGCCACTGTCGATGTTGGCCAGGATGTCGAGCAGGGCGGGGTCGAGCTGGACGCCCGTCGCCTGGGCGATGCCCTGGGCGAGCTGGGTGGTCGTGTAGGAGCCGGTGGCGTCGAGAATGTTCCAGGTCGTGCCCAGGTGGACGCTGAGCGGATCGGCCAGGGTGAGGCTGCCCGTCCAGCCCACCGGGATGAGCGTGGCCCGGCCCCCCGGGACGTCGAAGAGCCGCTCCAGGTCGAAGGACGTGATGCCGGCTTGGACCGAGACGTCGACGTAGCGGGTCTGGATGGCGGTCACGCGGGCGCCGACATTGGGCAGGCCCAGCGCCCACGAGACCGTGTTGGTCGACAGCTCGGCGTTGTCGAGCACCCCCCAGGTTTGGTTGAAGAGGCCGACCCGGATGACCCCCCTGCCCAGGGGGTAGGCCGTGTTCTCGTCCCGGGCCTTGGGGCGGATGGGCAGGTCCTTCCAGTGGGTGGGGACGATGCGCCGGCCGTTCTGATCGTGGGCGACCCAGGTGTCGGGGGCGGGCGGCGGCGCGCTCGTGTCCTGGGCCCGGGCCGGGGCGCCGAGGAGGAGCGGGGCGAGCGCGAGCGTGCGCGCGAGGCAGCGGTCGAGGGGGAGGTGGGGCTGCATGGGTGGGGAGCATGCATCAACTCGATGCAGGGAGGGAAACCTGGAGGTCCTGGCGCGGGCAGCCCCGGGTGACGCGGAAGGCCCGGCCCGCCGACTCCAGCCGTGCCGACTCCAACCGCACCGACTCCAACCGCAGCGAGGGCTGCAGGCGCGTGTCGAGGTGCTCCGTGAGGACGATCAGGGCGCAGCCGCCCGCTTCGGCGGCGTGCAACAGGCGGCGGCCGCCGCGGCCGAGGGGAGGTGGGTCCAGCAGGAGGACCAGGGGCAGGGCGCCGCTGCGGACGAGCTGCTCTGTGGCCCACAGGGCGCGCGCCCCGGGCCGGACCAGGAGCAGGCGATCCAGGACCAGGTCCAGGCCGGGCGGGTGCAGCCAGCCCACGGGGTCGACGATGGCGACCGGGCGGCCCTGCTCGGTGAGGGCGCGCAGGGCCGGCAGGACCAGGGACAGGCGGCCGCTGCCGGCGCGTCCGACGACCTCGCTCAGCCCAGCGCTGGCCCAGCCCCCGACGGCCTGATCGAGGGCGGGCAGGCCCGAGGGCAGGCCGACCCGGGGCGGGCGCGCCGGTGCGATCCGGGCGAGGTGGGCGCGCAGGGCGTCGACCTTTTCCTGGCGACTGGCCCCAGCGTCGAGGAGGGCGGAAGCGGTCATGGTCTGAACATACGTTCAGCGACCGCTGGCGTCGAGGTCAGAAAATGGCCGCCCAAAGGCTCGGCGCGTTGCCGGTCCCGCTGGCGCCCGGCCAGCGCAAGCGGTAGCTTCCCCCTCGTCTCGCGAGTCCGCTGGCGCCCGCCGTCGCACGACTCCGTCCCTTTGTCCGAGTGGAGGTCGCATGGCGCGCTGGGAGGTTCGTACACGCACGGACACCGTCGAGGTCGAAGGGGCCAACTGGCTGCTCGCCGTCGGCGCCGCCTTGCCTGCCCTGGGTCTGGAGCCCTCGGTCCTCTCCCGGCTGCTGTGCGATGTGCGGCCCAACGGCGTCGTGCGCATCCTCGACCCGATCTCCCGGACCCCGCTCCTCGTCCGCATGCTGCCTGAAGAGCGCAACGCCCAGGGCGCGCGCATGGTCGTGCCCGTCGGCGTGGTCGCTGGCGCGGCCTCCCCGATCGAGGTCACCGAGGAGCTGAGCCTCGACGAGGACACGCGCTCCACAGAGGTCGACGCCACCGCGCCGCCCCCGCCGCCCCTGCACATGAGCCCCCCCGCGCCCGAGCCGGCACCGACGCCAGGCTCTGCCGCCGCGCCCCGTGCCGCCGCGCCCGAGCGCCCCCACGAGCACGCGCCCGCGGTGCCCGTACCGCCCGCGGCAGAGGCCTTCCACGCCGAAGACATCGCCAGCCTCGACCACGACGGGCAGTCCGCGCCGACCGCGCCTCCCACCGCGCCTCCCGCAGACCTGGCCGAGCAGCTCTTCGTCAAGGGCATGGACATCGCAGACGCCCCGGACCTCGACCAGGCGGCCCAGGCCACCCTGTCGATCCTCCGGAGCTTCGTCCCGGCCCAGGCCAGCAGCGTCCTGTACGCCAGCATCAACGACACCGATCTGCGCTTCCTGGCGGCCGATGGCCCGAGCGCCGACGATGTGCGGGGCATCACCGTGCCGCTGGGCACCGGCATCGCCGGCTTCTGCTTCGACACCGGCGCCGGCCTGATCATCCGCAACGCCGGGCGGGATCCCCGCCACCTGCACGACGTGGACGAGCGCACCGGCTTCCACACGGGCGACATGCTCTCGGTGGCCCTGCGGGATCATGAGGGCGGCATCCACGGCTGCATCCAGCTCATCAACCCGCCCCGTGGCTTCTCCGACTGGCAGTTCGATGCGGCCACGACCCTGGCCTCGACCCTGGCCGACTTCATGCGCGCCCGGGCCTGACGTGGGCCCGGCCAAGGACTGCTACTCCGAGCGCCTGGACCAGGCCCTGGCCCTGGCGGCCGCGGCCTTCCGCGACAAGCGCCGCAAGCGCACGGACATCCCCTACCTGAGCCACCTGCTCCAGGTCATGGTCACGGTGGCCGAGCACGGGGGCACCGAGGATCAGCTCGTGGCGGCGGTGCTCCACGACTACCTCGAGGACATCCCCGGCAGCTCGGCCCAGGACCTGACCCTGCGCTTCGGCCCCCGGGTGGCCGAGCTGGTCGTGGGCCTCAGCGACACGACCGAGCTGCCCAAGCCCCCCTGGGGTCCGCGCAAGCAGGCCTACCTGACCCACCTCGCCCGGGCCCCGGTCGAGCTCAAGCTGATCAGCGCCGCCGACAAGCTGCACAACGCCCGTAGCATCCAGCGCGATCTGCACCAGATCGGCAGCGAGGTCTTCGACCGCTTCAGCGCCTCGCGGGTCCAGACCCTCTGGTACTACCGCGCGGTGGTGCGCAGCCTGGGCCACGACTGGGCGCACCCGCTGCTCGACGAGCTGCGCCAGGTCGTGGACGCCTTGCACGAGCAGGCGGGTGAGCCCCTGCCCGGGCCGGGTGAGCTCGATCCCATGCCGGACTGAGCGCGGGGGGGGGGGGGGGGGGGGGGGGGGGCGCGACGGGGGGGGGGGGCGGGGGGGGCGCGCGCCGCCCGCCCCGCCGGCGCGGCGGGGGCGGCGGGGCCGGGCGCGGGGGCGGGGCGCGG
>Ga0100377_1003816_pt1 | contig 11901 bp, 9 predicted proteins | sample CryGeymeta201501_FD_83664 | JGI IMG/M metagenome (GOLD analysis project Ga0100377, IMG submission 83664) | Groundwater microbial communities from Crystal Geyser aquifers in Utah, USA - Crystal Geyser metaG 2015-01 | ecosystem: Environmental > Aquatic > Deep subsurface > Groundwater | place: USA... | reverse complement strand
TATTCAAGCAAGGGATGTTGAACTTTTGGTAAAACCGAAGATTGATGTTGATATTTTCAAAACCATTGATGCGATTGCAGAAAAAAATAAAAAGCAAGCCCTAAGTCTTTTGCATAAACACTTGGAAAAAGGAGACAGCCCTTTGTATTTATTAAGTATGATTAATTTTCAGTTCCGGAATCTAATTCAAATTAAAAGTTTGGTAGAAAAAAACTGCACTTATCAGAACATTCAAAAAAGTACAAAGCTTCACCCCTACGTTGTTAAAAAAAGCCTTTGGCAAGCGAGGTCGTTTAGCTTTCCTGAGCTAAAAAAAATCTACCAAAAAATTTTTAAGGCAGATATAAATATTAAAACCGGGCGAATAGATCCTGAAACAGCATTAGATTTACTTATTACGGAAATCTAATATCAAGCTTCCGTAGGAAGCGAAGATGAAGAAGAGAACTTAGTTCTCTTCACCTTTAAATTTTGTTAATTAATTTTGTGATTCTTGATTTTTTTCTGGCAGCTGTATTCTTTTTTGTTAATTCTGTTTTAGCCGCTTTATCAAGAGCTTTGTAAAGCTGGGGAAGAAGTTTTTTCGCCTCATCTGTCGATGAACTTTCGTCGCGCGAAAGCGAAGCGGGAAAAGAGGATTTATCCTCTTTGAGCTTCTTTTGCAATGCCAAACTTCTCACCTGTTTAATCAGGTTTTTTATTTTATTTTTTTTCTTAATATTTATTATTCTTCTTTTTTGGCTTTGTCGCAAAGCCTTTTTAGCTGATTTGGTTATCGGCATAGTCGCTTCGCTAAACGCAAAATTAAAAACGTAAAGTGTAAAATTATCTTATCATATTTGTTATTTTTTCGCAACTTTTCACTTTTCGCTTTGCGCTTTTAACTTCTTTATCAAGTCTCTTATCTCGGCGGCTCTTTCAAAGTCTAAATTTTTGGCAGCTTCTCTCATTTCTTTTTCCAGAAGTTTAGCGTCGCGGATTGCCCAAAATTCAGAAGAGACCTCTTTTTCTCGAGACAGGAACGGCCAATCTCTGATTTCTTTTGAAATCTGGCGCGGCGTTATTTTGTGTTTTTTATTGTATCTTTCCTGAATTTTCCTTCTCCTTGAAATTTCGTCAATCGCTTTTTTCATTGAAAAGGTGATTTTGTCAGCATACAGAATAACTCGGCCTTCAATGTGCCGGGCCGCCCGGCCCATTGTTTGGATTAAGGTGGTTTCTGACCTTAAAAAACCTTCTTTGTCAGCGTCTAAAATGGCAACGAGAGCTACCTCCGGCAAATCCAAGCCTTCTCTCAATAAATTAATGCCAACCAGAACATCATATTTACCCTCTCTTAATTCTTTCAGTATCTTGGGCCTTTCCAGAGTTTTTACTTCTGAATGAAGCCACTGCGAATTAATGCCGACTTCAGCCAAATGTTCAGAGAGTGCTTCAGCTAATCTTTTGGTTAAAGTTAAAACCAAGACTCGTTGTTTTTTAACTATCATTTTTCTGATTTCCTCAATTATATCTTTAATTTGGTTTTCAGTCGGCCGGATTTCAATTGAAGGTTCCAAAAGCCCGGTCGGTCTGGTTAGCTGCTCAACGATGTATTTTTTGGTGGCTTTTTTCTTTTCGTATTCATCGGGTGTAGCCGAAACATAAATTATTTGTTCCGCTTTTTGATTAAATTCCTCAAAATTAAGCGGTCGGTTGTCAATGGCGGAAGGCAAACGAAAGCCATACTCAATTAAGGTTTTTTTTCTGGCGCGATCCTGTGCCGCCATAGCTCTTAATTGAGGAACAGTCAGATGCGATTCGTCAATGAAAATTAAAAAATCTTCAAGATGATAGTCCAATAGAGTAAAAGGCGGTTCATTTGGTTTTCTGAATTCCAGATGGCGGGAATAATTTTCAACGCCGTGACAGAAACCGGTTTCTTGTAACATTTCCAAGTCATAATTGGTTCTTTGCTCCAATCTTTGGGCTTCCAATAATTTGTTTTCTTTTTTTAATTTTTTTAGTTGCTCTTGGAGTTCCAATTTTATATTTTCAATTGCCAGCGATAATTTTTTCTCGGGAGTGACCCAGAAATGAGCCGGAAACAACTTGAATACAGAGCGTAGAATGTTGAATTTAGAATTAAAACCAGACTGAGAAATTGATAAATTATCAATTTTATCACTGAGAAATTCTACTTTTATAATTTCCTTTCCGGTAACGACGAAAATTTCAATGATGTCGCCACGGACTCGAAAAGTACCCGGTTTAAAATCAATGTCGTTTCTTTGGTATTGGAGCGAAATTAAGTGAGAAAGAAAATCTTTTCTTTTTATTTTTTGGCCTTTCTTAATTTCCAAAGCTACCTGCTGATAATCTTTGGGCGAACCAATATTGTAAATACAAGAAACTGAGGCAACAACTATAACATCGGATCTTATCAGTAAATCCTGGGTGGCGGCGTGTCTTAGCCTGTCAATTTCTTCGTTAATTTTGGCGTCTTTTTCAATATAGGTGTCGGTTTGAGGTATGTAAGCCTCGGGTTGATAATAGTCGTAATAGCTTGTGAAGAAATGAATCCCCGCGTCTGGAAAAAACTCCTTAAATTCTTGAAATAACTGTGCTGCGAGGGTTTTATTCATAACTATTACAAGGGTGGGTTTTTGAACATTTTCGATAACTTTAGCCATTGTAAAGGTATTATGAACAAATAGCCCTCCCTGTCCGGCTAAAAATGTTTCGTTATCTTTTACTCCAAAATCATAAACGTAAGTATTCCCTGATTTAATTTTTTTAATTTTATTAACTTTTGTCCATCGACAATTCAGAAAAGTGTTTAAAACTTCGACCCGGTCAGTCTTTTTGCCATTTTTCTTTTCAAGAAAACATAAGGCATCCATGATTTTTCCCCATGTTTCTCTTTGAGGGTTGCTTCTATCTGTTTCAATAGCACTTATGGTTGACCGAGAGATGCCACAAAGATTTGCTAGATACTGCTGGCCGACTTTAAATTCAAGACGTATATCTTTTACCGGTCTTCCTACCTTTGGTACGATATCCGTTTTAGATTTCTTAGCTGTTTCAGCCAGTTTTTCTAAACGCATTTGTTTTTCAGGCAAATCAAATCCTACGTATTTTTTAAACTTCCTTAAGTTCTCTTTGCCAGCAATAATGATCTCCCAGGCAACGGATACGCGGCTGTAAGAATCTTTCGATATTCTCCGACTACTATAAATTTGTGCCCAAATTCCGAATCGTAACAGCGCGTAACCTAAACCGAAAGCCAACTCTTTGTTAATAGTTATGGCGGCAACTCTCCCCTCTTCTGGGAAGGCTCCGCCGTCCCCGTCAAAATAAGCACGTAGCAATATGCCCAGTTGATTCTTAGAGAGATTTGGCCAAAATTCAGGCAACCTTTTTGAAGAAGCATCCCTACCCATTAATTTATGTAAGAGTATTGTATGAATTTTGGAGCCAACATAAAGAATATTTTCACTTGGCGTGCAATGTAATTTCAATTTCTTAAAGATGTATTTTAGTTTTTTTTGTAAAAAAGGATTTGAATTTGCAATCTGAAAATATTCAGATTGCAAAAGACTACTACCTTCAGCCAGATAATAGCCAAATAATTCTAGTAACTCTTTTGAAATAGGCAGCTTTACTGGTAACGTGTATCGATAAATGTTAGGACCAACTACAATCCGGTTGAGATTCTCAAGAGAAAAATCAACTTCTAATTTTTGAGCAAGTTGGCAAACAGTTTCCAAAGGTACACCACTACCTCGACGACCCTCAGTTTTAATTTGATATAGCTTTCTGGATGGGAAGGCATAATACTCGCTCAATGCTTTAATAATTTCTTTCGGCCTTTTTTCTGTAAGCGCTTTTAATATAAAAAGCCTTGCATCTACATATAAATTTTCTCCTTCCAGGATCTTAAAGATATCAAGATGAGAAAGGTCTTTTTCTGGCCCAGGGATTTCTAATGGTAGAGGAATATAATCTGTATTTTTTAACTGATTAGTTGGCAAAAGAACAAATTCACCATCTCGTAGCGCCCAAAAGTTATGGTCACCTGTTATAGTGATTTCTCTTCCGCAGGTTGTTTTAACTCGATAAAGGATTTTTGGAGAAGAATGGCGAATTAATCGCAATACAGGCTTCCATTCAGACTTTTTTGTTACGGGATTGAGACTAAATGTTTCTAGGTTACCTTTCTTTTCTATTTGGTTAACTGAAAGTATTTCACTTTCTTTTAATCGAACAATTTTATGAGAATATTTTTGAAGTAGTGAATCAATAAGTTGGCTGATTGGGCAGCAGAAAGTTTCTCCATTCTGTTTTACAAAAACTGGCGTTTCGCCTATCACGCTTTTTCCCGAACCTGTTACGCCCAAAAGCACTTGATGTTGAACGCCAGCTTTTATGTTTTTAACTAATTTAGTTATAGCGCCTGGTTGGTCTCCTGTAGGTCGGAACTTTGATACTAATTTAAATTTATCCATAATCCTGCGGCTGGCTTGCCCCGTGCCAAAACTTGTTTTGGTTCGGGGTCGCCGGTTGGTTTAAATTTAGAACGAAGTTTGAACATCGAAATAAATCTAAAGATTTATGAGAGGTGAAATGAATTGCAGATTCATTGAACATTTCATTTAAATCTATCTCAAATTTCCTCTTTTTTCAAGCTGGACAGGTGGATAATTTTTTGTTAAGATGTTTTATCAGGCCAAATCTAAGCATGCGAATAGCCCAAAGTCCCTCACTTCGTTCGGGACGTTATGCGAATGGGCCCATGCGAATGGAAGGAGGTGAATAATAGTTCTTTGTAATTAATACAAGGGATCTAATCAGACCTGATTTAGATTCCAGTCAAAAAACAGAAAAGAAAGGAGGTAAAGAATGAAATTCAAAGAAAAACTGGTGAAAAAGTTTGTTATTACTACAGAGCTAGGCGGGACAAATGGGACAGATATTGGTAAGTCACTGGAGGATGTTAAGTCTTATCTCCCTATTGATGCCTTGAACGTAATTGACTCTGCCTCAGCTCGGCTCAGGATTAACCCTTTTGCATTGGCCCACATTATTCAATCAGAGTTTCCTGAGCTTGAGGTAATACCTCATTTAACCTGTCGAGACAGAAGCATTCTGGGTTTGCAGTCAGATCTCCTTGGTGCCCACGCCTTAGGAATAAAGTACGTTTTGGCCACTACTGGTGATCCACCAAAAGAAGGACCCTACAAAGACTCTAAGGCTGTATATAACATTACCTCGGCTGAATTGATCAAGATGATCAGTAATCTTAACCAGGGACTGGACTATAACAGTGGCCAAATCAAAGGCAACACCGATTTCTTTATTAGTGCTGTGACCTCGCCTGGCGCACCTAATCTTGATTCAGTAATTGAACGGATGAAAAAGAAAATCGAGGCAGGAGCCCATTTCTTTCAAACCCAGCCAATGTATGATGTAGAAAAAACTAAACTATTTTTCAATAGGGTTGAGGTTCTTGGCTTGCCGATTCTCTTAGGGATTATGCCGCTCAAGAGTTTGAAAATGGCTCAGTATATGAATGAGAAAGTGGCTGGTATTGAGATATCTGAAGAGGTAATGGGAAAAATTAAAGCAGGAGTAAAGGGAACAGAGATAGCAAAAGAATTCATTAAAGAAATCTATGGGCTTAAAGGGTTATCTGGTATCCACATTATGGCTTTAGGCGATGTAAAGGCTACCAATGAAATCATAGAGTATGTAAAAACATTGCTTTAGAGATAGGTAGCAATTTCTAGAAAGGGGCAGGTATATTTTTCAACTGCCCCTTTTCATTTAGTTAAAATTTATTTATATTTAAAAAAGATGAAAAATTTGATTAAAAAGTTTATTCCTTCTTTCTTGCTAAGTTGGTATCATTTTTTGCTGGCTTTTTTAGGTGCGATTTTATATGGATTTCCTTCTAAAAGATTAAAAGTGGTTGGAGTTACTGGAACCAATGGAAAAACGACAACGGTTGAGATGATCTCAAAAATTTTAGACTACAACCCACCCACCGCATCCTCCCACTCGCTTCGCGAGCGGGCCCCTGAAGCTGGATATAAAGCAGCTGTTTTATCTTCAATCAGATTTAAAATCGGCGATAAAGACTGTCCGAATACTTTGAAAATGACCATGCCCGGCCGTTTTAAAATCCAAAAATTCTTAAGGCAGGCGGTAAATTCCGGCTGTCAATACGCGATTTTGGAAGTGACTTCAGAGGGGATAAAACAGCACCGCCACAGATTTATAAATTTTGAAGCAGCGGTTTTTACCAATTTGTCACCCGAACACATTGAGGCTCACGGCGGTTTTGAAAATTATAAAGAAACCAAAGGAAAGTTGTTCCAAACTACAAAAAATATCCACATTGTTAATTTGGATGACGAAAACGCAAAATATTTTTTACAGTTTCCGGCAAAGAAAAAATATACTTTTGGAATGAATCAGGGCGATATTAATAATAAGGATATTAAATTACAGCTTTCTTTAATAGGAAATTTCAATATTTACAATGCTTTGGCGGCAATTGGCGTGGGATTGTCTCAAGGAATCAGTTTGGAAACTTGCAAAAGAGCCGTAGAAAATGTAAAAGGCATTCCAGGCAGAATGGAAGAAGTTGTGTCTCGGCCTTTCAAGGTTTTTGTTGATTATGCCTTTACTCCCAATGCCTTGGAAAAAGTTTATCAGGCAATCAAAAATAATTTTCAGCCGAAGAAAATGATTTGCGTTTTGGGCGCTTGCGGCGGAGGCAGAGATAAATGGAAAAGACCGGTTTTGGGCGAGATTGCAGCGAAATACTGTAATGAAGTTATTGTTACCAATGAAGACCCTTATGATGAAGACCCGATGAAGATTATTGATGAAGTTGCCAAAGGAACAAATGGCAAAGCCAGAAAAATATTAGACAGAAGAGAGGCAGTTAGAGAATCGTTAAAATCCGGCCAATCTGGCGACGCAGTTATCATTACCGGCAAAGGTTGTGAACCTTGGATAATTGAAAAAGGAAAAAAGATTCCGTGGGACGACCGAGAAATAGTTAAAGAAGAGATGGCAAAGCTAAAATTTGACAAATAAATTTCAATGTGGTATATAGAATAATTGCTCGTTGTAAAAATTTTATAATGACTGTCAAATCAGTATATCAATATAGGGGGTGCTATATGCCGAAAGAAAATAGTTCTAATAAGTTGAGACTGGTGGAAACAGAAGAGGTGGTTATTTGTCTCAAGTGCAATCGGAAGAATCAGAAGGATATTGATCGGTGCGCAGAATGTGGTTTTCCGCTAAAAGACACAATTTTAACGAGAGTTATTCCTATTGAATTCCTGACACAAGGGAGGTGAGAATGATGGAGACTTCAATTGAAATTTCTAAAAAACAAGGTGAATTTCCGTTTGCGGCGTTTTCAAGACAAGGAGCAGGGTGGCTTTATTCTACTCCGGTAAGCAAGAAAGCATATTCAGAACCTGTTCGGGAGGAATTTTCCGTAGCGGTAACGGGTGAGATCGTAAGACGATGGCGTGACGATATTAACAATCCATTTAGTTATGAGATTTTTCCTGGCTGGCTGGAGTTTAAGCTGGTTGGCGTTTTACTTATGAAGAGGGAAATAAAGAATGCTCTGAAAAACGAGAGACTTTTGGTGGGCGACGAAGCCGATGAGTTCATTAAGATTATTCGTTCTTCCCTCGATACTTACAGAGAGCTGGTTGAGGACGCTTTAAAAAAGGAAATCACCGATTTCGTTGAATCGTCACATCCTTTGATTGCATTTTTCACGTTTCGGGACGAGGACATCATTAAGAGTATACTGTATTGCGTCGGTCGTCTTTTCCCGACAAAGAAGGATGCTTTGACAAAGTTTGTAGAGAAATACCGGGATGAGCTGATGACCGTAAAGCTCGTCAGAAAGTTCAAGGTATATAGAGGGAATTGACTTATTTTTAGGGGCAGTCCAATGGGCTGCCCAATTTTTTTAATATATACACAACAGCCATATTTATTAAATTCGGTGCTATAATTTAAAGAAGAGATCCGTTATTAAAACAATGACTAAGAAATACGAAATTTTGGAACATCCGGCGGATTTGAAAATCAGGGCTTTCGGTAAGACAAAAGAAGAGTTGTTTTTCAATATGATGATCGGGATGAACGAGAATATGAAGCCGGAAATAAAAGAACCAATAGAAAAAACTAAAAGAAATATAAAAATTGAATCACCTGATTTGGATTCACTTTTTGTTGACTTCTTAAGCGAGGTTTTGTATTTAAGTCAGGCAAATAAAGAAATATACTTTGATGTTAAATTTATAAAATTTACCGATACCGAAATTGAAGCCGAGCTTTTCGGCCAAAAAGTGGAAAGATTTAACGAAGATATTAAAGCAGTAACTTATCATCAGTTGGATGCTCGTCAGAGAGAGGATAGCACTTGGGAAGCTACAATTTTATTTGACATTTAAAATTCAAGATTATAATATTAATTATTGTTCTTAATAAATTTAAGGAGGTGGAATATGGGAGTACGAACAAGGATTGGGATCGCTGGATTAGTCAGGTCGTCGCAAGGGTCCGTTGAATTGCCTGAAGAAGTAACGCTTTACTGCCCGCAATGTGGCACAGAGGCGGCAGACAAGGGACAATGTCTTCTTTCTCTAGGCGGTGTTTTCGTACCAGAAAAGAAAAACATGGAAGTTAGGCTTTCGGTAGACTGCCGAGTTTGCGGATGTTTGGGCGAAGCACCAGTGATCTTTCCCCCCAAACGATAGTGATTAGAAAGATGATTTTCCAAAAAACTAGAGCAAAAATGGGCAGATATTATTTAATATCTGCCTTTTTGTTCTACCTTAAAAGTGTTATCATATTATCAATTCTATGCTTGCGAAAAAAGATTTTATAAAAATTAATGATTTTTTATGGGAAATACCGAGATCTTTTAGGTCTGATATGCGGGTGCCGGCACGCGCTTTTGTAACGGAAAAAATGTTACAGGAGTGCTTTAAAGATAGATCTTTAGAACAGTTGGTTAATATTTCTACTTTGCCTGGCATTCAAAAATACGCTTTGGCGATGCCGGATATGCACGAAGGTTATGCCTCGCCCATTGGCGGGGTGGCCGCCATTAGAATTTCCGATGGAATTATTTCACCCGGAATGTGCGTAGACGGAGAGACAAAAATTCTGCATTCGTTAGGATATTATTTGCCAATTAAAGAATTTGAAAATAAAGATTCGGAAATAATCTGCTGTGCCAGATTTAAAGAGAAAAAAATAGATCAATCATCAATTTCTAAACTTTTTAAACTGAAAATAAACCCTTCTATATTTCAAATTATTACTAAAAGCGGACAAAGAATAAAGGCAACTGGCGACCATCCCTTTTATACGCCAAAGGGAATGACTGAATTGAAGAGCTTAAAAATAGGAGACAAAACAAGTCTTTATCCCTTTGAAGGAGTCTCATATAAAGAGCCGAAGAAAAAAATATTAGTCACAGAAGAAAAAATAAAAAAATTTTGGCCTACATTGGGTCAAAATTCACGAGCTCACGGGTTAGAGCAAATTTTGAATAAATTAAAAAAGAAGAATCTTCTTCCTTTTGAAACTACCTCCTCTCATTTTCCTTATCTACTTAAGATAATGGGTTATTTGTTGGGTGATGGCACGATGTATTTTTCGCATAAAAGAAAAAGAGGACGAATTAGTTTTTATGGAGAGAAAGAAAATCTTTTGTTGATAAAAGAAGATTTAGGAATAATCGGATTTAAACCGGTGCTTCAGAAAAGAAACAGGCGCCACAAGATAACGACTACTTATAAAAAATACAGCTTTACAAGAGAAGAAGCGAGCTTAACTATTACTTCTACCGCCCTCGTTGTTTTATTGCATCTTTTAGGAATGCCTGTTGGTAATAAATCTAGACAGAATTTCATTTTACCGGATTGGCTTTTTAAGATTCCCCTCTGGCAAAAAAGATTATTCTTAGCTGGTTTTTTCGGAGCCGAATTATCATCACCTCAGGTTTATAAAAAACATAGCTTTAATTTTTATGCTCCAGTTTTGGGAGTAAATAAAAGTATAGAATACTTAGAAAGTGGAAGAAAATTTTTACAACAAATTTCACGGCTTTTAGATGATTTTGGTATTTTCACTAACAGAATTAGTCAGCGCAAAGAGCAAGAAAATAAAGATGGAAGCATTTCTTATAGATTAAGGCTCATTTTATCTTCTACGCCTCAGAATCTTATTAATCTTTGGAGTAAAATTAGTTATGAATATTATCAAGAGAAACGGTTTCTATCTAATCTCGCTGTCTATTTTATTAAATCAAAACAGCGATTTATTGAAGAAAAAATTTTATCCCAAGGTATTAAGGCACGGAAAGGATTGATTAAATTTCAAAAATCAGAAGTCAGAACTATTAGAGAATTGACAAAGAGAGGAGGCAAAACATTGGCTAGATCTTTTATTGGTCAATTTCCAGTTTTTGAAGAATTTATAAAAATAGCCACCGAAAAGCTTGGTAAAAGCGGCATGGTTTGGGATGAAATTGAGAGAGTTGAGAAATTACCTTTTAGCGATTATGTCTACGATTTTACTGTAACTCATCCAGATCACAACTTCATTGCTAATAATTTTGTAGTTTCAAATTGCGGGTACGACATTAATTGCGGGATGAAATTGTTAAAATCGGGATATTCTGAAGCAGAGATTAAACCGCATTTAGATAAATTAGCCACGGAAATTCAAAAAGAAGTGCCCTCGGGCTTGGGGCAGGGAAGGCAAATAAAATTAAGCATTAAACAAATTGACAAAATCTTGGAAGGAGGAGCAAAAAGAATGGTTGAACAGGGATATGGTGAAAAAGAAGATTTTGAAAATTGCGAAGGTAGCGGCAGATTAGATTGGGCTGATGCTGGCGTAGTTTCCAGCCACGCCAAAGACCGCGGCCGAGACCAAGTCGGAACTTTGGGTAGCGGCAACCACTTCTTGGAAATTCAAAAAGTGGCAGAGATTTTTGATGAAAAAGCAGCCGGAATCTTCGGTTTATTTAAAGATGAAATTGTAATTATGATTCACTGCGGCTCACGAGGCTTAGGCCATCAGGTTTGTTCTGATTATTTAAGAGAATTCATTCCCTTAATGATGGATAAATATAAAATTAAAGTTCCGGACAGAGAATTTGCCTGCGTTCCTTTTAATTCTCTTGAAGGACAGAGGTATTTTTCGGCTATGGCTTCAGCAGCAAATTATGCCTGGGCGAACCGCCAGATGATTGCTCATTTTGTCAGAAAAGCTTGGCAAACAATTTTAGGGCCAAAAAGTTCTTCCTTGGTTGCTCTGTATGACGTGGCGCACAATATTATTAAAAAAGAAAAATATGTAATTGGCGGCAAAGAGACAGAAGTGGCGGTTCACAGAAAAGGAGCAACAAGGGCTTTTCCATCAGGCAGTCTGGAGATTCCTGAAAAATATCGCGAAGTCGGCCAACCCGTAATAATCCCAGGCTCCATGGGCACTGCTTCTTATATTTTAGCGGGTCAAAAAAGCGGAGAACAAGCGTTTTTCAGTACCTGTCATGGAGCGGGCAGAACAATGTCGCGCCATGAGGCAATGAGGCGCATGTCTGGACAAGAGGTGATAAAAAGTTTAGAATTAAAAGGTATTGTCGTGAAATGCTGGTCATTCCAAGGAATCGCTGAAGAAGCGCCCATGGCTTATAAAGATGTTGATGAGGTCGTGGATGTAGTGCATCAAGCCGGCCTGTCAAAGAAAGTGGCGAGATTAATACCATTAGCAGTGATAAAAGGAGAATAACAAATGTTATATTGCTACATGGTTAAATTGCTAAATCATTTCTATGAAAAAGAAAAGACTTCCCAAAAGTCT
>Ga0100377_1003813_pt1 | contig 11906 bp, 7 predicted proteins | sample CryGeymeta201501_FD_83664 | JGI IMG/M metagenome (GOLD analysis project Ga0100377, IMG submission 83664) | Groundwater microbial communities from Crystal Geyser aquifers in Utah, USA - Crystal Geyser metaG 2015-01 | ecosystem: Environmental > Aquatic > Deep subsurface > Groundwater | place: USA... | reverse complement strand
TGCGTCAGATGTGGCTTTGAGGAGTCTCCATTGGGGCAGCGCCCCATGGGGACGACGATAAGCCGCAGATGGCGTGCATGGGGCTCGTCAACGACGGCCATAACTTTCCGGACGGCTTCTAAAATAAAATAATTGGATTCTCAAGGCGGTAGCCTTGAGCGGGTCTGGGCGGAGCCCAGCCGAAACTTGACCCGCTGAACCCGAAGACACAGAACTCGACCACCCGTGCAATCGCCGCCTCGTCACCTACCCAACGCCACCGCCATCTGATATGCCCTCCCTGGCCGCCCCCGCTGCCGCTCCCCCTCATGCGACGCCGTCTGGCCTGACCGTCCCGGAGAAGCCATGCTGTTTACACCCCACATCGACCGTCTCATCATGATCGCCCTCGACGAGGACCTCGGCGCAGGCGACCTCACCACGGACGCCATCTTCGCCGCCTCGGACACCGCCAGCGGCGTGCTGCTCGCCAAATCGGACCTGGTCCTGGCGGGTGCGGCGGTGTTTGACAAGGTCATGGGTCACCTCAGCCACCAGATCGACATCCGGTGGAAGGCCGCCGATGGCGATCGCGTCGCGAACCGCACGGTGCTGGCGGAGCTCGAGGGGCCGGTCGCCGCGATCCTGCGGGCCGAGCGCACCGCGCTGAACTTCATCCAGCGCATGAGCGGCGTCGCCACCCTGACCCGCACCTACGCCGAGCGCCTCGAGGGCACCCAGACCGCCGTGGTCGACACGCGCAAGACGCTGCCGGGCTGGCGCGCGCTCGACAAATACGCCGTGCGGTGCGGCGGCGGGCGCAACCACCGGTTCAACCTCGGCTCGGGTGTGATGATCAAGGACAACCACATCGCCGCCGCCGGCTCCATCGCTGCCGCCGTCGCCCGCGTCCGTCTGGAGGCTCCCCACACCACCCGCATCGAGGTCGAGGTCGACCGGCTCGATCAGATCGACGAGGCCATCGACGCTGGCACCGACATCCTGCTGCTCGACAACATGGACACCGAGACGACCGCGCGCGCCGTCCTGCAGGCCCGCGCCCGCGCCGGTGCGCGGCCCATCATCATCGAGGCGTCCGGCAACATCACCCACGGGCGGCTGGCCGAGCTCGCTGCCGCGGGCGTCGATGTGATCTCGGTCGGCGCGCTCACGCACAGCGCTGTCGCTGTGGACATCTCGCTCGACCTTCGGCTCAACGGGTAGGACAGGAGGGAAGGGCAGGGGCTCAGGGCGCTTCGGCGGTCGCCTTGCGCGACCACCAGCGCCCCTGGTCCAGCTGGAACCGGGTCGCGCCGCTCACCGGACCCTCCGAGGGGTAGAGCGGGTCCCCCGGCAGCAGGAGCGTCATCATGCCGTCCAGCTCCTCGAAGCGGGGCATGAGCGCGGGCAGACGTTCGCCAGGGAGGCCGGCCAGAAGGGCGTCGACCGACCGGTAGGCCGCCATGTCCTCCAGCGTGCGCATCGTCGGTGGCGCGAGCTGAATCGTGCCCGCGGCGTACAGCGCCAACGCCTCGGACGGCGTCACCCACTGGCTCTCCACCGTCTCCGCCGCGTCGTGCAGGGGCTCCTGCCCCTCGGGCGCCCGCGCGATGAAGAACCGCGCGTTGAACCGTCGCGGCTCGATCGCCGGGGTGATCCAGTGCGCGAAGTAGCGCAGGGCGTCGAGGCTGAAGGTCAGCCCCTCGGCCTCAGCCAGCGCCGTCATCGACAGCGTGCCAGCGTTCAGGGCGCTCCGATGCGCCTCGAAGCGCGCGCGCACCTCTGGTACCTCGAAGGAGAGCATCTGCCCCGAGGCATCCGACGCCAGCAGCACCCCCGACTCCTCGAACACCTCCCGGATCGCCGCCACGAGCACCCCGACACCCTCGCCGGGCGCCAGCGCCACGTCGTCGTCGAGGCGGGTGCCCGCCGGCTCGAACGCCGCGCGGGCCGAGGCGTCGTCGCGGCCGCGACAGTGCCGCGCCGTCTCCGGCGTGGCGTCGCGGGCGTCGAGCTTGCCGCCTGGGTACACGTAGGCGCTCGCCATGAAGGCGCTCTTGCCATGGCGCTTGACCATGAAGAGCTCCAGGTCCTCGGCGCGGTCGCGCACCAGGACCACCGTCGCCGCGTGGGTGGGGGCCGTCGTCATCAGTTCCCCGGGGGCAGGCAGAAGGCGAACAGACCGGCGTCCTCACACGTCGCGTCCGTGATCGCCGCGCACTCCGCGTCCGTGTCACACGTGATCGTGCAGATGTTCGTGCCCGCGGTCGCGGCGCCCTCGGCGTTGTAGCACAGAGCAGCGTCCTCGACGCAGTCGTCGCTCGTGTCGCAGTTGCCGCCCACCGCCACCGCGCCGGCGCCGGCGAAGTCGACGCAGGCGCCCTCGGTGCAGGTCAGGCGCAGCACGTTCGTGTCCAGACAGTCGGCGTCCGCCGCGCACGTGCCCGCAGTGAAGGAGACCGTCAGGCTGTACGTCGTGGACGTCTCGACGTCGCCGGGGTAGGCCACGACGCGGATGAAGTACGTGCCGGCGCCGACCAGCTCGGCTGCGCCGACCTCGTTGTCGTCCTCCGTGCTCAGGCCGAGCCCGAGCGCCCGATCGCCGCCCTCGGGGATGATGTAGATGTCGAGGTCCGCGCCGGCCGGGTAGTCGACGCGGGCGGCGATGGTGCCGGTCTCGGTCGTGGTGATCGCGTACACGTCCACGTCGGAGTCGCAGATGGACAGGCCCTCCATCGTGAACATGCCGTCGGTCAGCGTGATGGCCGTCGCGCGGCTGTCGGTGTCGTTCGGCTCACCGGCGTCGCCCTGGCCGCACGCCGCCGCCACAAACGGGCCGCAGGAGCCGGGCACGTCGAAGGTGGCCGGCAGGCAGCTGTCCGCCGCGCGGGTGCAGTCGGCGTCGAAGATGCACTCGCGGCTCACGCAGCGCCCGGCGTCGTCGCAGAGGTCATCCGCGGGGCAGGCGTTGTCGCCGCCGCACGGCTTCAGGCAGGCGCCCTGGGACTCGGAGCAGTACGCGCCGCCGCCCACCGTCGCGCAGTCGGCGTCCTCGGCGCACACCAGCGTGCACAGGAAGCCCTCGGCCGTGACCGAGTCGGTGAAGCAGCCGCTGGCGTCCGCGGTGCAGTCGTCCGACGAGTCGCACTCGCCGCCCAGCGCCACCGCGCCGTTGCCCTCGATGGTGCCGCAGGCGCCCGAGTCGAGGCAGAACGGACGGCCGGCCGCGTCAGCGCAGGCCGCCGTGTCCGGGCAGCCGGTCGGGTCGAAGGTGATGTCGAGGCTGTAGGTCACGCTCGCGCTCGTCGACTCCCAGTACTGCGCGCGCACGATATACCGGCCCGGCGCCAGGTAGGGGGCCTCGGCCATCTCGCCGTCGAAGATCTCGTTGATGCCCGCCGCCACGGTGGCGCCGGTGTCGTAGTGGATCACGTACACGTCGAGGTCGGCCTCTGCCGTGTAGTTCAGCTCCACCGACAACGAGCCCGCCTCGGTCAGCTCCAGCAGGTAGAGGTCGGCGTCCTCCTCACAGATCGACAGCCCGGTGCCGCTGTAGGCATTGTCGGTCAGCGTGATGGCGGTCGCCCGGCTGTCCGTGTCGTTCGGCTCACCGGCCTCGTCCTGCCCACACGTCGAAGCGGCAAACTCGCCGCAGACGCCCGGTCCGCCGCCGTTGGACAGCAGGCAAGCCTCGCCGGCGCCGCAGTCGGCGTCGAAGGTGCACTGCTGGAGCAGCGTCAGCGAATACGCCGCCGCCGCCCCGTCGAAGCCCGATACCTCGATGTAGTACGTCCCGGCCTCGGTGGCCTCGATGACCATCGTCTCGAAGTCGTCCGTGCTCTCGCTGCTCGCGATCGGCGCCTCGATGTCCACGGCGTTGGGCCCGTAGGCGTACAGGTCAAGGTCGCCCTCGTCGTTCGAGAACAGGATCAGGACCTCCGCCCGCGCGCCGGCCGCCAACTCGACCTTGAACCAGTCCGAGGCGTCCGGGCAGATCTGCAGCGGGTCGTACTCGAAGCCGAGTTCGACCGCCGACGCCTCGTCCCACGCGTGGTTGGGGCTGTTGTCATCCTCGACGCAGGCCCCGTTGTTGGCGTTGTTGGTGCCGTTGTTCGGGTTGTTGTTGGTGCCGTTGTTCGGGTTGTTGTTGGTGCCGTTGTTCGTGGCGTTGTTCGTGCCGTTGTTCGTGGCGTTGTTCGTGCCATTGTTCGTGGCGTTGTTGCCGCCGTTGTTGCCCGAGCTCTTCGTGTCGTCGTTGCAGCCAACGACGACGACGAGGGTGGCCGCGATCACGGGGACGAGCCACCGGGAAAGGGAGGATGTGCGCATGGGAGCCTCTCTCTTGGGACACAGGGGTGAAAGAATGGCGTCGCAGGGCGCCTTGACTGGCACCCGAAAGCTGGACGTCGATCCGGCCGCCATCCCGGCAGGTCGGAGAACCTGCGCAGCATACGAGCCCCGCCGCAGCGCTTCAAGTAATGGTGGGGCAAGCGGTCGCCGAGCCCCGTCGTCGCGACGCCCGAGCCACGGCCCGGCGAAGCGGCGTCAGAACTGCCGAGCCGCGCCACGACGGCGTGGGTGGGTTCGTGGGGGGAGACGGGGGAGAGGGGAGGGGGCATGGAGGTCGAGCGAGGCCGACGCGCCGCGCGCGTCGAGGAGGCGCACGGCGCGCGCTGCGGTCCATGCGGAGCCGTGGCGGATGGGCATCGCCGGGGCCTGCGGGCCGAGGCTATTTGGGCAGGAGCCACTTGATCAGGCGAAGCAGGAGCTTGAGGATCCAGTAGATCGCCTGCAGGATCCATTGAACTTTGCCGAACGTGCGTCGTCGAGCCATCGATAAACCCCACTGACCGGGTGTTGACGTGATCGCTGCGCCGCGCAATCCTGTCTCGGGGGCCGTCGCGGCGATACGCGGACGAATGTATAAACACGCCACTCGACGTCAATCTATTCTGGCGGCGCTGATTTTTGTCCTGCCTGCCTGCATCGCCGTGGCGCCGCCACCGGTCGCCGCACCCCCGCGCCCGCTGGTCGACCCCGCCTCCCCCGACGTGACCACCCTCGCCCTCGCCCTCCTCGACGACCCCGAGACGGTCGGCCCCGACGGACTCGCCGAGCTGGCCAGACGCCCCCCTGGCACCGCGCCCACCCTCCCGGCTATGCTCGCCCTCGCCGACCTCGCCTCGGAGGCCGATCGGCCCTTGCGCCAGGCTCGGCTGCTCGCGGTCGCCCGCCAGGGGCTCCGCGACGACGACGCCTGGGCGCGCACGGGACTCGACGAGGCGGACGCCTGGCGCCGCGCCGGACGCCCGGAGGTCGCCGCGGCGGTGCTCGGCGAGCTGTGGCGGCGGCTGCCCGAGCGCCCGATGTACCATCCCAACGAGACGGTGTGGGCGCGCCATCGGGCGCTGATCGGGCTGTGGGTGGTGTCCCGGCCAGCCTGGGGGCCGAGCCCGGAGCTGCCGTCGCGCGTGGAGCAGCAGCGGCATCTGGTGGCGCTGCTCCGCACCCGGCGGCTGGTGGAGGCCAGAGGCCTGGTCGAGCTGTGGACGACCGTGGGGTGGTTCGACCCGGCGCTCGACCAGGACGCGCTGACAGGCCTGGAGACCGTCCGCGCCGCTCGGCGAAAGCGCAAGACCCGCGCCGCGCCCGACCAGGTCTCGCCGATGAGCACGCTGCTCGGGGCGTCGGTGGCGTGGGAGAACGCACTCGTGCTGGCCGCCAATGAGGACCGGGACGGAGGCTACCGCGCGCTGCTCCCCGTGCTCGGCGAGGCGCTTGAGCCCGAGGACGCGGCGAGGCTGAGGCTTGACGCCGCGCTCCTGGCCCTCGACACCGACCGGGGGCAGGAGGTGCTCGGGCATGTGCGCGAGGGGCTCGACCTCGGGCCGTCGAGGCCGCTGGCGGTGGAGCTCGGGTGGGTGGCAGCGCTGCAGCACCTCAAGGACGGGGACCTGCAGGCGGCCCGGGTGATCCTGGACCGGCAGGTCGAGCTGGACCTGCCGCGGATGGGCGCCTTCACACACGCGCTGAGCCACGCGGTCCCTGCGGCGCGCGCCCTCTACTGGCTCGCCCGGATCGATGAGTGGTCGGGGGATGCCGACGGTGCCACGCGGCGCTTCCTGGCGGTGGCCGAGCGCTATCCGCTGTCGGTCTACCACCTCTTCGCCATCGATGGCCTGCGGCGGCTCGGGGTCGAGGCGCCGGGTCTGCTCGACACGTTGCCGCCTGTGGCCCACGACGCGGCCTGCCATGTGCCGCCGCTTGAGGGCCCCGTTGGCGAGGTCGTGGGTGGCCTGCTCCAGGCGAGGCAGCTGGACGTCGCGGTGGCCGACCTCGAGGACGCCGCGCGCTACGACGCCGATCCGCACGTCGCCGCCGCCCTCGTGCACACGCTCAGGCACGGCGGGCGCACCGTGGCGGCGGTCCAGGCGGCGTGGCTGCACTACTGGGGCCGCTCGACCTTTCCGGGGGAGATGCCCCTGCTGGACGACATCGATCCGGTCGAGCACCTGCCAGAGGTCAAGGAGGCCGCGCGCGCGGTCGGGCTCGACCCGTGGTGGGTGCTGGCCCTCATCCGGCAGGAATCGCGGTTTCAGCCGGGCGTCTGCAGCGGCTCCGGCGCCTGCGGCATGATGCAGCTCAAGAGCAAGACGGCCTCCCTGGTCGCCAGCCGCAACCACATCAGCTACGGCGGGGAGGAGGCGCTGAAAGACCCGGCGGTCAACATGGCCCTCGGATGTGCGCTGCTGGAGAACCTGGAGGAGATGTTCGGGGCCGATCCGGTGCGGGCCGTGGCTGCGTACAACGCCGGGGGGGGCGCGGCGCGGCGGTGGGCGCTCGACGCCTGGAGCACCGACCTGTTCTTCGAGCTGATGAAGGACCGTCGCACACGGGCCTACACCGCCGGCATCCTGGGGCGCTATGCCCTCTACGCGGCAGCGTTCGACCACGGAGAGACCCGCAACGTCGTCGTGGCCGCGGCGCGCCGAGAAGTTGCCAGCCCCCCGCCCCTTCCGTAGACTTCGCGGGACTGACGCCGCCTGCGCGGACGTTCCATGGGCTCGAGAGATAGCAGCTGCTGGCGCTTGATGGCTGGCTTCAGGACTTTGACGTGAACCACGGTCTCCACCGCTCCGGGCGACTGCCCGCCCCGCCTTCCGGTGTCGCCGGCCTGCGCCGTCCGCCGCGCGGCAGCGTGATCCTCACCCTCCTCGTCGTGCTCGTCGTCGTGCTCGTGCTCGCGATCGTGGCCTACGTGTGGGTGGTGCCCGCCGTGGCCGAGTCCATCGCGCGCAGCAAGCTGGAGCAGCTCGGCGCCCGGTTCGGCCAGCAGGTCCGGTTCGAGCGCCTGGAGATCGTCGGCGGCAGCCACGTCGCCGTGCATGGGCTGACCGTCGAGCGCGACGAGGCTCGCAGGGCGCTGGCGACGGAGCCCGTGGCCACCATCCCGCACGCGGACATCGAGGTGGACGTGTGGAGCGCGCTGCTCGGTGACACCCGTATCTCCACCATCGAGCTCCACGACCCGAGCTTCGTGCTCGTCCGCGCCGAGGACGGCACGACCGACGTCGACGCCCTCATCGCCATGGTGGACGAGCGACTCGCCCGCGCCGACGACGCCCGCGACCCCGACGGCGAGTCGCGCGCGCTGCCCGACATCCACATCGACGGCGGCCAGCTGCGCGTGGTGGACGCCTGGGTTCCGAACGGCACCGCCCCGGAGGGAGCGGGCCCGGTGGCCTCGGCGCTCGCCGCGGTCAAGAGCCCGCTGGCCTCGGCGACCGAGCTCGTGCTCGACCTGAAGCTGGTCGACGGCCGCCCGGCGCTCGGGGCGCTGCTCACCGCGCACGCCCGCGTCGAGGGCGCGGCGCAAGACGCGCTCACGGTGCCTGAGACGGTCGACCTGCGCCTCGAGCGCAAGGAGACGGCCCACGGCGCCGCCGCGTGGGTCGCGAACCTCGACACAGCCCCTCGCACGGTCCTCCGGCGCCTGCCGCGCCTCAAGGGCCTGGAGGTCGCGTTCACCGGCATCGACGTCGTCTTGCCTGGCACCGTGGCGGCGCGCGGCGTCGAGGTCCGGGACCGGGCCCAGACCGAGCCCCTGCTGATCGCCGATCGTGTCGAGGTCGAGACGGCGGGCCTCCGCAGCGCCGACGCGCTGTCGATCCGCCGCATGGCCTTCGACCATCCCCGCATCGTGATCCGCAGCCCCGGACCCGCCGACGGCCTCCCCGCCCGACTCGCCGCACGCTACCGCAACGGCGCCGCCCCGAAGTCCGCCGAGCCGACCGAGCCCGATCCCGGCTCGGCTCCCGACGCCGAGACACCCGCGCGGCGCTGGTCCCGCCTTGTCAGCCTCGTCCCGGGCCGGCTGGACGTCGTGGGCGGCGAGGTGGTGCTGGAGCTGGGGACGGAGGAGGCGCCGGCGAGCTTTGCGCTGCATGCGGTGTCGGCGGGGCTGACCCACAGCCTGCTGGACAAGAGCCTCGGCGGCAAGCTGGGCTTTGGCCTGGGCGAGCGGGGCAGGGTGGACGTCAACGGCAGGCTCGGCTATGGCGATGACACGATCGAGGCCCACCTGACCATGAAGGACGCCGACCTGGGCCAGCTCGCCCGTCTGTCGGGCGTCTCGACGGCCGAGATGGTCCGCGCCGGCTTTGGCAGCGGCACCATCGACCTCGAGCGCCGCTCGGCGACCGCGCCCTGGGGGTTGTCGGCCAACACGACGCTCCGCGACCTGGCGGTCGAGCACTACCGCATCGCCCTCGAGCCGGTCACCGGCCTCAACCTGCACCTCGAGGGCCGCATGGTGTGGGATCCGGCGCAGGGCAACGTCGAGATCAAGGGCGGCGAGCTCGGCCTCGGCGACGCGGCCACGGTCTTTATCGACGGCGGAGTCTACGGGCTTGGCCACGGCTCCCCCGACGCCCCGATCGACCTCAAGAAGATCGACCTCGACGTCCGCATGAAGCCGACCGCCGCCCAGCCCCTCTTTGACGCCATCCCCGACCCCCTCAAGGACCGCGTGTCCGGAATGCGCTTCCGCGGCAAGGTGGGCTTCCGCTTCAAGGCGGCCATCGACGCCCGCGACGTCAGCGCGATGAAGTCGGACTCCGACCTCGAGCTCGTCAACTTCGGCATCGAGGAGTACAACCCCACCACGGACGTCCGCCGCCTCAACGGCGCGTTCACCCACAGCGTCGTCCAGCCCGAGACGGACTACGCCTTCTCCATCGTCGCCTCGGCGGCCGAGGACTCCCGCTGGGTGCCGCTCCCCCGCATCTCCCCCTTCGTGCCGAAGGCGGTGCTCACCAACGAGGACTCAAGCTTCTATAAACATTCAGGTTTTTCGTGGTTCCAGGTCAAGGCCTCCATCGAGGACAACCTCGAGGCCGGCCGGTTCCGCCGCGGCGCCTCCACCCTCTCCATGCAGCTGGTCAAGAACGTCTTCCTCTCCCACGAGAAGACCCTCGCCCGCAAGTTCCAGGAGCTCCTGCTGACCTTCGCCATGGAGAGCGTCGAGAAGATCCCCAAGGACCGCATCCTCGAGATCTACCTCAACATCATCGAGTGGGCCCCGAGGGTCTACGGCATCCGCGCCGCCGCCCGCCACTACTTTGGCCGCCTCCCCGACCAGCTCACGCTCCCCGAGGCGGTCTACCTCATCACCATCATCCCCGGACCCCGCAGGTACCACGGCGCCTGGAGCCGCGGCGAGATGAGCGACAGCTGGTGGGACCGTGTCCAACGCCTGATGCGCACCATGTTCGAGCGCGGCCACATCACCCAGGAGGAGCTCGACGAGGGCCTCGCCCACCGCCCGGTCTTCTGGAAGGGCGACGGCCTCCGCCCGCCTCCCGACACCGAGCGCAAGCCGGCGTTCGTGCCGATCGATGGGCTGTTTCCATGATTGTCTTGGTGTGACAGTGGGTTACGCTGTCACGGCCAGCGCGGGGATGAGGCGTCGTCTGCGGGGGACGGGGCGCAGCCGCCCCATAGCACCATCGCCAGCCCCGCCACAGCGATCCCGGCCATTCCTCCTCGCACCTGTTGCTTCATCGCCGAGCCCCTCGTCCCTACACACACGTCACGGCACATCCTGCCCGGCCCCCACGCACTTGATCCTCCCATCGGCCCGCACGCCGCACATCGCGCTCGCGCCGGTCGAGGCCCGCACGTAGGGCGACTCCGACCTCAGCAGGTCCTCGCTCCACGTCGCCTCGTCGCCATAGACTTCGAGCTCGCCGGCCTCGGTGACGAAGACGGCTCTGTTCGTCCGGACGTCGAGGTCCAGGTAGCGATGGCTCGGCGAGGGTGTGAGCGCACGGTTTCCCCAACAGGCGACGGTCCGGTCGGGTCGAAGCGCGCACGCCCTGCCAGAGCCCACGCTCAGGGCGACGAACGGTCCGTCGGGCGGTGCTCCTTCGACGACGCCGCTGCAGCGGCTGCCGCTGGCGTCGTCACACGACCAGCAGCTCACCTCGCCGTCGCCCCGCAAGCCACACACGGTCCCCTCGCTGGCCGCGAGCTGCGTGAAGGGGCCTGGCGTCGGGGAGACCGTGATGACGGCATCGGGGAGGTCCGTGGTGCGGGTGCGCCAGCACCTCGCCTCGCCCTCCAGGTCCAGCGCACAGGCGAAGCTGTCCAGCAGGGCAATGTCGAGCGCCTCGGTGAGCGGGGGCTCCCCGGTCATCCATCCCGGCCCCCAGCACGCGAGGTGATGGTCCTCGCCCATGGCGCACGCGGCCGTACCGGCGACGGGGCTGACCTCTACCTTCACGAACCGGCCCGACGGCGCCGGTGTCGCGCTCCCCCAACACCTCACCTCGCCGTTCTCCCGCAGCCCGCAGGTCGTGTTGTAGCCCAGGGAGACGTCCTGCCAGCCATCCTCCGAGCTGACGGTGCGGACGCAGCGCTCCTGCCGACACGTAAAGTCGGCCGGACAATCGGCGCTGGACCCGCAATAGTGGCAGCGGCCGGCCTGACACACTCCCCCTTCGCCCGGGCAGTCTGCGTTGAGGTAGCACTCATCGCAGTAGCCCAGCGTGCAGACCCCTTCAGCGCACTCGGCAGTGGCGTCGCACGGCGCGTAGCAGTCGCGACCGCGCCATGTCGTGAACCACAGCTCGTTCAAGCCCCGGTGCGCGATGACCGCGACACCCCTTCCCCAGCTGAACAGCACCTCGGGCACCTCGTAATCCGCCCCGGCCCCTCGCCACAGCAGCAGGGATCGATCGTCCGCGCTGCCCGCAGCGAGGTCCACAGCGCCATCCCCGTCGAGCTCCAGGGCCACCACCGAGGTCGGAGGGCCCTCGCCGCCGACCTCGTTCGGCAGCGGTCGGAACGGGCTCGCCGCCCCATCGGCCCCGACCGCGCTCACCCCACACACCGACGCCGTGCACGCGAGCAGGTCCGGCCGACCGTCGCCGCTCGCGTCGGCCTCGAGGCTGGCCCACAGCGTCTCCGCCAGGCCCTCCAACGGCCAGCTCGCCACATGCTCGAACCGGCCGTCACCGAGCCCCCGCTGCACCGCAACGAAGTCCCACGGCTGCTCCCTGCGCCGGTTCTGCAGGTTCGCCGTCACCACATCGAGGACACCGTCCCCATTGACGTCCTCCAGCCGCAGCGCCACCACGCTCCGCGCCGCCGCGAGGCCGTCCGGGTCGACCGAGAGGGGTCCGCGTGTGAACGCCAGCCCCGGTCCGCCGAGCAGCGCGGACACGTGGCCCTCCGCCCCCGTGTCCACGTTCACCATCGCCGCAAAGCTGCCCACCACGAGGTCCTGCACCCCGTCCCCGTTGAGAAGCCGTCCGGAAAGGAATGGCCGTCGTTGACGAGCCCCATGCACGCCATCTGCGGCTTATCGTCGTCCCCATGGGGCGCTGCCCCAATGGAGACTCCTCAAAGCCACATCTGACGCACCT
>Ga0100377_1003806_pt1 | contig 11921 bp, 5 predicted proteins | sample CryGeymeta201501_FD_83664 | JGI IMG/M metagenome (GOLD analysis project Ga0100377, IMG submission 83664) | Groundwater microbial communities from Crystal Geyser aquifers in Utah, USA - Crystal Geyser metaG 2015-01 | ecosystem: Environmental > Aquatic > Deep subsurface > Groundwater | place: USA... | reverse complement strand
GGTCGTCTGGTTCTCGGCCGCGTTGACCGAGGCGGTCGGGCCGCCGCCGTTGCTGGTGATGGTCGGGTCTTCGTTGACGTTGGTGACCGTCACCGTGATCGTCTGGGTGTCGGTCAGCGGGCCGGTGGAGGTAGCGGTGACGATGACGACGTAGATGTTGTTCGTGTCACTGTCGGTCGGGTTCTCAACGTCGGGGGCGCTAGAGAAGGTCAGGACGCCTGTGCCGCCGACGATGGAGAAGCGGGCCGAGTCGGCGCCGCCGGTGATGCTGTAGGTGATCGCGTCCATCTCGGGGTCGGTCGCGGTGACCGTGGTGACCGCCGTCTGGTTCTCGGCCACGCTGATCGAGGCCGTCGCGCCGCCGCCGTCGCTGGTGATGGCGGGCGGCTGATTGCCCGCGGCCACCGTCCAGGTAAACGCCACCATCGTGTTCAGGTTCGGGGTGCCATTGTCGGTCGCTGTCACGGTGGTGGAGTACGGGCTGCCCGCCGCGGCGCCTGCGGAGATCGTTCCGGTGATGGCGCCGGTGCCCGTGTTGATCGACAGGCCGGTGGGCAGGTTCGTGGCGCCCCAGGTCAGCGTGTTCATGTCGGGGTCGCTGCCAATAACCGACAGGCTGACCACGTCGCTCTCGGTGTTGGACTGGGCGCCGGGGTCGGTGACGAGCGGACGGCGGTTGAAGGTGCCGATCGTGCCACGGGCGCGGCGGACGCTGGCGCTGGCGGCCGGCACGAAGCGGTCGTAGACGATCGCGGCGGTGCCGTCACCGATGGAGGCGATGTGTGGGCTCGCCTCGTTGAAGGCGGTGGTCGAGACGTCGAAGCCGGAGGCGAACGGCGTGACGCCGGTCGTCGCCACGTAGGCCTCGAGGCCTCGCGCGTTGGCGCCGTCGGTGTCGGCGTCGAGCCAGACCGCGGCGATGTGGCCGCTGTCGACGGCGGTGATGGACGGGGCCGACTGGTCGATGCCGTCGGTGGTGAGCGCCGTGCCCGTCGCGGGCGTCGCGCTCATCAGGTCGATCGGGACGTAGGCCATCCGCACGTCGCCGTCGCCGCTGCTCGCGATCCACGCCAGGGCGTAGCCCGTCGTGCCCGGAACGAGGGTCAGCGCCGGGGCGTCTGTGGCGTTGCCGCCCGTCACAATGGACTGGACGGTCCCGTTCGTGGTGCCGCTGTTGTTCAACCGCTGGCCGTCGATGTTGCCGCTCTCGTCGATCCAGACCACGGCGAAGCCGCTGCCGTCGCTCTCGCCAGCGACCGCCGGCTTGCCGAGGCCAGCAGCGCTCGCGAGGCTCTGCAGGTTGCTCGTGACGTTGGTCGACGCGGCGACGCGGATCGCGCGCACTACGTTCGTGGCGTCGGCGCGGAGCATCGCTACGACGTAGTCCGTGCCGTCGCTGCCGCAGGCGATGTGGGTGAAGGCGCCCGTGGTGGTGTCGGGCGTCTTGCCCTGAGCGGTGGTGCCGTCCGCATTGTTGACCCGGATCAGCTTGACGGTCTGGGTGCCCTCGCGCCAGACCACGATATAGTTCGTGCCGTCAGAGCACACCGCGGGCAGCGACTCGTCGGCGCCAGCGCTGGCGATGGCGATGCCCGCAGCGTCGTTCACGGTGCCGTCGGCGTCCACGCGGGCACCGTAGATGTCCGTGCTGGTGCCAGACCGGTCGTCGGTCCAGACCACCAGGTAGCGCGTGCCGTTGGTGGCCACCGTGACCTGGCTCTGGCGGTTGGAGCGGCGGTTGGCGGCGAAGCTGGCGCCGTCCAGCGCGGTCTGATCGCCCGCGTCGGCCCCGATGTTGCCGCTGGTGGCGTTCGACCACACCGCGGCCATGTCGCCCGCGGAGGTGAGCGCGACGTCGGCCAGCGCCTCGTTGGATGCCGTGTTGGCGACCGCGACGGTGGCCGAGACCGACAGCGCGCCGGTCGCCCGGGCGAGGTAGACGTCGTTGGCGGTGGTGTTGCGCGTGAAGACGATGTTGTTGACGCCGCCGGCGCGGGCGACCTTGGCGCCGGACTCATCATCGGTGCCGGTGGCGACGGTCGAGTTGCCGGCTTTGGTGATGCCGGCGCTGACCGTCAGCACGTCGCCCACGATGTCCATACCGTTGACGCCGCCCGTGCTGTCCGTCCAGACAGCCGTGCACGTGTTCGCCGCAGCGAAGGTCTCGCAGCCCACGTCCGGGGCGGACAGGGTGCCGGTGGCGTCGGAGATCGTGACCGTGCTGCCGAGCGTGCCGCTCTCGATGGGCGCGCCCTTGATGTCGACCGTCGCGGCGCTTCCGTCCTCCCAGGCGACGACGTAGAAGGACGTGCCGCCGTCGATGCGGGGGTTGGCCTGCCGGCCGCCCGTGTCGGTGATGTTGGTCGAGGCGCCGCCCTGCGGCACGCCCGCGCCGCTGACCGCGCGGTAGAAGACGTCGTAGCCGTTGCCGCCGGTGTCCTCATCGTAGACGACGGTGAAGGCCGAGCCGTTGCTGGCCACGTCGACGTTGCCCGAGGCGGTCGTGGAGTTGTCGACCACGGCGGCCGTCACGACCACGGCGCTCGGCGTCGCATCGTCGATGTGCGCGATGCGGATGGCCGGGTTCTCGGCGACGCGGTCGTCGTTCCACGCCACCAGCCAGTCGGTGCCGTTGCTGGCCGCCGCCACCTCGCCCCAGGTCGCGCCCTCGGCGAGCGCGATCGGGAAGCCGGCGGGCGTGGACAGGGTGCCGTTGGCCTGGACGATGGTGCCCCAGAGGCCGGTGCCGTCATCGCCAGCGCGGGACTCGACCCAGGCGATCAGGAACACAGACCCGTCGGTCGCGATCGCTGGCGCGACCGCCGTGGCCGCCTCCGCCGTGGCGATGGTCGGCGTGACGGCGTTGTCGATGCCGGTCTCGGCAGCGAGGGAGGGGTCGACCACCACGGGGAACACGGCGTCGTCGAGCCAGGCGTCCGGGACGCTCAGCGTGACGGTGCGATCGCGGTCACTCCACACCGGAGCGACCGTCAGTCGCTCACCCCGCGCGTCGATGACGGTCGCGTCCGAGTAGGCCACGAGCAGCTCGGAGCCCTCGACGGCGAAGTGCAGCCCGCGCCCCGTCCGCCCCGCCATGGTCGCGCCATCGACGCGGGCGGTGATGACGAGATCGCCGTCGGCTGGACGCGCCTCGAGGTGCCAGCTCTGCTCGACCGTGCCCTCAGAGTGCGCGTACGTCTCGCGCAGCTCCGGCCACACCAGCTCCGCCCGGTTCTCCACCGCGCGCGTCGTGGGCGCTGCGCCGGCCAGCTCGCGCTCGCCGGCCCGCACCGAGCGCGTCGACCACACCAGCTGCGCGCCATCAGCCACCGTCCGCGACGGGTCCCGCGGCGCAAAGGCGAAGGAGCGGCCCTCAAGCCGCGTTCGGTACAGGTGATCCCGGCCGACCAGCTTGCCGCCGTCCAACTCCACATGGTGCCGCACCCGGTCCACCACATCGCCGAAGTCGATCGGCGCGAACCTCGCCCGGCTCTTCGGCGCGTCGGCCACCGACGTCGCGGCCGGGGGACCAGCCACAGGCGCGGTGGTCGCCCCGGACCCGCCGCCATGCGGGTTCTCCAGGGGGCCAGTCCCCTCGCACGCCAGGGCGCCGATCGCCACACACGCGAGGAGGAGCACGAGCGCGCTGGATGAAGTGGAGGCTGGACGCGGCCGTCGAGTCGAAGTCATACAGATCACCTTGAGGGATTGCCCCGATGTTTGCTCTGGAGTGGCCATACGATGCCGATTTCCCGTCAAGAGGATAGCAGATCGGCCGAAAAGCGAAAGGGTGCTCTCCCGCTCCGACGCCGCATCCTCCGATGAATCGTCGCCTTGTGCGCGCCGCAACGCGCGGCGCGTGTCCTGCATACCGCTCGGGGCAGGCCCGGCGCAAGGGGGCGGGGGAGGCGCTCTAAGGCGACCTCCAGTAGTCTGTCCACGGCTTGCGATCGTCGCCTCGGGCCACCGTGCGCAGCATCCCCCCGTTGCTCGGCTCGAACCACGCCGGCGCCGGCAGCACCAGGACGATCGACTCTCCGGGCGCGATGTCGATCGCACCAGTGGGCTTCAGGAGGCGGTCCCCGGCGCGCACGGCGACGACGCTGAGCACCGCCACATCGCCGTCCCCGCCCACCCAGGCGAGCTCCTCGATCGATCCGAGCGCTCGCCGCGAGGGCACCACGCCCACCGTCTCGGCGGCGTCGTTCCGCAGCTCGAGCTGCAGCGCGCAGGTCGTGGCGCCGACGCGGGTCCAGGGCTCGGTCCAATGCTTGCGCAGCGGCTTGAGCGCCGTCTTGCCGCACAGGGGGACGCCGAGCCGCATGGACACCTTGCCCTCAGCCGGCGCCTGCCACGCGCCCAGCGACTCGGCGTCGGCACGCGTGGCGTCCAGAGCCGTGACCAGCAACGCGTGGCGCTGCGCGACGAGCACCCCCATCCGCTCCAGCCGCCGCGCCACGCGTGGGTCGTCCCAGCCGACCAGGCTGGCCACGCTCGCGATGGCAACCTTGACACCGCCCAGCTGCTCCGTCTCGGTCGAGCGCAACGAGGCGCGGGTCAAGTCGGGTGCGCTGGCCGGGGGCACCGCAGCCAGGGCGTTATCCACGTCCTCGAGCCTCAGCGCCACGGCCTGATCGAGCGGCGCCCGAGGTACGAACCGACACCGCCCACGGCCGATGCGGCCCTTGAACTCGAAGGGCACCTGCCCGGTCCAGCGGTGCGCGACGAGCTCCAGGTCGTCGTCGAACAGGACGTCACGGTCGTTGAACTTGAAGTGGAGCGTCGCGCCTGGCTTGAGGTCGATCAAGGGGATGAGCACCCGCGCCGTGCCCGTGTCCTCGGGGCCTACGCCCCAGACCCACAGCTCGCGGGCAGGCGGTCGCGCCCCGCCGACCGATGCGCCGACCGTGAGGTCTGTGCCAGCGTACTCACCGGCCTCCGTCGCGTCGCCTCGATAGCCGCCGACGTTGACGTCGCACAGCAGGGCGCCGTTGTCGAGCGTCGGCGCCTCGCGCGGGGCGCTCTCGGCGAGCGGATCGAACTGCCACGGCGCCTCAGGCCTCGGCAGGTAGCCGAACGGGTGATCGACGAGCCACCACGCGGGCGCCGCCGCCCGGCTGGTCGACGGGGTGCCCAGGCGGTCGGGGATGGGGTCGGGAGGCGGGCGGGGCGTCTCCACCACGACTGGCGCCTCGGGCAAGGGCGGCGCGTCGTCCACCTCCTGCGCTGGGGGCGCCGGAGGTGGACCGATGAAGTCTGGCGCGTCGCTCAGCGTCGCGCAGCCGGCCAGCGGCAGGAGGAGGGCAGTCAGGAGCGATGACGTGGGCTGGTGCATGCGGCTCCGGGGTTCGGGTGACCGTCTGCTCCACACCCTGGGCCATCCTGCCTCCCGACGCAACCTACGCCGCTTCGTCCTCGCCCGGCCGCTACGCCGCCCGAAGCTCCGGCGCCTGCGCCCGCACGCCGACGAACCGGGGGTTGGCCAGCAGCCGCAGCGCGCCCGGCCACACCGTCACCTCGAGGTCGGTCCTGAGCTCCGTCAGCTCGCCGTCGAGCGTGACCGGCAAGGGATGCGGCGATCGGAGCACGAGCCGATGCGCCTGTCGCGTCACCACGCCCGCCATGGCCGTGTGGCCTCCGTCAAACACGGAGCCGAAGGCGCGCAGCAGGCGACTCATCGGGAGCTGGGGGATCGCGCACAGGTCGAGCGCGCCGTCGGTCACATCGGCGTCGGGGCAGATCTGCATGCCCCCTGCATAGGTCGCGGTGTTGGTGACCGCCGCGAACATCGCCGGGCCGTCGAACAGCATCGACTCGCCCTCGATGGTGAGCTGCGGCGGCCGGTACGTCAGGAGCGTCCTCAGCGTCGCCGCCGCATACAGCAGCTTGCCTCGCCGAAGCACCCGCGCGGCCTGGATCCGCTGGATCGCCGGCGTGTCCATCCCCACCCCGAGCACACAGCAGAACACCCGGTCCTTTACGCGGCCGACGTCGATCGCCACAGCGTGATCCTGCACCAGCATCGCCACCGCCGCAGCGGTGTCGCTCGGCAGCCCCACGCTGCGCGCGATGTCGTTGCCCGACCCCACCGGGATGATCCCGAGCGCCGTCTGGCTCCCGGCGAGCCCATTCGCCACGAAGTGCACCGTCCCGTCCCCCCCCGCGACCAGCACCCGGTCGAGCCCTCGGCGCGCCGCCTCGGCCGCGAGCTCCGTCAGGTGCTCCGCCGAGCGGCTCGTGCACACCTCCAGGCGAGGCCATCGTGCGTGGATCGTGCGGAGGTGCGCCTCGAGACGCGCGTGGGCGCGGTGGGCGCCAGCGGTGGGATTGATGATGAGCCGTGTGGACATGGAAGCCTCCAGCAGTGGTTGTCTGTGGTCTCGCACCTGAGCACCTCGCCGGCCACCCCGCCGAACCGTCCTGTTCGACCCGACGACCGGACCGAACCGCGCCCGTTCAGCCCAAGGCCACCTGCGCTGCGAGCAGCAGCGGGGCGGCGAACAGGAGCGAGTCCGTCTTGTCCAGCGCGCCGCCGTAGCCGTAGATCGCGGTCCCCGAGTCCTTCGCGCCGGCCCGTCGCTTGATCGCCGACTCGAACAGGTCGCCCACCTGCCCGACGCCGTTCGCCAGCCCGCCGAGCAGCGCCGCCTGCCAGGGCAGCAGCCCTGGCACCAGCAGCCAGGCCACGACCGCCGCCGCGATCATCGCCACACCGGCGCCGCCGATCGCACCCTCGACGGTCTTCTTCGGGCTGAGCTTCGGCGCCATCGGCGTGCGCCCGACCAGCCGCCCGACGGCGTAGGCGCCCGTGTCCCCCAGCCACGTCGAGGCCAGCGCCAGGCACACCCAGCCGATCCCGTGCGGGTCCGCCCGGAGCAGCGCCACGCACCCGAGCGGAAGCCCCGCGATCAAGATCGCCCCCAGCGCCGCCGGCAGGACGTCGGCGACCGCCTCCCTGCAAAGTGCGAAGGTGCCGAGCAGCGTCGCGACCGCCAACCCCATCAGGCCCACCAGCAGCCACGGCGTCCCGGCGAGCGACGCCACGGTGAGGCAGGTCATCCCCGCGCCGGCAGCGGCCAGCGCCGGCACCGCGGGTCCGCTCCGCCCCGCACCCGTCTCCAGCAGCCGGCCGAGCTCATGGCCGGCCATCGCCGCTGCGGCGGTCATCAGCGCCGCCATCCCCCACGGCGGCGCCATCACCGCCGCGACGACCAACGGGACCCCCACCGCCGCCCCGATCGCTCGCCGCCCCAGATCACCACCCTTTGCCGCTGCTGCCGGCGCGTTCGCTATCGTCTCGGTTGCCACGCTCGCTCCTCCTCGTCCCCGGGTTCGGGCGCACCCCACCCCCACGCCATGGCCCACGGAGGCCAGCGGTGACGGGGTCAAGCCCATGGATGGGCGTCTCGCTCATCAGCTTCAGGTCAACGCAAGCGTCGTGCCACGAAAATGACGGCGTCGTCATTCATGGCCGGGGCCGCGAGCCACGGCCTCCGTCCTCGACACGCCGCGCTGGCTGCACCCGAGGTGCGAAGCGACGTGCGCTAGAGCGCTGATCGGTTTGACGGACCGAGGATGAGCGAGCCCCGTGTCCACGGGGGGTTCCGGCCGAGGAGCCTGTGCTGTTAGCACAGGCGACGAGGACGGGGACCCCCGTGGGCACGGGGCGAAGCTCAGCCGACGGGAGTCAAACCAATCAGCGCTCTAGAGTAGGGCAGGGGGGTGGGAACCGACGTGCGCAGCCCCCCCGGCTCGCCCGCGTGCGGCGAGCCCACGACGACACGCGCGCAGACCCGTCGGCAACAGTTGACGCGTCCTCCGTCCCCTCATACCCTCCTCAGGCCCACGCCTCGCTGTGCTTCACGGTTCGCTCCACGCCCCACATGCACCCTCACCGACCCACCCCGCTCGTCTGCCTCATCGTCCTCGCCGCCTCGCTCCTGGCACCCCGGCACGCTGCCGCCGAGCCGAAGGACGCCTGGGCCTCGCTCTGGGCCACCCCCGCGCTCGCCGAGGTCGACCTCGCCTGGCTCGATCGCGATCCGGCCCGCGTGCGCCAGCGCGTCGCCCAGACGGAGCTCGCGGCATTGCCAGCCCCCGTCCGTGGCCGCCTCCTGTTCTTCGATGGGCTGGCCGCCGAGCAGCTCGGCCGGGCAGGGGAGGGCGCCGACGCCCTCGCCCAGGCCCTCGGCGCGCTCTCGGCAGGCGACCCCGTCGACAGGCTGCTCGCCGATCATGTGCGCTACCATCGCGCCAGGCTCCTGCTCGACGCCGGACGCGCCGACGCCAGCGATGCGCTTCGCCTCGTCGACCAGCTCGCCCCAAAGGAGAGCCTGTTCGGCGACTACCCGCTCCTGCGCGGCCGAGCCCTCCTGGCCGCAGGCCGACCTCAGCCCGCCCTCGACCACCTCGCCGAGCTCGCCCCCAAACGGGGCGACAGGATCTTCGCGCAGAGGGACGAACTCCTTTATCTACAGGGGCTTGCAAAGTGGAGGAGGGGAGAGCGCAAGGACGCCGCCAAGGACTTTGCCACCCTCGCCAGCGACTTCCCCACCAGCCCGCGCGTCAGCGCCGTCCTGCCGCTGGTCGACCTCGAGCTCAGCGCCGCCGAGCGCCTCGACCTTGCCCAGAGCTTCCTGGCCGCCCGCCAGTACGACGCCACCACCGTCCTGCTCGAGACCGTCGCCGGCGACAGCGGCCAGCGCCTCGGCGACGAGGCCCGCTACAAGCTCGGCTACGTCCACTACCGCCTCCGACGCATCGACCGCGACGTCGGCATCCGCTACCTCGAAGGCGTCGCCAGCGGCAAGAGCGCCCGCGCTGACGACGCCATGGTCCTGCTTGCACGCGCCTGGATGCGCCGCGACAACTACGCCAAAGCCCTCGAGGTCTGGCGCGCCTTCCGCCTCCGCTTTCCCAAACACAAGGACGCCGACGAGGCCATCTACTACCACGGCTGGCTCCCCATGGACCGCGAGCAGTGGGACGACGCCATCCCCGCCTTCGAGCGCTACATCGAGGCCTACCCCGACGGCGCCCGCGTCGAGAACGCCCGCTGGTATCTCGGCTGGGCCCACTTCCGCGCCGGCCACCCCGGCGCCGCCATCACCGCCTGGAAGGACCTCCTCGCCCACGCCCACGACTGGCTCGAGACCTCCAAGGCCCTCTACTGGCTCGTCCGGGCCTTCGACAAGCTCGGCAAGCCCGGCCAGGGCAAGGCCTTCGCCCAGCGCCTCGGCCGTGACTTCCCGCACACCTACTACGCCCAGCTCCTCGCCCACCGCACCGGCGCCCCCAACGACCTCTCGGCCGCCCCCGCCCCGCCGCCCGCCCTCGACCCCGTCGCCGCCTGGGCCGCCATCGACGGCCTCCCCGCCGTGCGCACCCGCGTCCGACTCGTCCGCGACCTCGTCCATCTCGACCTGCTCGTCGAGGCCAACGCCCACGTCGGCCCCCAGCTCCGCCACGACGTGCTCGCCGCTGCCGCCCGCAAGGACGACAAAGACGCCGCCGAGGACCTCGTCCTGTTCCTCCAGGAGGAGGTCGGCGACGTCGCTCAGGTCTACCGCGAGAGCGCCCGCCGCGGCGCCGCCTTCAAGCAGGACGTCACCCCCGAAAACGTCGCCACCTGGCGTCGCACCTACCCCCGACCCTACCGCCGCATCGTCGAGCACGAGGCCGCGCGCCGAGGCATCTCACCCCTCTTCGTCTGGTCCATCATGCAGAAGGAGTCCGGCTACGACCCCCTCGCCCTGTCCTACGCCGACGCCATGGGCCTCATGCAGATCATCCCCAAGACCGGCCGCCGCATCGCCGCAGAGCTCCATGAGCCCTACCGCGAGGGCATGCTGTTCGAGCCCCACGTCAACATCGCCTACGCCGCCTGGTACCTCTCCGAGCTCCTCCGCAAGTTCGGCGGCCAGATCGCCCTGGCGTCCGCCGGCTACAACGGAGGCCCCACCGCCGTCGTCCGCTGGCTCGAACAGAACGCCCTCGGCGACAAACCCCTCGCCTTCGACGCCTGGATCGAAGAGATCGCCTACGACCAGGCCCGCGGCTACGCCCGCAAGGTCTTGACCATCCTCGGGCGCTACATTATGGTCTACCCCGCCCGCGACGAGGGGGCCGATGCCCTCCGGGACGGACTCTATCCCCCCGGCCTCCGCGTCGTTGACTCCTGGCGGGACAACATCGACTTCTAGGTCCTCCATCTCCATGACCGCTGCTACGGCCAAGGACACCCCGGTGTCGGCACCCTCTCCCGACAAGGTCCAAGCCTCCACACCCGACGCCGCGCCTCATCGCGCCGCCGTCGAAGGACGCCTGGAGGACCGCGAGCTCCCCCACGTCCTCAAGATCCTCTTCGGCATCACCGGCATCAGCCTCCTGATCTATCTCGTCCAGCTCTTCATCCGCTTCGTCCTCGGCCGCAAGCGCACCGGTACCCTCACCATCGACGGCGACCGCCTCGTCCTCGACGAGAACGTCCGCTTCGTTGGCCGCGAGGTCCGCCGCTCGAAGGAGGCCTTCGCCCGCAAGAACGTCCTCTCCGTCCAGATAGAGACCCGCTACCCCTACATCTTCACGCTCGCCGGCCTCACTTGCCTCGGCTTCGGCGTGATCGCCGGCATGGTCCTCCTCCTCGACGGCCTCCAGGGCGAGTTTACCCCCTGGATCCTCTCCGGCGTCGGCCTCCTCCTCGCTGGCGTCCTCCTCGACCTCGTCTTCACCACCCTCTCCACCTCGATGCCCGGAAAGACCACCCTCGCCCTCTGGCTCCCCGGCCGCCGCACCGTCCGCCTCGTCGGCTGTGACGAAGCCGCCGCCGCCCGCGTCGTCGCCTGGCTCCACGAGGGCGCTGCGTGACGCCCCCGCGTCCCGCCGACCTCCTCCTCCACCTCCACCGCGCCGCCCTGGCCGCCGCCGACCCCGAGGCGGCCACCGCCCGCTGGCTCCACGCCCACCCCGCCGCCCTCCGCCGCCCCCCCACCGCCTGGACCCTCGTCGCCGTCGGCAAAGCCGCCCAGCCCATGATGGCCGCCGCCCTGGCCGCCGTCCCGACCCCCGCCCACGCCCTCGCCATCGTCCCCCACGCGACCCTCATCCACCCCCCCGACCCCCGCGCCACCTGGCTCGAGGCCGCCCATCCCGTCCCCGACGACGCCTCCCTCCGCGCCGCCACCCGCCTCCTCGACTTGGCCACCTCCCTCAACGGCCCCACCCACCGCGTCCTCTTCCTCCTCTCCGGCGGCGCCTCAGCCCTGCTCGCCGCCCCGGCCCCCGGCCTCACGCTCGCCGAGCTCCGCGCCACCACCGCCACGCTCCTGCGCGCTGGCGCCCCCATCACCGCCGTCAACGTCGTCCGCCGCCACCTCTCCGCCCTCAAGGGCGGCCACCTCGCCCGCGCCTTCGCCCCCGCCCCCGTCCTCTCCCTCATCCTCTCCGACGTCGTCACAGACGAGCTCGCCGCGATCGGCTCCGGCCCCACCGCCCCCGACCCCTCCACCTTCGCCGACGCCCTCGCCATCCTCCACGCCCACGACCTCCCACCCCACCTCCCACTCGCCGTCCTCGCCCACCTCACCGCTGGCGCCGCCGGCCTCCGCCCCGAGACCCTCGACCCCTCCGACCCCCGCTGCGCCGATCTGCAACACCACATCGTCGGCTCCGGCGCGCTCGCCGCCTCCGCCGTCGCCACCGAGGCCGCGCGCCTCGGCCTCACCGCCTCCATCCAATCCACCACCCTCACCGGCGAAGCCCGCCAGATCGGCAGCACCCTCGCCCTCGACGCCCTCCACGCCCCCCCCCCCCCCCCCCACCCCCCCCACTTCCCCCGCGGGCTCACCCCCACCCCTCCCCCCACCCGCCCCCGCGGCCCCCAACCAGAGGCCCCCCCCCCCCCCCCCCCCCCCCCCCCCGCC
>Ga0100377_1003801_pt1 | contig 11930 bp, 9 predicted proteins | sample CryGeymeta201501_FD_83664 | JGI IMG/M metagenome (GOLD analysis project Ga0100377, IMG submission 83664) | Groundwater microbial communities from Crystal Geyser aquifers in Utah, USA - Crystal Geyser metaG 2015-01 | ecosystem: Environmental > Aquatic > Deep subsurface > Groundwater | place: USA... | reverse complement strand
TCCACATCGGTGAACACTTCCCGGTCGGGGAACATGCTCATAACCATGTGGCTCGCTGCCATCATCCGTCCACGGGCTTCAGGCTCAGGGACGTACTGGTACGCGAGTTCAGGGTTCACAGCCATGAGGCCCACGAAACTCTGTAGGCCCACAACGGTCGTGGGTCTAGCCTGACCTTGCTGGTCGATCCAGTTGCCCGAGGCAGCGAGGTTGATCTGCTGCTGAAGGGCTGGGTCCACGATGCCGTTGTTCGCGAGGTACTCGACTTCTGCGGCCCGCTGCATCGCACCGATCTCTGCCGGTGTCGCCTGCGGGTTCGATGCACGGAAGTTCTGGATTTGCCGACCGAGGAAGTCTCGGAAGCCCTGCACCGCCCGATCCCGCAAGCGCGGTTCCAGAGTGCCTACCGTCTGCGCGGTCTCCGCGTTCGCGATGATGGCTCGATCCTCCTGAGCACGGAGAGCGCGCTGCACAAGGTCTGCGCTTTGCGTCACCAGATCGGAAGCTGCCCCACTGATCCGCGAGGGATCGAACGTGGTGCCGCTCTGCTGGTAAGCGCCGGTCAGGTTGCTCATGTACTCCTGATTGATCTCGTCCAGTGTCAGTTTGCTGGTCCCAGCCTCGAAGGCCGCTCTCCTCTCCTGCAACTGCACATCCGCCGCCGCGATAGAGGTCTCCAACGCAACTGCCTGCTTCGTGTCGTTCACGGCTTGGAGTTCCTGAATTCGGTCTCCAATGACAGAGCGCATCATATGCTGCTCTTGGTTGATCCGCTGGTCGTCCAGTGCCATCCCCCACTGCGCGTACAGGCCGCCACGGGTGGCTCGCCAGTCGGTCAGTGTACGCTCCCCACGCATGAACAGTTCGTCGTTCTCGGCCATAGACGGTCCCATGCCCTCAAGGACATCGAGACGAGCCTGCTGCCTGATCTGTTCGAGGTTGCGTTCCGCAGCTATGCGGTCAGCTTCGGGGTCCGGGCGGTTGTCACTCCACGATCCGGTGATGTTCCTGATGTACGTCCGGGTTTCCTTGGGCAGAGACGCCATGTCCCCATCCCAATTATCCGCCTTGCCCACGCCCCAATTATAGGCCGCGAGTGCACGGGGGACATCCCCGTTGTACCGCTCAAGCATCGCGGACAGGTACTCCGTACCCATCTGCCGGTTGACTGCGGCGTTCCGCATGAGGCGGTCGGCCTCTGCTACAGTCCGTCCACTGTACGCCACCCCGAGACTGTCGGCATGGGCGAAGATGTCACGAACTCCGAGGCCGGGGTTCATGGCAGTGGCAGGCATCAACTGCATCACGCCAGTCGCGCCCACCGGGCTGACAGCGTTCGGGTTGCCCCGGCTCTCCTGATGCTCGACCGCAGCCTGCATCAAGTGGGCCTGAAGGTCGTAGTCGCCAGCGGCAGCAGCGGCTTGGATGTTCAGGCCACGAGTGCCTTCAGCGAACTCCACGCCTGCACGGGCAGCATCGTAGACCTGCCCAGCGCCCTGCGCCTGAGTGCGGCGGTTGTGACGGGCGTTGATCGCGGCGTATTCCTCGGCGGCGACCAGCGGGTCAACATCGCCAGTGGCAATGCGGTCCTGAAGGTCGGTCATCTCGGTGTGCCACTCGGCATTCCACTGCTGCTCCATCCGCGTGTGGTACGCGGACTGCGCCTGCCGTACGGTCCGAAGCTGCGAGGCAGTGAGGTTCTCGGTGGTCAGAAAGCCAGCGGCATCCAAGTGAGCAAATGCTGCGGGGTTGTTGTTCTCGAACGAGTTCACGATACCCTGCACCACAGCCGCACGGCGGCGCTCGATGCTCAGGCCAGCGGTGGCCCCGCTCTCGCCAGTGGCGAAGTCGATGAGGGCACCCGTGCTGGTGTTGTCGCGAGACAGAACGTCCACACTCTGAGCGAGCGCGTCGAAGTTCTGCTGCTCCCTGAAGCCGATGTTGCGCCGCATGTGCGCGTCCACCAGCCCCGGCATCTGCTGCATCAACTGCTCGCGTGCCAGATCGCGAGTGCGCTGGTCAGGAATGCCCGCGACCATAGCGTCGATACGGTTCACGAGCGTTCCACGGTAGGTGTCCGGGTCTTGCTCGTAGGCACCCGCCGCGATCTCAGCTTCCTGTGCACTCAGCAGGCTCGAACTGAGCGTCTGTGCGGTGACGAGGCGGTAGCCTTCCAGCGCCCACTTGTCGCCCTCCATCTCCACGCTCTCGAAGGACTGACCCTGCATCGCTGCGATCTGGCCGTCCATCATGCTCCGCTCTTGGCGCTTCTGCTGTATCTCAGCCAGTCGGCCCTGAGCGAACTGCGAGACCTGCTGTGCGATCTGCGCGGTGTAGGTGTCCACAGGCACACGGGGTGCCTGCGGTGCTCCGACACTCGGGACTTGCCGGGTGACGGGGTTGATAGCCTCCTGTCCCCGGAGGTTGTCCTGCGGCTGTGCGCGCCGCTCAAGTCCTTGGGCCATGATTGCTCCTTATAGCCGTTCTTGGTCGTTCACACGACCGCCGTTGGGTCCGAGAAGTCGGCTTCCCTCTGGCTGGTGACTGTCGTAGATGTCGAGCAGGTTCGTCCCCGCTCCCAACAGCATTGCGCCAATCGAGGGTCGAGGAATGACCTGTACATCCGTGTTCGTGATTGCAGAGATCGCGATGCTGGTTTTCTGCTCGCGAAGTTCCGCCTGCTGCTGGCTGGCCTGCCGCTCTTGGGCGTAGCGCGCCCTTCCTGCGGAAGCCTTCAGGTCTCGAACAGCCATCTTGACGCTGTTCCCCGTCACGCCAGCGGCAGCAGCATCGACTTCAGCCTGAGACTGATCGACCATTGCTTGCCGCTGGATGAGGGTGTCAACCTGCACAGCCGCGTCTCGTGCACGCACTTGGTTCACCGTGACCGCGTTCTCTGCCCGTGCTGCGGACAGCCGGTTCATCGTGTTGCGGTAGGCTTGGATGCGCTCCTGAAGATCGGCTTGGATGCCAGCGGTGGCGAAGTCGCCCCACTTGCCAGCCAGCGAAAGGCCCATCTGCGCAAGCATAAGTGTACTCATGCTCTGCGTCCTTTCGTTCTGAGGATTTGCCCGATCCACTCCACTTCATGGATAGTCACGGGTCGGATGTCGGTGCCGGTAAACCGAAGTCTGGACCAGTCCGCTCTCTCTCCCCACGGAATGTAGAACGGTCCCGACTGAAGGATCAGCCGGTCGGGGTCGAGAGGTTCGTTGTCGAGCGGGAACACGTAGGCAGTGTACTCCCAATCGTCACTGTACGGGCTGGACCCGATAGCCTTGAACTCGCCACTGTTGTCCACATGCACAACGTAGTCCTGCACGGTGACTTTCTGGCTGGTGTCGATCCTGTTCTGGTAGTCCCGAGCGAATACTTGCGTCGGTTCTAGTTCCCACTCGACTGTCTGCCCGCAGAACAGGGTAGCCCCATTCGGTGCCACTTCCGCGTCGAAGAAGTAGCGGGTGGTCAGCGCGTTCAAGCGGATTTCCAGAGTTGGCCGTGCTTCCAGTCCGGGGTTAGCACACCCGGTGGCCTGAAGGAACCGAGCACCTACGTAGGGCAACTCGATGTAGTTGCTGGCCACCTGCTTCTCGACCCTACGGTCAAGCATCTCGTGGTAGCCGTAAACTCCGATGGTCCGGTTCAGGTCGAGCGAGTGCAGGAACACATCGCCGTCCGTGTCTCTCCCGAGGAAGTAGACGATGGAGTTGCGGAAGAAGAAGTATTCGACCACATCCTGAAACTGCCACTTCCCCCAAGCGGACTGAAGGACTTTATTCCCGTCCCACAGGTACTTGTACACCCACACAGTGCGGCGGTTCTTGTTCGTGCGGAACAGACCGAGGTTGAAGTTCTGGCTGACAGCCATCCCTGTGATCGAACCTTCGATGTACCTGTCCTGCGTCTCCGTCAGGCTGTTCGCCGCGTTTGCAGCGTTATCGCTGTCCGTGTAAAACTCCTTCACACCAGAGAACTCACCGACGCTGAATGGGAACAGGATCGTCCTGCCCGTGCTCACCGGGGGAGTGCCGCCAGAGGCGATCTCGAACTCCGTAGTCAGAACCATGCTCACCGTGTTCGGGTTGATGCCACCGCCACGAATGACGAACTGGCTGTCGCCCGGGTCGGCCATGATGAACAGGTCTCGGTCGAAAGGCACTAACCAGTCCAGCTTCAGATCATCCTTCTTGGTCGAAGTGATGTCCACCGGGTCAGTAGCAGCGACGACCGTCGCGGATGCCCGCCAGATGTCGAAGGGTTCGTTCGTGCGGCTCATCACCACGCTATCAGGACTGAGCATAACCAGCCTGCCCTCGAAGCCCTCAAGGTCTTTGAGGGGCTTGTCGATGAAGGATGGCCAAGGTGCGCTGTCGTCATCGCCCACCTGTCTGCCAAGCCACGGGCCGTGCTCCAAGTAGAAAGTTCCACTCTCGGCCACTAACACATGAGGCATGGTGGTCAGGTTGAACAGGTGCGGCTGGTTCGGGTCGTACCACTCGATCCAAGTGCCCTCGTTACCGAAGCCAGCCGAACCGTTCTCCGGGATGGTGTCCTTGGCATCGAACTTGAGCCAGTAGTCATCCTCGTTGGCGTCACTCGTGACCACCTTGACGATCATCCCGTTCGGTGCGAAGCGAGGCAGGTCAGCCACGTCCTTCACAGTGTCCGAGACAGCGCGCAGTATTTCTCCGCCCTCACCGTCCGACACTCCGATGCGTATTTGCAATGTCGGGTGGTAGATGCACCCCACGTCGAACGACCTAGTGATGACCGTACCCACAGGAAGGTTAGGGTCAGCCAGAAGGCCAGCAACCAGTTCCCCTATGATGTACTCCGAATTGGTCTTACCCGCATCCCCAGCAATTGTGCCATCGGGTGCGGTGTATTCCGCATTGATGATAGCCCCGTTGCTGAAGCGCCCTTGCACAGCGTAGGTCTTGAGGAACTGCCCGCCCAGCGCATGGAACAGCGCAGCGTACCATGGGTTCCCGTCCACGGCTGCCCTCTTGCGCGTCACCCGATCTCGGTTCACCGTGACGATCTTGCGATCCACCACATGGAACTGCATGTCCGGGCCGATGTAGTCCGGGCTTCCACCATTGCGGAACTGGATGTTCTGCCGGGTGCCGTCGAGCGCCCACATCTGAAGGTCGCCCGACTTGTAGCCGAGGATGTAGTCCACCCCGTCATACGAGATGTCCTGATACTTGTGCCCACTGGTTGCACGGTCGAGAGTAGACCCCTCGTCAGTGGCGGGCCGAGTGGACAGTCCGAGGGTCACGTCCGAAATCAGGTTCACCTGCTCAGTGACCTGACCGTCCAGTCGAACGCGGGCGGGCTGTTGGCTTACGCCCTGAAGAAGTGTCCCGAGGGAACCTGATTTCAGTGCCATGCTACCTCACCTCTGGTTGCCAGCGGCCATAGCTGATACCGCGCCGAAGCTGCGACACAGTGTTGGCCGGATTGTCGAAGATGTTGGCCTGCCGATTCCGCAGATGTTCGCGGTATAGGCTCTGCCATCCGATGTCCCGCTCGTTGCGGTAGTTGCTCAGCTTCGGGTCAGCACCGTCCTCGTTCAGATAGAACTCGTAGACGGCTTTCGCCCTGATGTACTCCTGAGCGGCCAGAGGCATTTCCTCAAGCGAGACCTCGAAGATCATCCGCAAACGGACTTTTTCTCCGATCTCAAAGGTTCCAGTGGTCAGGTCGTACATGCGGCTTCCGCGCAGAGTGAGGTTGAAGTGCCTATCTGTTGGGTCTGCCTTGATGCAGCCCTGCGGCACGATGATCTCACCGTTGGATTGTGGTGTGATCTCTAGACATTCAGTGTTGAACCACAGCCCCACTGACTGAACAGAAGCCTGCACCCTGCTGAGAAGCTGCTCGGCTTTCATGTAGAGAGGGTGGCGGTTCTGCTCGGCAGTGAGAGGCCGTGCACCAGTCGAGACGATCATCTCGTTGATGATGTCAAGTCTTGAGTACATGACGGTCTCCTTCCTTTGCTCACTGAAGTGCACCCGCGAGTGCACATGAGAGAACAAAAAAAAGCCCCCCTATCCAGAAGGACAGAGGGGCGAGTGGCAGTGGACCCGGACTTACGGGTTCAGAGTGGCGTGGAACTTGAACACCGCACCAGTCTGGTCGGGACGGCGGGGTGCCGCACCGAAGGCCAGATAGCTGTCGATGAACCACGAGAGTTCCAGCTTATCGTAGTGCACGTCCGAAGTCAGCGGGATGGTCTCGCCACCAAGCACCGAGTTCGGGTGCATGATGAGGCCCACGGCGTTGGCTTGGATGCCACCCAGCACGTACTCCGTGCCGTTGCCAAGGATCGACAGGTCAATGTTCGTGTCGGCCAGACGCGCGGTCGAGACCAGCGGAACACCCATCAGGGTCCTGATGGTGCCGTCAGCGAAGTCGCCGCTGTCACGCGAGAAGTTGCGGTTCACTAGCTTGTCGTTGTTCAGCAGGACGGCGTGCTGGCGAGGACGCAGGAACAGCGCCGTCTCGTCGGTGTCCACATCGTTCTCCTGCATGTTCACGATCACCTTCTCGAAGGCCTTGTACAGCGCGTCGGGGTCGAGTTCGTCGCCCGCAACCGCGAGTTCGGTGTGGTAGCCCGACTTGAAGGCGTCCCCGAGGTCACGACCTTGGATGCCCTTGATGCCCGCAGACACGCCAGCGATCACGTTCAGCAGCGCCGACTTGATTCCCATGTTCAGGAGCGCGGCGTCGAAGAACTTCGCGATGGTCTTGCCGTGGTCCATGCCGATCTCGCGCCGTGCGGAGAAGTCGGTCTGGAACTCGTTCAGGAGGGTACGCTTGTCGCGGGCCAGAACGATGGTGTCCACGACGACCTGAGCACGGTCGAAGTTGCGAGTCGTGCTCCCCCGCCGCCGCCCGGCGTTCACGTCGTTGATCGCCTGAAGGGTCGAGTCGCCCATCCGGCGAACGGTCTTGGTGTCGGTCCCCCGGATGGAGTGCATCGACACGAACTGGCGCATGATGGAACGCTTGGCGATCTGTGCATCGACAACACCGCCGTATTCCTCGATCATGTCGTTTCGGTCGAAGGAACTGATTTGGTCAACCATGATAGGTTCCCTTACTGAGTGTGGTATTCTTCAGGCGATCTCTCTCAGATGCCCTGCTTCTTCCCTGCGTTGCGCTGTGCACGCAAGGCGTTGAACTCGGATTCGGACGCACCGCGCCGGTACAGCCGATCAAGCTGCTCACCGTACTCACGGCGAGTGATCCCCTTGACCGTGGTAGTGGCCTTGGTGTCAGGAGTGACCTGACCCTTGCCAGCCGCGAGTGCGGTGTTCTTGGGGTCGCTGTTGTAGCGGGAGATGATCTCGTCCGCTGCGAACTTCGCCTGACGCCCGCCCTTGTCGAGCATGGCACGGAGTTCGTCCAGTTCTGCGGCGTCCATCTTGGCAGTGGCCCACTTGGTGGCCTTCTTCCAGTTGTCCTCGCCGCCAGCCGCCTCGTGGACGACCTTGGTGACTTCCTGCAACCGAGCCTTCTCGCGGCTGGTGACAGTCTCGAAGCCCGCCATGATGAGCGTGGCCTTGGTCTTGCCGACAGCCTCGATCAGCTTGTCACGGTCCACGAGGGACGGGTCCATCTGCTCCCGAGCCTTGCCGAACAGTTCCAGCGCCGTCTCCGGGGTCATGCCCGAGTTCTGGATCAGGGTGAGGGTGGACTTCCCGACTTCATCGTTCCCCGGATCACCCCACACGGAGGTGTCCAGTTCCTTGTCGTCGTTGTCATCCTCGTCCTCGTCCTCACCGTCCTTGGCAGCGGCGTCAGCGTCGGCTTTCGCCTTGGCTTCCTTCTCCGCAGCTTCCTTGGCGGCTTTGGCGTCGGTCCGCTCCTTGTTCGACGGGGCAGGGTCGCCGGTGTTTCCGTGGTCGGGCTGCTGGCCCTGCGCGGCACCAGCGCCCTTGTCCTCGTCGTCATCAGCCGGGGAACCCCCACCGGGAGCGGCGTTGCCACCAGCCGGGGTCACGTTTCGCAGATCGGTCATTCTCTCTCCTTACTTTCCAGATGCAGCCTTGCTTGCCACCTGAACTTCGCCCTGCTTCTGCATGAGGCGTTCTTCTTCGGCAAGTTGGGCGTTACGGTTCGCAGTCATCTCGTCCTGCGTGAACAGGAAGTCCTCTGCGGACACTCCGCGATTACGGAAGATGAAGGTTGCGAACTTCAGTGGGTTGAACGCAGCCCGGATTTCCTGCGGAACTGCGTCGAGCATCTGAAGGTCCGTAACGGCCAGCCGGAGTGCATCCAGCTTTCCTTCTCTGCTCAGGCTCTCCAAGCCCGTCACGACAGTCGTCTCGAAAGCCTGCTCTCCATTCGGCAGGTACGAGTTGAAGTCGATTTGAGCCAGTTGGTACTCGGCTTCCTTGCGCTGCCAGTCGAGTGCGAGGCGGCTGTACAGCCCACCAAACGCGCTCTCGATCTCGCGGGCGAAGAAGCGGATTTCTTCTGCGGTAACACGCTCGGCATCGCGAACGCCTGCACTCGACAGTAGAAACGCTTGCGCGAGTTCCCGTTCCAGCTTGGCGATTGCCTCACCGATGAACTGGACCTCTACAGCGAACTTGAACTGAGGGACAGTGATGTCGCCTTCCTTACCCGGCAGGTACTCGCCCCGCTTGGCATTGTTCCAAGCATCCACGTCGAAGCTGCTCGTGTCGTTCACGAGGAACTTGATGTCTGCCGCCACGCCGATCAGGTCGATCATGGCTTCGGTCATCACGTCGATGTTGTGGAAGCTGACCGAGTAGTCCTCGACCAGACCACGACCGTAGTGGTCTCCCCGGCCAAGGTTCCAAGTCAGTACGAGGCAAGGGAAGTCCTCGTCCTTGTAACTGGTCTTGGCCTTTTCCAGTTCGATCTCGTCCACGGCTTGGCGCATGTGCCACTTGCCGCCCTCATGCCAGTAGTACGTGTACAGTTCGACAGGGTTGTCGTCCTGATACTTCTTCGACTTGGCGTTGGCTTTCAGTTGCTCGCGGAGGTCCTCGTCCAGTGCACCGTACAGCTTGCAGTCCCGAAGGATGACTTCGCGCAGCTTACCACTGATCTCCCGAGAGACGCAGTAGTCGCGGATGCTGTAGACCACCCGGTTGTTGTCGGGCAGGCGGTAGATCAGGGCGTTGCCCGTCACGATCTTAAGGCTGACTGCGGCCACCGCCACCGGGCGGTAAGAAGTGAGGTTCAGGTTCCGCATTGCTGCGTTCTCTGCCTCGATCAGCCCGGCGTCGAGCGCCTGCTTTTCCTCGTCTGAGGCTTCAGCGAAGAACTTCCGCTTGGCCTCAGGTGTCAGCGTGACTGCGAAGAACGGCTTGTCGTTCGGGAACATGGTGTCCACGATGCGGTGCGACAGGTGGTTGACCAGTCGAGCGCCAATCGCGACGTTCCCCTTCTCGCTTTCTTCCGGGTTGTCCGTCCGGGCGTTGTCCTCGTGCGGGAAGATCGAGGGCACCGTCCACCGTGCGTACTGTTCGCATCGGTCGAGCAGGTCTCCCTTACGCCCGTCGAGGGCCATCCAGTGTCCAGCGAGGCTGGTGCCCTCGCGGATCATAGTCCAACCCTCCGCGATGCGCGGCTAGACTGACCAATTCCGCCAACGGGGCGCGGAGTTCCCACACCGCCGACACGAGCACCGACCGACCCGGTCCTGCTCGTCGCAGCGCCTTGACCCGCACCAGCAGTGGCAGTGGGTGCAGCGCCTTCACCGCGACCGAGGCGGATGTCCGCTCCGGTCTCGTCTCGGGCGACGGCAAGCCGTGCACGCTCCCGCGCTTGCTGTTCCTGTCGGTTCAGTCGCGCAACCTGCTGACGCGCGGCCTTCTTCTGCTGATTGACGCTGTACACCGTGGTCGCAGCACCGACGACCGCAGCGCCAATGATAGCGGCAGTGGTAAATGCTGCCATAGCACGTCTCCTAGAGTAAGAGCCTGTGGCTCGTTTCGATGGAAGTGTATCCCCGGCGCATGAGCACCCGTTCAACACCAGCGTTGACCTCAAGTGTGGTCATCCGCACTTCGTCCACTCCAAGTTCCCTGCCTCGGTGCTCGAACGCATCAAGCAGTCTGAGACCGTCACGGCCCTCGGAGTACCAAGCCGTTTCCACCAGCACTTCCCAATCCCGACATGGGTCGGAGATGTGGACGCCAGTGATGGCTCCGGTGTCCGTCCGAAGTACGACGCCCTGTTCTGCCACGATCAGCCCGGTTAGGTAGTTCACCAGCTTGTTGAGGTTGAGCGGTATTCCGTAGTAACGGTCGTTGAAATGTTCCGCCTTCTCGATGAGAAAGGGGATGTCGTCCAGTGTGCAGTCACGTACCTTTGTCACGACGCAACTCCCTTATGAGCCGGGTCGAAGTGGACATGACGAACTCCGGGCCGAGTGTCCTGCCGAGTATCTTCAGCAGATCAGCCTTCGCTCGCTCATAACCGATATGGTACACGGTCGATGTCTCACTCAGTTCCGCAGGTTCCAGTGCTGCTAGGAGTTGGATCATAACCTGCCGGTCAACCAACGCCTTTCCTGTGATGGAAGTAAGGTCTGTCATTCAGTCTCTCCTTCTGAATAGTAGATAGAGATAATCCTGTTATAGATTACCTGTATATACTATCCATATATAAACTAGGTGTATATTACAGCCAATAACATTGGATATACAGATACCGGGGTAGCTTTCAGGCCGCACTAAGCGACTATACACTACCCCGGCATCCGAGACCCAGCGGGAGAGAACGCCCTTGTCTATATGTGTGGAACTCGTTTATCCAAAGAAATACAAGGACTTACGAACCCCTTCCAGATCGAGCGTCCCGGTCTCAGGTAGGTCCGGTAGGGTGATCCCTGTCCGTTCCTCCTGCTGAAGTTTGAACTCCGAGAGCACGCTGTGCTGCGAGTGCAGCTTCACGAACTGGTCTCGGATGATCTCGTGCCACTCGTCAACATGACAGGCGTGAACTCCGAAGTCGTCGTGGATCATGGCGAAGCTGGTGATGCCTCGTCGTGCTCCCTCGCTGACTACCATGTGCATGTGCGTGGCGTCTACGCTATGCACAAGGTTCGGGCTGGAACCTGATGCAGCCTTGTACATATCGACGCCGGGCATCTCCTTCTTGATCTGAAGTGCGATCCTTCCTCCGATCTGCGCCTCTACACGCTTGACCGAGGTATTTGGTGCGAACTGCACCATCGGAAAGCCCAGCGGCGTGGTGTAGATCAGAGGCTCGTCTGCCTTCGCTAGAACTCTGGCGCACTTCTGCATCCAGTCCATAGCCGCCCGTGCTGCCACGACGACCTCTCCGATGGACTTCCAAAGAAGCTGGGACAGGAACACGCTGTGCTTGAACGCGGTGTTCTTCGGGAAGAAGTCGATCCGCTGTTCCAGATACCATCCGTACACCGACTGCGTGCACGTCTGAAGCGTCGATCCGTAGGGCAAGGTCATCACCGGCTTCTTCGCCAGCTTCCGGCCCATCTTGCCGTCCGACACCTTCTTGAACAAGGCCATCCAGTTCGCCGCGAGTGTGTAGTGCTCGTGCTCAGGGTTGGTCAGCAGTGCTCGCAGCTTGTCGGTGGCGACATCAGCCACATCCTGATAGATGTCCGAGGGTCGTCCAGCGGGAGTGAGGTTGACAGACTGTCCTCCCATCGGATCACGGAGCATTGCAGAGAAATGCTGTAGTCCGTTGCAAGACCCGTCAAGAGCGATTGGCAGTCTCGACACAAACCGTGCAGGGCCTCCGCTGGTATGAACAGCAGCCGCGTACTCCATGCACCATGCAAGGAACTGATAGGGCTTGTCCGCACCCTTCCAAGTATCTGTGTTCCCCAGCGGGTCAAGCCCTGCCGCGATGATGGCAGAGGCTCGATCTTGAACCCAGCGAACTCTGCCGTCGTA
>Ga0100377_1003788_pt1 | contig 11965 bp, 20 predicted proteins | sample CryGeymeta201501_FD_83664 | JGI IMG/M metagenome (GOLD analysis project Ga0100377, IMG submission 83664) | Groundwater microbial communities from Crystal Geyser aquifers in Utah, USA - Crystal Geyser metaG 2015-01 | ecosystem: Environmental > Aquatic > Deep subsurface > Groundwater | place: USA... | reverse complement strand
GCCCTTCCTACGAGTATTACCTCTGCCGGCTCAAGAACAACACCCCCACCAAATTTTGGTGCGGACTGGCCCCCGACTATCTGGCATTCATCTGTGTTATGATGAAGTATACTACCATAATTTTCCAGATAGTATTTTGACAACGCCCTGCTCACCGTTTCAGCAATTCCATCCGCTATGGAATCAGGATGACCAATCCCTTTTCTTTCCACAAGTTCAGTGTTTTGTTTTTCTATTGGTGTATAATTTATTTTTTCTATCTCTATGTTTCTTGCCATTTCATTTCCTCCAGTTGAATTACAGAAAAGTTATTTGAAATGTTAAATCTTTCTATCCCCCAATTTTAAATATTACTCTTCCATTTTTGAATATCCTGATAACCCTGGATGCAGACAAAACTACCGCAACGGCCTTTGTGTCCCTTGTAATTGATGCTGCTGCAAGATGCCTGCCTCCGAAACCATCCTGTAAGGTTATGTCCCAGTTTATGTTTATGTATCTGCCAGCGGAGACTACTATACCATCCCTCCTGACGACGAATGCACCATCCAGTAAAGCGAACTCCTTTAGTGTTTCCCAGCTGCCCCTGTTCAGAATGTTTCTGCTTTCCTCATCATGTCCTTTGAAAGGATTGATGATAACCTGACGTGAGTTTTCCATTACCTTTTCGGTATCGCCAACAATGAACAGGGTTCCAACATTTTTCCCCTCCCTTCCTTCTTTCATTATCTCAAACGCAAGTCCTAACACTGCCTCTGCAACTGCTATTTTTATCCTTCCATTCATCTCTTTTTTCAGATGGGCAATACCAATGTCTTCAGGATTAAACATTATCAATGCATTCATTTTGTTTGCTATAACACATAACACAGAATCATTTGATTTTATCAGTCCTTCAGCATAAGCTTCTAAAAGCTGGTTTTTTGTATCGGTCAGGATGTCCATAGTCCTCATCGGATAAAATAGTTTTCTTGTTTTAACACCGCTTCTTCGCATTTTGTCGTATAGTTTTTTGTTTGCTGTGGCAACAATAATGGGCGTGTCTCCTTTTCTTAACTTTTCCACAATCCTGCTGGTGTCAGTAATCAGATAAACAACAGAGGTTTTTCCTTCCAAATCCAGGCAATGTTCTATAAAGTTCACATAAACAGAATGGTTTTGTATGATTTTAATGTTTTTCTTGTTTCGGTTTCTGAATTGTCTTTTCCTTAACATGCTCCTTTATCTGCTCCCTAATTGTCTACCTAAGGCAGAGGTCTACTAAATTTTTTTTACTATAATCTATTTAACATCTGCAACCTATCACTTTTTGAAATGGCTAAACCCAGAATGAGCCTTTTGCAGACCAGCCTCTTCACAAATGAGGATATACTAACAGGCACCATTAGGGAGCTTGCATCCAACCCAAAGATTTTAGAGTTTATTGAGAGTGTGATAAACAACTGTGCACCTGCTTATCCCTATCTTCTGTTTATACCTGAGTCAAGATACAAGCCTTTCACAAAATCCCAACTCTATAGAAAGGTGAAAAAATTTGAAAGAGCAGTCATTTGATCAGAAATATCACATTGTTTTTGTCTCAAATGTTCTGGGTGTATGTCCTGAGGAGCTGGCTGTTAAGGAGGTTGCAAACTTTGAGCTTCTCGGCAGCATACCGGATGATTCTGTTATAAGGAGAACAGCAAGTATTCTTGCACGATATCTTGAGAAAACAATGCATGTATTACACTAAGAGGCTTGTGTATGCCAGAGGCTCATATCTTGAGAGTGTGAAGCTTGCATCTGAGTTCTCAGGCATAAATGTCGAATCAATACTAACACAGGATGATCTTGTTTGGCTGAAAACACTGGATATTAGATGGATGAGGATTGGGCTTAGGATGAACGAGTGCCTCTCCATTTTTAAAAAGAGAATTGTTAAACTGAGCAATAACAGATGGACGCAGACAAAATTGTCCATATTCATAACTAGATGTGCTGTGTTGAATAAATATTAAGGATTTATCAAACTGATTATTCAACAAACCAGCGTATCCGCAAACTTTAATAACTATAAATCATATAGGGTAATTATGGAAAATTCAAAACAAGGGTATAGGAGTTATACTCCTGTATCTGGGAATGATTCCTACTTGCTCCGGTTAATAAACAAAAATGATATGCTGGTTTTTGGGGTAGCGGAACTCAGTTCTCTAAGTGGATGGGGGAAAGATAAGATTCACAACACCCTTTATTCGCTTGAGAAGAAGAATCTAATAACCAGGATAAGAAGGAATTGCTATACCATTACAGACATGATTAATGAGAACCTGTTTGAGATTGCCACAGAGTCCATAAAACCATCATATATCAGCTTCTGGACTGCTTTATCCTACTACGGGTTCACAGAGCAACAACCAACGCTTGTGCAAATAGTTTCAACCAAACAGGTAGAAAAACTAAAGTTTAACGCCCATAGAATCCAGGTAACCACATATCAGCCAAAGAGGTTCTACGGGTACAAAAAGGTTGGACGGTTTGTGATAGCAGAAAAAGAAAAAGCTCTTGTAGACTCCCTCTATCAACCAGATAAATGTGGTGGCTTAGAAGAGTTTATAAAGTGCCTGAAACACTCATGGGAGTATTTGAACAAAAAAAGTTTTGTAGAGTATTTGATGCGTTTTGGCAATAAATCCCTTATATCACGAGCAGGTTGCCTAATCAACATCCTGGGATTAAGCAATGAGGAAATAATAAGAAGATTGGAGAAGCATAAAGCAGAAGGTTACATCAAACTCGACCCAAAAGGGAACCGGATAATAGGATATGACCACAAGTGGAGGGTTATAGTGAACATGGACACGAAAAAATTTATGAAATAAATGGGAGAGGATAAATGATTTCAAGAAGCAGGTTGCGTGAAATAGGGAAAAGAACAGGACTACATTTGTACCAACAGGAAAAAGATTACTTGCTTAAACTCTTTCTCTACAATTACTTCAGAAGATTTGATGATGCTGTCTTCAAAGGTGGAACCTGCATAAAATACCTATTTGGAACAGAGCGGTTCAGTGAGGACCTGGACTTTAACATAATCACATCCCCACTTGTATTCGAGCGGCAGGTGAAAAAGACTTTAAAGGAGATAAACTACATAGGAATAAACACCGGTTTCATAAAAAGTGAAAGGTTTACTGATGCCTATACCTGTGAGATATGGTTTCACGGTCCACTATATGAAGGGACGGAACAGACAAGGAACAGGTTCAGGATAGATGCAGGGAAAAGAGGTAGGGTTGTAAGGAATCCTAAATGGAGGCTTATATCTTCAGAGTATCCTGAGACAAAGGAAAGATTCCTGATCTGCACTATGGATGAACAGGAGATACTAATAGAAAAGATAATTACGCTCCTAAAAAGGAAAAAAGGAAGAGACCTTTATGACACATGGTTTCTTCTCAAAAGTGGAGTGAAACTCAACACAAATCTGTTTTACAAGAAAATTGAAACAAAATTGGAAATAGGGAAAATTCTCTCAAAAGAGGAATACGAAAGGGACATGGAGAAACTCACAACTATAATGCTCCCTTACGAACAAATAAAAAGAGAAGTGGAGAAAGAGCTGTTGCTCTTACAGGAATCACAATAAAGTTTTCTCATTTTTTTGTTGTAGGGAAAGTATAACTTTCCCTTCTACGGAAAAATCGAAGATTTTTCCAGAGGATGCGACGGAAAAATGCAAAGCGTTTTTCCTAGCATCCTTGGAAAAGCCGAAGGCTTTTCCAAAGGAAATACAGGGGTTTGCTAGGGTATAGCAATCTCCTGGATACGAGAGTATCTCTTCTTCCTAACATACCCCTTTATCTGCTCCCTTACTAAAATTTTTATTATAACATATTTAATATCCACAACCCATTACTTTTTGAATGGCTAAACCCAGAATGAGTCTTTCACAGACAAGCCTCTTCTCCAGAGAGGATGAGCTGCTTGTTGGTACTATCAGGGAGCTTGCATCAAATCCCAAGGTTCTGGGGTTTATTGAGGATGTGATAAACGATTGCACACCTGATAAGCCGTATCTGCTGTTTATTCCTGAAACTATACATAAACCTCTCACAAAATCCAGACTGTACAAAATGGTGAAGGATTTCCTGCGCGATAATGCATTTGGTGCGAAATGCCATGTTGTTTTTATTTCTAATGTTCTTGGCATCTGTCCTGAGGAGTACGCTGCCTGTGAAACTTCAAATTTCAAGCTGTTTGGAGGCTTCCCTGACAGAACAGTGATTGGGAGAACAGCGGAAATCATTGCCAGGTATCTTGAGAAAACAAAAAATAACTATGAGAAAAGGATGGTTTACGCCAGGGGCTCATATCTTGAGACTGTGAAAATGGCATCTGAAAACTCTGGCGTAAATATTGAATCAATACTGACAGAAAGCGATCTTGTTTGGCTGAAAAGACTCGGTATAAAATGGATGAAAATCGGACTTAAGATGCCTGAATGTTTCAGTATTTTTAAGAAGAGGATTGCTGAGATTACAGATAACGAGGATGTGCAGATGAAAATATCAGAATTCCGGTAAAATCCCCCTATAATTTAATATATATCTATTTCTATTAAGTATTTTGGGGTGGGGGGAAGTAGACAATGAAGTGTAATATCTTGCAACAGGCTTGGCATTCTTTGCAGAAACAAAAAAATATGCAAAACAGAGGTGTTTTCCCATGGACATAATCCAACTCACAGAAAAGGCTTTAATCGATGAGGCATCAATTGATTCTTATAGCTGTTCTAAAACCTCACTGGGTGATAAAACTTTCACTGGCGACAGTTGTTTCAATACTTTATCACCGGAGAAAATTGGGCATTTCAATTTCAATGCAAGTGCCAGATACGGTACATCCTTCGGATGTTCCGACAGGATTTTCTTTGCCTCTGGCAAAAATTCAAGGAATTGTGATGATGATACAATTGTTATCTCCTCCATAAAAAATTCCACGACCTCATCAAACTCATCACTTGGTAATTTAGTTTCTTTCAATAATTCTTTTTTATGTTTTCTAACCTCTATCCATAAAAATTCTGGGGCGAAGAGTTGGAATTTCTTAAGAATGCTATTAAATAAAAACGCATCAAATGCTGTGCCTTTCTTAAGAAGGCATGATATGATAACATTGGCATCAACAACAAGCATGGGTAATCACTCAGCCAGCTTCTCATATCTTTTTGCAAGTGATTCACTTATTTTATTAGATATTTCCAGTGCTTTCTCCTCAGTCAACCTGCTTTTAGACACTATTCTTTTCAATCGTGCAAGCCTTTCAAGCTCCTGTTTAACCAATCTGCTTACTGCTAATGACCAATCTATCTCAGGCATTTTTTTGATCCTTACAATCAAATCTTCTGGGACTTCAACAACGACTTTGCACATTTCAACCACTACTAATAATATAGGTAGTCCTTATTTAAATAACTTTGGTTTTGGTTTTAGTAATCTTGTAGAAGGTGATTCTCTATGGACATAATCCAACTCACAGAAAAAGCAGTCATACTTGCTGGAAAGGACGAGAAACTCAGGGAGAAAATCAAGGACACCACCACATCTATTGTTATGGCGTTGAAAAATGGTGAGGACACATATCTTACTTTTTCTATAAACAACGGCGAACTTAAACTCTTGAAGGAAAAACCAGACAATCCAGACTTCATGTTTGAAATCTCCAAAGAAAACTTCACAAAGCTTATGACTGGTAAAGCACATGGTATGATTCTCATGGCAACCAAGAAGCTCAACATGGTAAAAGGCAGTTGGGCTGAGATAAACAAAATTGCAGGACCACTTGGTGCCATACCAAAATTTGGTAAAGAGATAGCGGAAAAAGAAGGAATGTGAAGGTGAATATTGAGGTTAAAGCAAAGGATTATTAAATCATCTGTGTGTACTAACTTAGTAGCGGGATGAGGAAATGGTTAAAGCAATAAAATATAAATTAGAAGTGTTTGGTGGTGTGCTGGCATGGACACACGGCTTTGGTAGGGAAATAGAGGAAATATACATACCATCCGAAAGCATTGCTTTCAATTTACATGGGGAGGGCAATGTATTCAAAGCAGATAAAAATAGATACAAAACTGCAGAAAAAATAAAGGAGTTGCAATTGGATAAGGATACTGTGAAATTTCTCAAAGATTACTTAAAGATGAAAGGAAGAATAACTGATACAATAAGGGCAGCAATTACTGGCAAGCCAAAAAGGGGGGTAAGAAGTTTGAGAAAAAAGAAAAAAAGGAAAAAATAGAAGAACAGGTGGCTGAGCCCGAGAGGGCGAAGCTAGCAGTATACTTCGGAATTTGCTTTGCAAATTCCTCGTATACTCATTCGCTTTGCTCATGAGTAAGTAAAGGTTTAAAAGCCAAAAACGTTATTATATAAATAGGTGGAAATATGCAAAAAACCGTTCAAAAAGAAATGGACACATTAGGGATAGTTGGTAAAAGACTGGAGATATTGGTAGCAGCTAGAATGAGAATCAAAAAAAATGAGTTTAATACTTTATATACTATGAAAAATAGGATAACCAACGCAATAGTAGTCCAGGATAAGCTGAGAGAAAAGTCTGAGGGATGGAGCGGTGTCAAGGAAATAAGGAAATGGAGAGAGAAGCGATGTTTGTGAGATTTATTAAGGCATTTAAATAAAGATGTGATAAAAATGTTTAAGAAAAAAGAAATCAAAAAAGAGGCGGAGGCGAAGGCGAAGCCAGCAGCAGCGATTGGGGGCAAAATTATTTAAAGAAGAAAAATAATAGGATTATATGGTGATAAAAATGAGTAAGGAATTCGAATTTTTTGTGAGAACAGACTTGAGCAAATATAAAGGATTGTATGTTGCTATAGTTGAGGATAAAGTAGTTGCTAGTGGGGAGAATGCAAAAGTAGTTTGGGAAGAGGCTAAAAGAAAGTTTCCGGATAAAACGCCTACCCTAGCAAAGATTCCAAAAGAAGAGGCATTGATTTTGGTGATTTAATGGAGATAGAGTTTAACTTTAAAGAAGAGCAATCTAGAATCTTCGGTCCTATCCTAAGACCTGTGGCGAGAATAATTTTAATTAACAGAAAAAATGAGGTTCCCGAACATGTTTATGTGGATTCTGGTGCAGACATAACTTTAATTCCTAAATCTGTCGGCGAATTGTTGGGATTTAAAATTGAAGAAAGCGATAAAATCGAAGAGATGAAGGGAATTGGTGATTACGGAATACCTGTGATAATTAAAAAATTGAAAATAAAAATAGGGGAAAAGATAATCGACGCTAGGGTTGCCTGGAGTTTGCTCGAAGATGTGCCATTACTATTGGGAAGAATAGATATCTTCAGGTTATTTAATATTAGCTTTGAGAAAGAGAAGAAAACAGTGTTTGTGGATTAAGATAAAATTCGGATGTGATAAAAATGTTTAAGAAAAAAGAAATCAAAAAAGTGGCTGAGCCGAAGGCGAAGTTAGCAGCAGGTGGAGATGTGATTATTGAGAGGGGACAAAACACAGATATTTATAGTTGTAATAACTATTATGATATGCGGGGTGAAAAATATGTCTAAAAGTCATGAATGGATTGAGAAGGAAAGAGAAACGCTTAGGAAAAAATACCCTAATAAAGTAATTCTGGTTCGAGAATGTGAAGTAATAAAAGTTTTCGATATACATGTGAGTGTACGAGATGTATTTGATGAAGCAGATAAGCTTTGCAAAGGTAAAGATTGGGCTTGGGCAGATTTACCTGCTGAAGAATGCGAGCTGATCCTATGGCTGTGAAACTGCTCACTCTAGAATTATTTGATTACGTTAAACAAGAATTTAGACCAATAGAGGCAATCGTTGACACTGGAGCTTCAAGGTGCACATTAGCCAAGCATCTCGCAGTAGATTTTGGTATAAAAATAGAAGGCTCTGTTGTACATCATTGGCAAGCAAATGGCCCATTAATTGGAAATGAAATAAACATTAAAATAAGATACAAAGGAGTGGAATACGAACTAAAAGCGAATTGCATTGGGATAGAAGAAAAGTTTCTCCGTGATGTAAAGCCAGGTGAAGAATGTACAAGACCAAAGGGATATCATCCTTTGAAATATAGATTTATAGTAGGTCTAAATTTCATTGATTTACTCTCGGAACAAGATAAACTTGAGCTTATTAGTTATATATCCAGATAGGAGTGATAAAAATGTTTAAGAAAAAAGAAATCGAAAAAGAGGCTGAGCCGAAGGCGAAGCCAGCAGCAGCAGCAGCAGTTATAGAAGCAATGCCTGACCCATTATTGGTGCTTAACCTTGATGGAGAGATACTCTCTGTCAACTCTGCTCATCTAAAATTGTTTGGTCACAAGTCTCCCGATGAAATTACGGGAAAAAGTTTTGAGGGAATGCGAAATGCATTTATTAATCCAGAAGAAGACATTCCGAAAATGCTAGAATTATTTGGAGAAGTAATAGAAAAAGGTTTTACTGAGCGCCCTATTGAGCTAAACCTTCAAAGACCGGATGGTTCTAAACAATTTACCGTAAGTGCTTCAGGCTCTATAATACGAGATGTGGATGGTAAACCTATGAATGTGGTTGCAGTACTCAGGGACATTACAGAGCTCAAGCGCGCTGAGGAGGAACGAGTAGCGGCCCTCAAAAGGGCGGCAGATGTGATGGAGAGCATGGCGGACTCCGTGTGGGTTATTGATCTAGAAGGAAGGATAGCGGAGCTCAACGAAGCCACGGCAAGTTTGGTGGGATTTACAAAAGATGAACTGATCGGGAACACGTTCTCTCTCTTCGCTACCGGAGAGGAGGTGGAAAAAGCATTCAAGGGGATGGAGATTGTGGTAAAAGAAGGTATCCTCAGGGACTACCCAATAAACATCACGACCAAGGACAAGAGGACGATTCCAGTTTTGTTCAGCGGCTCGCTGATAAGAGATGAAAAAGGGGAACAGAAGTACATCATCGGCGCGGCAAGGGACGTCACCGAGCTAAAGCGCGCAGAAGAAAAAAGGATTGAAGCTGAGAAAAAGGCGGCGAGGGCTGAGGAAGCTGAGAAGTATAGCAAAGAGCTTGAGAAAAAAATCAGGGACCTTGAGCGCTTTCAGAAGGTTACTATGGATAGGGAGAAAAGGGTGCTGGAGTTGAAAAAGGATATAAAAGAGCTGAAAAAGCAGTTGGAGGTGAAATAAAAATGGATCAAGTCAGGGGCATTGCCTGCATTTCCATATTAAAATACTTGAGAGAAAGAAAAGGAGAAAAAGCAGTAGAAGAAGTGCTCGCCGGTCTAGAGCCTGAGGAAAAAGCATCACTACAGAACATAAAACCTAAAGACTGGGCCTCTTATGATACGATGACAAAAGTATGGTATAGTATATTAGACATAATGGGCGGAGACAAAGAAGAGACTTCCAAAATACTTGCAAGGTATATTGCAGAAGACAATACAAAGTGGTTTTTAAAACTCTACTTAGCGTTTGCCACGCCAGAGAAAATAATGAAAAAAATACCAACTCTTTGGAAGATGTATTTTGATAAGGGCGAAGTAATCACAGAGAAACTGGAAAAGGGCTTGTGTATAAGCAAGGCGGTAAACTACACACCTAGACCATATAGCTGCATCTGTGGCATAGAATGGACAAGATATGCTCTTGAAAATTGTGGTGCAAAGAACATTCGCACCAAAGAAATAAAGTGCATAAGGAAGGGCGATGACTGTTGCGAGTTTGAGTCCAGATGGGAGTGATGAAATGCCGTCTAAAGAAGAACTAGAAGTTATCGTTGAGCGTCTGAAAAAAGAGAAATCAGAATACGAAGAATATGTAGAGAGACAAGTAACTCACATAATTGGTATAATATCACAAGTTGCAAGGGGCGATTTTACAGTGCGCGCTACACACGAACGAGAAGACGATCTCGGCGCATTAGCCATGGGAATAAATATGATGGTTGAGAAAATCAGGAAGTTAAACAAGGATTTGGAGAAAAGAATTAAAAGTTTAGAGAAAACCACTAATGAATTAGAAAAAACGAAAAAAGAACTTGAAGAAAAGGTTGAAGATTTAGAAAAAATGCATAAATTTATGATGGGTAGAGAGAAGCGAATGATAGAGCTAAAGGACAAGGTTTGGGAATTAGAGAGGAAACTTAAAGAGAAAGAGACGAAAGTATAAAATGCTGGAAGTAGATATAAAAATTGAGGTGATATGATGGCGGAAATAAGTAAACTTTCTGATGAAGATGTTGGGAAGGTGGTTAGCTGCGCAAAAAAAGATCTAAAAGATATTCTTGCGGGAGAAAAGCTTGGCTATAGGGAAAAATTGGGTAACATTGCATTGCTTGTGCCGGGGTACTCTTTTGCATATCTGATTGCTCTAGATCCCAGTCTAGCAAAACCCATTCGCAGGATAGGTGTAATGATAGGATCCGCTATTGTTGCAGATCTTTTGGAATCTTCGGACCTAGAAGGACTTGTGAATGAGATTGCTAAAGTGATACAACTCGCGAAGCTTGGGTTAACTACCGTTACTAAAATCTCAAATCAACACTTTATATTGCGGGTAGCAGAATGCGCGGACTGTGGAGGAACACCGGATTTAGGTCGACCTTTATGTGCATTCGATGAGGGTCTGATTGACGGTGCAATCTCAAAGAAACTCAGTAAAGACGTTCTCGTTAGAGAAGAGGAGTGTGTAGAAGAAGGACGCAAGTACTGCAATTTCACGATTAAAGTTGGTGAGTAAATAAATATTCCCGCAATAATATTGAAAAAAACAAAAAGAGTTTGAAGAAAGGATCGAAGAGCCTAAAAAATGCATAACGTGATGATCGGCAGAGAGAGAAGAGAATAATCGAGCTTAAGGACAGGATCTGGGAGCTTGAGCGCAAGATGGAGGAGAAAGAGAAATGAATCTGTGGGTGATACCTGCACTGGTCAGCGCTGTTGTTTCTGCAATTTTAGGAATCACTATCCTCTATATTAATCCTAAACGAAGCGATAATAGGTGGTTTAGCTTAGCCTTTTTTTTCGCAGCAGTATGGTCATTAGGACAATTTTTACAAGCATCATCAACAGATCCCAGGAGCTTTTTATTAGGCGCTGTAGTAGGTTGGTTCGGCACATGTTTTATAGGAGTAACGCTTCTAAACCTGGCTTTAGTTTACCCTAGAAAAAGAAAAATCACTAGGCATAGGTTTGTACAACCACTTCTCTATCTGCCTTTTGTTCTTTTCTATATAACATTTCTCACCAATAATTGGCATCATCTCTTTTATGAGACATTCACTTTCGAAAAAAGTGCGCCTATGCATAGCATTGAAATTTTTGGGCCGATCTATTGGCTGCATTTTTTCGCAAGCTACGCAATGATATTCTTGGCACTTATTCTGTTTGTGAAGGTTACTTGTACAACTAGATCCAAAAATGAAAGAATGAGCGGGATGCTTCTGGTAGCAGCAATTATCATTCCATTATTGAGTGATATATACACTATACTGATGCCTCTACCCCCTTTTCCAGAAACCTCGACCTTTACGGCTACTGGGATTCTCCTAGCAATCGCCATTCTAAAGTATAAGCTACCATATAAAGAATATATTATGACGCCGTTGGCAGAAGAGCTCATCACAACCCCACAAAAGTATCCACTTGAAAAAGGTCTTAGCTATATTGTTAAAGAAGAAAAACTCGACAAGAGCTATGAAATATTTTATGACCAAGTTATACATGGATATTCAGGCTTATCCATAACCAAACTTCCACCTGAAAAAGTTAGGGAAAGATACAAGATTGCTAAATCACCTATTCTGTGGCTGACTTTTAAAGAAGTTGAAAATGCGATCTCACCAAAGGATATAGAAGGACTAAAATCCGCGATTTCAGATTTCATCGGGAAAACAGAGAAACCAGTAATATTGCTCGACTGCTTTGACCAGCTCAGGCTTGTCAACGGT
>Ga0100377_1003784_pt1 | contig 11983 bp, 8 predicted proteins | sample CryGeymeta201501_FD_83664 | JGI IMG/M metagenome (GOLD analysis project Ga0100377, IMG submission 83664) | Groundwater microbial communities from Crystal Geyser aquifers in Utah, USA - Crystal Geyser metaG 2015-01 | ecosystem: Environmental > Aquatic > Deep subsurface > Groundwater | place: USA... | reverse complement strand
GCGGTCGTGGCATGCATGCGAAAGATAATTACGATCCTGAACTCCATGCTGATGAGTAACCAGCCATGGAATCCAGATTTCGCTTGACCCTAAACACAGTCGCTACGGTGGCCATCACGCCGCTGGCTGACTTGTGTGGCAAGGCCGCGGTAGCCGGATCGTGTCAGGTAGCTCCCCTTGGTCGCAACCTGACCTACGGTGGCCATCACGCCGCTGGCTGATTTGTGTGGTGATGCCGCGGCAGCCGGATCGTGTCAGGTAGCTCCCCTTGGTCGCAACCTGACCTACGGTGGCCATCACGCCGCTGGCGTGGCTGTGTTCCTGCCCCGTAACCGGTCCAGCCTTATGTCGAATATCCAGTCCCGACTCGGGTGGGCCGCTGCCCGGTCCAGATCGGTTTCTTCATTTCCTGGAACGCCTCGGGTTTTGGGCAACGTCGTTTTCAGAATGTGTTGAGTAGTTCGATCCGGGGTCGGTGGGCGGCCACCAGGCTCCTCAGGCAATTCGGTTGGGGGCTGAGATGTTGCCAGCCGCCGAGGTAGAGCAAACGGTAGGGGAGGGGACCGGCCATGGCGCACTCGATTTGTCTCGCCAGGTAACCTTCACGGGCGCTTCCGGCGGCCGCCGGCGGGCGCGTCGCGGGCGGGACTTCCTGGATCCGGGCCTGGTCAAGCAGGCGTTCGGCCTGCCGGTATTGGCCGGTGACCGAGTCACGGCGGTTGGGTTCGCATGGCAAGAGCAACCGAGCCAAATTATCGGTGGCGATCAATTCCGGCCAGGTCTTGAGATAGGCACTGCTCGCCGCTGAACTGTCGATCAGCAGGAGCGATGCCGGGGTTTGCCTGGTGTAACGCAGGGCCGCCCGGTATTCGAAGGGTAGCGCCAACTGCCGCTGGATGAGTTGAATTTCCGGGTGCCGGAGCGCGCGCGCCAGGGGGACTCGGTGGCGTCGGCAGATGATCTTCAGATTGGCCATGAGGGTCCGCTGCAGCCTCGCGCCATGGCGCTGCCTGAACGCCCAGGCGAACGGACTCAGTTCCAGCAGGATACGATCGGGCCTCAGCCGGGCGAGCGCGCACAGGGTCCTGCGGAAACCGGCGCGATCGTGGTGCACCGTTCCCAACAAGATCAGCCGGGAAGGAGGTTCCGGGTTGTGGCGCGCTCCGTCGGTTGCGGCCGGCAGTGGCGGAACGCCGGGCGGGCGCCGATTCATTGGTGGTCGTAGGGGGTGGCGAAGCGATCGCGCCACCAGGCTTCCGGATCGAACGCGGCAAGCTGATCCGGGTCCGGTTCCAGCGGGATTGGGACCTGTTCCATGTAGTGCTTGAGCACTTCATAGGCGGCATTGATCCGCTTCATCCGTTCGGTGGCTTCGATCCGGCCGGCCGCTGAACCGAGGTCGGGATGATGCTGCCGGCCGAGGCGGTGATAGGCTTCCTGAAGCTGACGGCAGGACGCCTGGCTGGGAAGGCCAAGGGTTTCGCGTGCCGCCTTCAAGCGAGCGGCCAGATCAGATCCGCGGGTGTTCGGCATGGGCCATCGTCCTGGCTCGATCCGGGCAGGCAAACAGGGGACGCAACTGCTGAAAGTGATCGAGATGCACCAGAGCGGTCAAACTCGGGTTCTTGTAAGCGGCAAAATGGACTCCGGTGTTTACCGCGAATTCCGCGTCGACCCGGGAATCGCCGATGAACAGGATTTCCTCGGGCCCGACCGCAAATCGCTCCATGATCCGCAGCATCATGTCCGGCAGCGGTTTCGGCCGAGCCACGTCGGCCGCGGTCACGATGGCATCGAAGTAACGCAGCAGGCCAAAATGTTCCAGCACGCCGCGCGTGGAAATCGTGCGGTTGGTGGCCAGGGCGACGGCATAACAGCCGCGGCAAGCTTCGAGGACCTGGTGGATGCCCGGTTCGATTGAAAGATACCGGTCGAATTGCCTGAAGTCCATTTGCGAGCAATAGTCCCACGCTGGTTCTAGATGTTCCGGGGCTCGTCCGAACAGAAGTTCCAGGGATTCCCGAGCCGAATGCATGTGCGCGAATTCTTCCTGATCCGGGCGCAGGTCGGGTTGCCCGAAGTGGCGTAGCACCTGGTCGTAGAAACGAATGTTGGCGGTTTTCGAATCAAACAGGACACCGTCGCAGTCAAAGGCGATCACCTTGAGCCGGGCGCGGATGCCGGCCAGGATCTCATGTACCCCCGGCGAGGTCGGGGTCGGGGTCGCCGGACGCACGGGAGACGTTACTGGCATGTTGGCGCCATCCTTTACATTCCGCTTCTGATCGAATAGATTCTGGCCGGGCAAAAATCCGGCCGCCGGCTGGGCGTTCGCCGGCGATTGTTCCCCTCCACTTAACAATCCAGATGGGAAAAAGCAATGGAGTATCGGTTTGACGTTCTGGTTATCGGCAGCGGCATCGCCGGCCTGAGCTTCGCTCTCAAACTGGCGCGGCATGCCAGGGTCGCGGTGGTCACCAAGAAGGACAAACTGGAAGCCAGCACCAACTACGCTCAAGGCGGCGTCGCCACCGCTCTCGGGCCCGATGATTCCTTCCAGTTGCATGTGGAAGACACCCTCAAGGCCGGGGACGGTTTGTGCCATGAGGACGTGGTGGAACTGGTGGTGCGCTCGGGGCCGGATCGGATCCGGGAACTGATCGAGTTGGGGGTGGAGTTCAGCCGGAGCGGCCAGGGTCAGGTCGATTACGATCTGGGGCGAGAAGGCGGGCACAGCCGCAATCGGATCGTGCACGCCAAGGACATGACCGGGCGCGCGATCGAGCGGGTGCTGGTGGCGGCCGCCGAAGCCAATCCGAACATCGAGATCTTTGAAAACCACCTGGCCACCGATCTCATCACCCGGCACGAAGCGCTGCGCGCCGGCGCCAAGGCCGTGCGGCAGCAGCGCCGCTGTTGGGGCGCCTATGTGCTGAACCGCGAAACCGGCGAGGTCCATACCTTTGCCGCCCGAGCCACGGTGCTCTGTTCCGGCGGCGCGGGCAAGGTCTATCTTTACACCAGCAACCCCGACGTGGCCACCGGGGACGGTCTGGCCATTGCCTATCGGGCCGGCGCCCAACTGGCCAACCTGGAATTCGTGCAATTCCACCCGACCTGCCTGTTTCACCCGCACGCCAAGAACTTCCTCATTTCCGAAGCGGTGCGGGGCGAAGGCGGACGGCTGATCGACCGGCGCGGCCGCGCATTCATGGAACACTATCATCCACTCAAGGACCTGGCATTCCGCGATGTGGTGGCCCGTGCCATCGATACGGAAATGAAAAAATGGGGCGACGACTGCGTCTTCCTCGATATCAGTCATCGGCCCGCCGATTTCCTCCGGGAACGGTTTCCCAACATCCACGACAAATGCAAATCGCTCGGGATCGATATCACCAAGGACCCGATTCCCGTGGTGCCGGCCGCCCATTATATGTGTGGGGGGGTGATCACCGACCAGTCGGCTCGGAGCAGCATCCCGGGGCTCTATGCCATCGGCGAATGCGCCTGCACCGGGCTCCATGGGGCCAACCGACTGGCCAGCAATTCCCTGCTGGAAGCCATGGTCTATGCGCACGAGGCGGTGCGGCATTGCGTCGCCGAACTGGCGGACTTGCGGCGGCAGGAACCGCCGGAACTGCCGCCCTGGCCGGCGGCCGCAACCGGTGACCGGGAAAATCGCAGTGAAATGGTCTTGATCGCCCACAACTGGGACATCATCCGCCGGCTCATGTGGAATTATGTGGGCATCGTGCGCACCGATAAACGACTGACTCTGGCCCGTAACCACATGGCTCAGATCACCCTGGAGATCGAAGAGCACCTGCCCAACATTCCTCTCCACGGTGATTTGGTGGAACTGCAGAACGTTTGCCTGGTGGGACGCCTGATCATCGAATGCGCTCTGATGCGGAAGGAAAGCCGCGGCCTGCACTATAATCTGGATCATCCGCAAAAGGACAACGAGGCCTGGTGCAGAGATTCGGTGATCGAGCAATCATCGTGAACGGGTACGCGAAATGATCGGGGACCTAATCCTTGGCCATGCTCGGCACGGCGAATCGCTGTGCGTGGGGGACTCATCCTCGCATATTCAAAGGAGAACGGGGTGGAACTCGAAGGCAAGACCATCGCACTGCTCTGCGAGGAACTCTACAACGAAGTCGAACTCTGGTATCCCTATTACCGTTTGCTCGAAGCCGGCGCTCGGGTGCAAATCGTGGGCTCCGGTTCAGCCCCGGTGTATCGGTCGAAAATCGGACTGCCGGCAAAGGTGGATGTGAGCATCGACCAGGTCAGCGCCGCTCGGTTCGACGCCGTGGTGATCCCCGGCGGCTATGCGCCCGATCACATGCGACGCTGTCCGGCCATGGTCCAACTGGTGCGCGAGGTGTTCGAGGCCGGCAAGGTGACGGCCGCCATTTGTCATGCCGGCTGGATGCTGGCTTCCGCCGGGGTGCTCAAGGGCCGTCGGGCCACCTGCTTTTTCGCGATCCGGGACGATCTGGTGAACGCCGGAGCCCACTATGTGGACGAACCGGTGGTGGTGGACGGCAATCTCATCACCAGCCGTACCCCCAGTGATCTCCCCGCGTTCCTGCGGGCGATCATTGCCCGGCTGCGGGCCTGAAGCCCGAAGGGATCGGTCGGGCCTGGCGCGGCTTTTCCGAAGATGCGCCCTTTTCCGAAGATGCGCCCGGAGAGGTCGAATCCGCAAGCGCGCCCGGGATTCGGCCGGGCGGTCAGTCTCGGGGCGGCGCCAGCAGTTCGCTCAAGAGCCGCTTCAGTTCGACGATCTTGTACGGTTTCACCGCGACCGCGTCGAAGCCGTGGTCGCGAAAATCGGCCATCACCGGGTCGTTGGAATAGCCGCTGGAAACCACCGCTCGCGCCGCCGGATCGAGGCGCCGGATTTCGCCGATGGCCTCTTTACCGCCCATGCCTCCGGGGATGGTGAGGTCCATGATCACCGCGGCAAACGGTGTGCCCTGTGCGAGCGCTTCCCGGTACTGGCGAATGGCTTCGGCCCCGTCCCTGGCGGTGGCCACCCGGTAGCCCAGGTGACGCAGAATCTCGCTGGAGATATCGAGGATGATCTCTTCGTCGTCCATGATCAGCACCCGTTGACCATTGGCGGTATCCTGGTCGACACCCGGCGCCGCGGCGGCGGTTCGATGCGCGGTCCAGGCCGGTAACAGGATGCGGAAGGTGGTGCCGACGCCGAGTTCGGATTCGACGCTGATGTGGCCCTTATGGCGGCGAACGATGGAGTGAGCGGTGGCCAAGCCGAGGCCGCTGCCGTCTTTCTTGGTGCTGAGGAACGGATCGAAGATTTTGACCAGCCGCTCCGGTTCGATCCCCGGGCCCTGATCGGTCACGGCAACCTCGACGTAACGCCCGGCCGGCAGGGGCAACCCAGATCCCTCCTCGAGTTCCAGATTGGCCGCTGAAACACCAATGGTGCCGCCGGTCGGCATGGCCTGAACCGCGTTCATCACCAGATTGCTCACCACCTGATGGACCTGATCCCGATCGGCTTCGATCGCCCACAGGTCAGCCGGCAGATCGTAGCTACCGGCCACGTTGGCACCGGTCAGGCAGAGTCCGGCCGCGTCCCGAACGATTTCCGCGACCGAACAGGCTTGTTTGATCGGGGCCCCGCCGCGGGAAAAGGTGAGCAGCTTTTTGGCCAGTTCCTGAGCGCGCAGGCAGGCTTTTTCGGCCGCTTCCAGCCGCGCCGAAACCTTCTCACGCTGGTCCAGGGTCATCCGGGCCAGACCGATATTGCCCACGATGGCGGTGAGCACGTTGTTGAAATCGTGCGCGATCCCGCCGGCCAGACCGGCGATCGATTCCAGCTTTTCACTGCGAATCATTTCCTGTTCGAAGCGCTTCTTTTCGGTAATGTCCAAAACGGTCTGGATCACTTCCTGAACCTGGCCGTCGGGGTCGCGAATCGGGGTGGCGGTCACATCGCCCCGGATCGTTGCTCCATCTCGGCGCCGGTAGCGCAATTCATACCGGTAGTGGTCCCGCCGGCCGGAGATGATTTCAGCGCGCCGGCGGGCGCCGGCTTCCACGTCTTCCGGGAGGATCAGCTCGGTTTCTTCCAGTTCCACCAGGAACGCCGGCGAGTAGCCGAGCATCTCGGCCCAGGCGGCGTTGGCCTGGAGGTAGCGGCCGTGGCGGTCGGTCACCATGATGCCGATGCCGGCGTTGTTAAAGATCGCGCGCAGCCGTTCTTCGCTCTCGCGCAGGGCCTGTTCCGCCCGTCTGGGTTCGGTCACATCCATGGCGATGAAGGCGGTCCCTTCCTCGGGCCGGGCCGGATCGAGCGCGGTCGCGCAGAGGAAGGCACTGATGAGGGAGCCGTCGCGGCTCCTCAGGGTGGCTACCGCACCGTTTTCATTGCCGTTCAGACCCTCCGGATCAGGGAACACGGCGGTCCACTCGGACCGGTCGGCGAAAAAATCGGCCAGATCCTTCCCCAGCAACTGTTCTTCAGGGAAGCCGAGCAGCCGGCACAGGGTTTCGTTCACTTGGGTCAGCACCCCGTGGGTGACCAGACCGATGCCGATGGGGGCCACCCGGACAATGCCGCGCAGCTTGGCTTCGCTTTGTTCGAGGGCTTCCTGGATCTCGCGCCGCTCTTGGTTTTCGGCTTGCAGCTGATCGGAAAGGACCTGCAGGCTCCGGGTGCGTTCCTTCACCACCTGCTCCAGATTGGAGCTCCAGTTCTCCAGGGCCAGTTGCTGCTGCTCCAGTTCCCGCGACATTTCGTTGAAAGTGGCCGCCACTTCCCCGATTTCATTGGGGCCGTGAACCCGCACCTGGTGACCGAGGTTGCCGCTTTGCACCTGCTGCATGGCGGTCCGCAGGCTCATCACCGGGCCGATCACCAGACGCGACAGGAGCGGATTGAGGATTGCCGCAAGCACCAACATGATCGCCGCCGAAACCGCCAGGGCCAGGATCAGATTGAGACGCCGCTGTTGGGAGAAAGCGCTAAGATCGTACAACACCCTGGCGTAGGCGACGCGCTGGCCGAGCGTTTCGATGGGGGTCCAGTAGACGGCGAACGACCGGCCATCGATGGTTTCTTCACGAAACACCGGTCGCTGGGGAAGGCTCATCCGTTCACCCAGGGGAGCCACCCGGCGCAATCCCATTTCCGGATCGATCTGGATTTCGGAAGCGTCCGGGTCGTACAGCCGAACGCCGGCGATTCCCTCGATTTTCTTGAGTTCCCGGAGCGATGCCGCGAGCGCCCGTTCCTGGCCGGCAAAGATTTCGTTGGCCAGACCATCCCGCTTCTGCTCCATCACCGATTGCAGCAGCAACTGGATCCCTTCCCATTGGCTGTTCCGATCCCTTAGCTGGAAGGGGAGCAGGATCAAATTGCACACCAGGGCCGTGAGCAGACCGGAAATGAAGATGGCGGCGTTGATCTTGTATCGAATGGAGAGTGCCTTCATGCCTTGGTCTCGACTGGGGTTGGGTCCCGAAGGTTATTCAGATCCATGAAAATGGCTGCCTTGGCCCAGGGATCAGGGGGAAACGAGCTTGTAAAAGCCGGGTTTGCCCTGTTCGATCTTCATGATGACCGCGCTCTTCACGGGATTGCCGTTCTGTTCCAGATTGATGATGCCGGTGACGCCCTGGAAGTTGCGGGTGGCGGCCAGTGCGTCGCGGATCTTGGCGCCGTCCAGGGACCCGGCGCGACCGATGGCGTCGGCCAAGAGATAGACGGCGTCATAACCCAGCGCCGTGTTGGCGTTGAGATCGGTGATTTCGCCGTACCTGGCCACGAACCGGCGGGAAGTGGGATTGTCCACCTGGGGGGACCAGTGAGTGCAATAGTATCCGAGCCCCAGCGTGTTACCGCCGTTTTCCAGAAAACTCACCGCGTCCCAGCCATCGCCGCCCAGGAACACGGTGTCGATGCCGGCTTCCCGAGCCTGCTTAACGATCCGTCCGCTCTCATCGTGGCCGGGAATGAACAGTACGTCCGGGGACTGGAGTTTGATTTCGGTCAGTTCCGCGCTGAACTCTTCCTGCTTCTGTTTGTAATTGAATTCCTTGCTGATCCGGCCGCCCTGGCGGGTGAAATTGCGGGCGAATTCCTGGGCCAATCCCATGCTGTAGTCGCTGGTGATATCAATCATCACGGCAGCGGTTTCCGCCTTCAGATCGAGCCGGGCGAAGCGGGCCATCACCAGTCCCTGGAACGGATCGATGAAACAGGCCCGAAAAATGTAATCGCCGATTTCCGTCACCCGGGCGTTGGTGGAAATGTTGGAAATCATGGGTATCTTTGCGGCCTGGGCCACCTGCGCGACGGCGATCGAGTGGGAACTCCAGGAAGCGCCGATGATGGCCGCCACCCGGGCCGCCACCGCCTGGTCCGCGGCCACCTTGGACCCGATCGGGGTGCTCCGGTTGTCCAGCAACAGGAGGTTCAGCGGCCGGCCACCGATGCCGCCGCTCTGGTTGATTTCATCCACGGCGAAGCGCACCCCGAGAATGCTCGGGGCGTTGGCCTCGGCCGCGGGCCCGGTGACCGAAAAAATCGCCGCCACCGGGATCGGTTCCTTAAAAATTTCCGCTCCGGCGGCGAGGGTCGCGCTGACGACAGCGCCGACCAGTACCGACAGGATCCAAATCGGTCGAAGTGGGTGCTGGTTCATGGTAACTGGCCTCCCTTGCGATGTTGCAGCCAAGACAGTGCAGTCGATTGTGATCCGGCTTCCATCTAATGTAGCTCCGATTCGCCGCGAGACCAAGCGCTTTTGCCCGGTTCCGCAAAGTGCGGGTCCAGGCTGCTCGATTTATCGGCTTGAACCCATTCCGAGGACTGTGGCATCCTGTTGTCACCGGCCCGGCCGCCCGTGCGTCCGGCCAGCACCGTGAGCACAAGGAGCCCCGACCATCGCTACAGAACAACCCGCGGCAGCCGAACCCATGGTTCAGGCCGAGCAGCTGACCCGGATCTATCGCTTGGGTGACGCCCAGGTGATCGGCGTGATCGATCTGGACCTTTCCATTCAGCCCGGCGAACTAGTGGTGCTCAAGGGCAACAGCGGCTCCGGTAAGAGCACTCTGCTGGCCTTGATTGCCGGGCTCGATCAGCCCACCTCCGGGCGCCTGCGGGTGGCCGGCCGTGAAGTCGGTCGCCTCGATGCCGCCGAACTGACCCGCTATCGGCGGGAAGTGGTGGGCATGGTGTTTCAGACCTTCAATCTGCTGCCCACCCTGAGCGTTCTCGAAAACGTCTCGCTGCCGGCTCTGCTCGCCGGTAAAGCGGGACCCGCGGTGCGTGCCCGCGCTCTGGAATTGCTCGATTGGTTGCAGCTTTCCGCCCGGCTCCGGCACCTGCCGGCCCAGCTCTCCGGTGGCGAACGTCAGCGCACCGCCATTGCCCGCGCTCTGATCAACGATCCGCGGCTGATTCTGGCGGACGAACCCACCGGCAATCTGGACAGCGGCAACGGCGCCATTGTCGTGAAGCTGCTGAGTGAACTCCACCGCCACCAGGGTCGCACCATTGTTATCGCCACCCACGGCACCATCGCCGACGCCTGCGCCGACCGTCGGATCCGCCTCAAAGACGGGGCCATTCTGGATCGCCAATGCGACGTGTGAGGTTCTTCTTGCGTCTGTTCGTCTGGTTTTCGCTACGCCACAACTGGCGCCACCGCAGGCGCCTGCTGGCGGTGCTGGTGGGCCTCAGCCTGGGGGCCGCGGTGTTTACCAGCGTGCGGCTGGCGATCGATGCCTCGCTGGATTCGTTCAACCGCGGCATGGACGCGGTCAGCGGCGGGGTCGACTGGACCGTAATGCAGCCCGGCGGCCGCCTGCCCGAAGCCCTGGTGGCCCGGCTGCTGCGGCAGCCGACGGTGCGGACCGCGGCGCCGGTCTTGGCGAGCTACGTGGAAGCGACCGCCGATCCCGGTCGTTCGTTTCTCCTGATCGGGTTCGATCCGATTCTCGATCGGCCCCTGCGGCCGTGGGACCGAAGCCCCGGCGGGCGCGGTCGGGACGACGGTGCTTCTCTCGATTGGATGGGACTCATCCGGACGCCCTACACCCTGATCGCCGGTCCCCGCTTGAGCGCCGCCTGGGGGATCGGTCCCGGCCAGTCGGTGACCCTCGAGCATCTTCAGGGCAACCGCCGGTTCCAGCTCATCGGGACCCTGCCGGATTCCGGCCTGGCTCTGATGGACGGCGGTCTGGTGGCGGTCACCGATATCGCCACCATGCAGGAATTTTGCCGCCTCCAGGGCTGGGTCGACCGGATCGATTTGAAGCTGCGGCCCGGGGCCGGAGCGGACGCGCCGGCCGCGCTCCGCCGGGTGCTGCCCCCGGGGGTCGAGCTGGTGCCCCCGAACGCCGCCCGGGACACCGGCAATCTGATGATCCAGGCCTATCAATTGAACCTTTCGGTGCTGAGTTTCGTGTCCCTGTTCGTGGGCATGTTTCTGGTGTACAGCCTGATCGCCTTGAATGCCGCTTCGCGCCGGCGGGAGCTGGCGATTTTGAGTTCCATCGGCGCCTCGCCGCGGACCTTGTTCGCGCTGTTCGTGGGTGAAGGCGCACTGTTGGGGACCTGCGGCTGGCTCGCCGGGATTCCCCTGGGGGCCTTCATGGTGCGCCGGCTCCTGGGCGGGGTGAGCGCGACCATCAGCCTGCTGTTCGCGCGGGTGCGGCCGGATCGCTTGACCCTGAGCCCGAAGGAATTGCTGCTCTCGTTTCTGGTGACCGTCGGCGTGGCCGTTCTGGCCGCTTATCAGCCGGCTCGGGAAGCCATGGCGGTGGCGCCACGCGAGGCCATGGAGCAGGGTCCGGCTTCAGCTCGGCGTCCGCGCCTGATCACCGCCCTGGCCTGGAGCGCGCTGGCCCTGATCGGACTGGTGTGGCCCCTGTGCCGATTGCCGAGCCTGGCGGGGGTGCCCCTGTTCGGCTATCTGGCTATTTTTTCCCTCTTTGCCGGGTTCGCCCTGGTGGCTCCGGCCGCGCTCCGGCTGCTCGGCCGGGTGCCGGCCCCGGTTTTGCGCCGATTGGGCGGCCAGCCGGCCTTCCTGGCCGGGCGCGCGATTCGGGACGCGGGAGCGAAAACGGCCATTTCGGTCGGCGCCCTGATCACCGCGGTGGCGCTGTTCGTGGCCCTGGTGGTGATGGTGAACAGCTTCCGCGGCACCGTGGCCGCCTGGGTGGACCAGACGGTGAGCGGCGATCTGTTCGTTCGGGCGGCCAAGGCCGGTGACAACGAATACCGGGACCCGCTGCCGGAAGCGGTGGTCAACGGCCTCAAGGGGTGGTCCGACCAGGTGGACCTGTTGCCCTACCGGCGATTCCATCTGAATTACGGGAGCCGGCCCTATCAGTTCGAAGTCCTCGATTTCGAGGTTTTTTTCCGCCACGGGCGGTTCCTCATGCTCGATGGCGAGCAGGAAGCGATCACCGAGCCCCTGGCCCGGGGAGAAGGGGTGCTGGTGTCGGAAGTGTTCGCCAATCAGACCGGTCTCGGGGTTGGCGACCGGTTTCAGACCCAGGTTGAAGGCGAAGCACTGGATCTCCCCATCCTCGGACGCTTCCGCGATTATCGCACCCGCGGCGGGGTGGTCTATTATGCGTTGCAGCATTTCCAGCAGCCGGGCGCGAGCGACCGCTGGGGCGGGGTGCGGCTGTTTTTCAAGGACCGAGCCGAGGATTTGGACGGGCGAACGGAACAACTGCGCCGCCGGGTCCTGGATGAGGTCGCGCGCGGCTACCAGCTGGAAGTCACCTCCGGGATGGCGCTGCGGCGGGAAATTTTGCGGATCTTCGATCAGACCTTCGCCATCACCACGGTGCTGCTGCTGATCGCCCTGATCATCGCCGCGCTCGGGATCAGCACCACCCTCATGGTGTTGGTGCTGGAACGGAGAACCCAGCTCAACACCCTGCTGGCGATCGGGGCGGCGAAAAGCCAGGTGCGCCG
>Ga0100377_1003783_pt1 | contig 11988 bp, 12 predicted proteins | sample CryGeymeta201501_FD_83664 | JGI IMG/M metagenome (GOLD analysis project Ga0100377, IMG submission 83664) | Groundwater microbial communities from Crystal Geyser aquifers in Utah, USA - Crystal Geyser metaG 2015-01 | ecosystem: Environmental > Aquatic > Deep subsurface > Groundwater | place: USA... | reverse complement strand
CACTTTTTCAGGATATGCATATCCCTCGGCTGTGTCATTCATGGCAACCGCCCAGCAGTTTATACCGGGCGCTTCTGTTGATAATGCTTCGACAAGATCAGTAGTGAATGTTGCAATACCGCACTGTCGGGGTGAATAGTTGCCGATTACGGCAACCGAGTTGATTCTCTTATAATACTGAACAACAGATGCCATATTAGCTGCCTCCCAACAGTTCTATTATTTGATAAAACTTGTTTTCTGAGAGGTCAAGCATAGGAAAATTTCTCTTGTATGTCAATAAGTAAATAGTCAGACATATCCACTTGAACCCAATCAGAGCTAAAATCGTTTCTGATCTTACAGAGCTGAGCAGATATACTTATTGTGGTCATAGTGTCTTGATGGGGAAAAAGAAACGAGACTGGCAAGATGTAAAATATGTTTTAGCGAGCTGCACCAATCCCTTGTCGATCAGGTAGAACCCAACATGTGCCGATAGATCGTCGCCGCCTTTCTTGGCCGCACCCTCGCGGGTCAATTGGATCGCTTTGCGCGCCACCTCGCTCTCGGAAAACCGGCTGTGTCTCGCCATCTTTTCCACGACATGGCGGTAACGGTCACGGGTAGAAAAATCCATTGTGCCGTAAACGCCGCCCGGATCCTGGCGCAGCGTCTGGTCAACCGCGCTCATCGTCTCGACGAATTCGCGCCAGTCCATCGCGCCCAGAAATCGCAGGCTGCCGATACTGTTGCTCATGGATACCTGATCGGCCGCCTGCTGTTGGTTCTCCTCCAGCGCCATTTGCTGGATCGTCTGGCCGCACTCGGACAGCCGCTGCTCAAGCCAGGTAAGCGGCAATGACAGAGCCGGGCCTTGTCCCTGCAGGCGGCGCGTAATTTCCGCGATAAAAGAGCTCACCAGCGGCGGGTTGGAGCGCGCCATGTCCGCGATCACCAGAATCAGGCTCTTCGGGTCCTTCACGGCGCTCTCCGTCATCTGATCTGCCCAATAATCGGCCAGGTTGCGGTCGATTCGATCCGTAGCAATCCGGGCGGCCACGCGGCTCAAAGCAGGCAAACTTTTATTCCAAATCGTTCCCGCGAAGACTCGCCCACAAATGGGACAGGATCCCGGGAATGGTCTTGCTGTTTAAATTCACTTTCAAGCCCTCTTTTTGAGGAGTAGTATCAATAAACCCGTCGCAAGGGCGGCAGCGAAAAAGCGCTGCTCAGGCGCTGCTGCCTTGGTTGGCCGACTCTGATAACATTTGTCTGAGCTCTTCCCCCTGCACGATTTCCTTCTCTGAGAGAAGGTGGGCAAGATCATCCAGGACTTTCCGACGCTCCGAGAGGATATTGCGCACCCTTTGATGGGTCTGTTCCATCACGCTGGAGATTTCCTCGTCAATCTGGGTTGCCATTGTTTCGCTGTAGGTTTTATTGGGAGTATAGTTTTCCGGGAGGAACAGGGGCTGACGAGCGGACTCATAGGTCACCAGTCCCAAGAGGTCGCTCATGCCATATTCCGCCACCATGGACCGCGCAATGGCGGTTGCCCGCTGCAAGTCATTTTGCGCCCCCGTGGATATTTCTCCGAAGACCAGTTCCTCCGCGACCCTTCCCCCGAGAAGGACGGCCAGCCGGTCCAGCAGCTCGGAGCGCGTCATCAAGTAGCGATCCTCCGTAGGCTGCTGCTGTGTATATCCGAGCGCCGCAATCCCCCGGGGAATAATGGAGATCTTGTGCACCCGGTCCGCATGCTTGACGGATTCCGCTACAATGGCATGTCCGGACTCGTGAAAGGCCACAATTTCCTTCTCCTGAGGGTTCATCACCCGGTTCTTTTTCTCCAGCCCGCCAATCACCCGATCAATAGCCGCATCGAACTCCGCCGCCCCGACCGTTTCCTTGTCTTTCCGGGCCGCCAGCAGGGCCGCCTCATTGACGAGGTTCGCCAGGTCCGCTCCCGCAAAGCCCGGAACGAGACCGGCAATCTTGCGGAGATCGACATCGGGACCCAATAGGACCTTCCGGGAATGGATCTTCAGAATGGCCTCCCTCCCGTTTATATCCGGGCGGTCCAGCAGGACCTGCCGATCAAACCTTCCCGGACGCAGCAGGGCGGGATCAAGGATTTCCGGCCGGTTGGTGGCGGACATGATGATGACCCCTTTATTCGATTCGAATCCATCCATCTCCACGAGGAGTTGATTGAGTGTCTGCTCCCGTTCGTCGTTGCCGCCAAAGGCGTTCACTCCCCGGGCCTTCCCCAACGCGTCCAGTTCATCGATGAAGATGATGCAGGGGGCCTGACTGGCGGCCTGCGAGAAAAGGTCGCGCACACGCGATGCCCCTACACCGACGAACATCTCCACAAACTCGGACCCGCTGATGCTGAAGAAAGGCACTTTAGCCTCTCCCGCCACCGCCTTGGCAAGAAGGGTTTTACCGGTCCCCGGCGGGCCAACCAGCAGCACCCCTTTGGGGATTCTCCCTCCCAGTTTCTGGAATTTGGCCGGATTCTTCAAGAACTCCACGACTTCCTGGAGTTCTTCTTTAGCCTCATCGATGCCCGCCACATCGGCGAAGGTCACCATTGTTTCATTCTCGGCAAAAAGCTTGGCCTTGCTCTTGCCAAAGGACATCACGCCCATCCCCGGCCCCATCTTTTTCATGGCATACCGCCAGATCAGAAACATAATGCCGATGGGGAGGACCCACGAGATAATACCGCTCAACAATTTACTCTCGTAGAGTCCGGAGTATCTGACCTTGTGCTCATCCAGTTCCTTGACCAGGTTAGGATCATCCACCCGAATCGTGGTGAAGTCCTGCTCCCTCTTGTTGTCTTTTCCTTTGAGCGTCCCATTGATATGTTCCGGGCCGATGATCAATTTCGTCACGTTACCTTCAACGAGGTTCTGTTTGAATTGGCTGTAGGGAATCGTCTCCACATTGGGAGAAAAAAAGTATTGTTGCAGATAGAAAATTAACAAGAAGGTGATCAGGAAATACCAGATGCTGAAATGCATCTTGGGGGGCAAGGCGCCTTTCTTTTTCTGTACGTCCCCGGGAGCAAATAGCGCACGAACCCTCTCCTTTAAATCTTCCAGTGGTGCTTTTCCCCCATTAGATGGCATATTCGTCTCCCTTTTACGCGTCGTTACAAAATTCTGAGCCTGGGACGATACTTCCTATAAACCATGCTTCCGCCTGGATTGTCGCACAAAATTCCGTCACAATCCATTGATTCCTTTGTCAAGTATCTGTCGGCAGCACACCACGGCGACATGGGCGACAAGAGCACCCTTGAACCGCACTCACGTTAAAAAAAGCGGAACTGCATTAAAAAAATGTGGTAAGATCCATGGCCAGGTCGACGTGATTTCCGTTCGCTGGAGAAATCCGGGATTTTTAATGATTTTGAATGAAGGGGGCATCATGATCGTTTTAACGGCAACGATGAAGGCGAAGGAAGGGAGCGGCAACGATCTGGAAAACATCATCAAAGGCACGGCGCCGAAATTCCTCAAGGATCCAGGTTGCATGGATTACAAGGTCCACCGGCGAATGGATAACGCCGATCTCTTTTTTTTCTACGAGAAATATGAGGACCATGACGCACTCGCGTACCATGCGGCCACGCCTCACTTCAAAGAGATGTTCGCCGCCATGAAGCCGTTACTCGACGGGAAAGCGGAAATATTGATGTACAAAGAGATCTGATCCTGTATCGCGATTGCGGCAGCGCTTCAGGGTTTCTTGTTTTGGATTCCCGTGGGAAGGGACAGGCCCTGTCGGTACGCCTCCACAACCGCCAGATCGGCTTCGAGCCAGTCGAGAGTCGGGAGGTCATCCGGCTTGAGCCAGACGACGGCATGGTGCGCGTTCAGCGTCATCTCCCCGGAGCGAATCGCGCAGACGAAGGGGTAGAGGTTAACCGTGAAGGCCGGGTAGCGGTGCGTCGAGGGCGGCAGCGCCCGCTTCACGACCACGCTGAGGCCCATCTCCTCCCTCAGCTCCCGGTGGAGACACGCCTCTGCGCCCTCCCCCGGCTCGATCTTCCCGCCCGGAAACTCCCATTTGAGGGGCATCCGCATCGATGCGCCCCGCTGTGCGGCCAGGACGAGACCGTCCCGCTCGATGATCGCGCAGGTCACGCGGATATCGGTTTGGTTTTCCTTACTCATCATCGATGAAAAACCAGGATCTTCGGGTCTGTCATCTCAAACGCGCTCCCCCGCCTTCCGGAGGAGGAGTTCCCAGTCTTCGTTCACCATCTTCTGGATTTCGTCAAGGTCCCGGTCGGTCAGGTGCTGGAAACGCCCCTGGTGGCGGAAGTACTCGCGGACAAGGTAGCCTCTGGGCTTGTGGTTGATCGTGTAGCGCAGGCCATCCTCCACCTCGTAGAGGGGGAAGATGTTCGTCTGGACGGCCATCCGGGCGATCTTCACGGACATCTCGGAGGGGATCCGCCACCCCGTGGGGCAGCTCGCGTAGATGTGGAGGAAGCGTGAGCCTTTGATGCCCTTGGCCTTTTCGGCCTTCCGGAGAAGGTCTTCGGGAAAGGCGATGCTCGCCGTCGCGGCGTAGGGGATCCGGTGAGCGACGAGCGCCTCGACGATGTTCTTCTTCCGCATCTTTTTCCACTCCCGGCCGGGGGTGGTCGTTGTCCAAGCCCCGTAGGGTGTCGAGGAACTCCGCTGGATCCCTGTGTTCATATAGGCCTCGTTGTCGTAGCAGACGTAGAGAAAATCTTCGTTCCGCTCCACCGCCCCGGAGAGGGACTGGAAGCCGATGTCGAAGGTGCCTCCGTCGCCGGCCCAGGTGACGACCGTGGTCTCCGTATCGCCCAGCATGTCGAGGGCCGCCCGGACGCCGCTTGCCGTCGCGCCGCCTGTCTCGAAGGCGGCATGGATGACGGGAATCTTCAGCGTGGATTGCGGGTAAGACCCGGCGATGATCGACCAGCAGCAGGCGGGGAGGACCAGGACCGTCTTCTCCCCCATGGCCTTGAGAAAGAAGCGCATGGCGATGGTCGCGCCGCACCCCGGGCAGCCCACGTGCCCCGAATGCATGTATTCCCGTTCCGTTATTTCAGCGTCCATCACAGGGCCTCCCTGAGGCCGATCCAGACCCCCTCCGCTTCGGGCCGGTCGGTTGACTGTGTTCTCCGGTAGATTTCCTCGATCACCTCCGGCGTCACATCGCGACCGCCGAGCCCGGCGATGTAGCCGTAAATCAGAGGCCGGGGATCGAGATTGCAGAGCGCCGCCCTGAGCTCCTGGGCGAAGATCCCCCCCGCGCCGAAAGAGCAGTTTCTGTCGATGACGGCAACCTTCTTCGCCCTGCCGATCGTCTCTCTGAGGATAGCGGCGGGAAAGGGGCGGAATAGCCGGATCTTGAGAAGGCCGATCTTTTCCCCCCGTTCCCGAAGCGTCCGGACGACGAGACGCGCGGTGCTCGTTATCGTTCCCGAGGTGACCAGGATGATCTCGGCGTCGTTGCAGTCTATGGCCTCGATCGGGCCGTGGCGCCGACCAAAAATGCGGGTGAATTCCCCCTCGATCTCAACCAACTGCATCAGGGCGTCCTCCATCGCGAGGGCCATGTCGTGGCGCATCTCCATGTAGTCGCCGGGCGGGACGAGCGCGCCGAAACTGCACGGCTCTGCGGTGTCCATCCGGAACCGCGGCGCATAGGGCGGCAGGAACCGGTCCGCTTCCTCTTCGGTCGGGATGTCCACCGGCTCGTAGGTGTGGGAGAGGTAGAAGGCGTCGAGGACGACCATGACGGGAAGGTTAACCGTCTCGGCCAACCGGAAGGCAAGGAGCGTCGAATCCAGAACCTCCTGGCCGTCCTCGCAGTAGAGCTGGATCCAGCCCGTGTCGCGCTGGGAGAGGCTGTCGGTCTGATCGGTCCAGATGTTCCAGCCCGGGGCGAGCGCCCGGTTCACCTCTGCCATGACGATAGGGAGGCGCGCGCCGGCCGCCCAGTGGAGGAGCTCGTGCATATAGGCGAGGCCTTGGGATGAGGTGGCCGTAAAGGTCCGCACGCCCATCAACTGCGCCCCGATCAGCGCGGCCAGGCAGGAGTGCTCGCTCTCCATTCGCAGGAAGCGGGCCTTGAGCGCCCCCTTCTCGCAGTACTCCGAGAGGATCTCCACGATGTGGGTCTGCGGCGTGATCGGGTAAGCGGAGGTCACCTGGACCCTCGCCAGCCGCACCGCTTCGGCGACAGCATGACTTCCCTCGATGACCCGTCTCATCCCTCTCCCTCCCCCTCCCCCAGGGACATCGCGTTCCGCGGGCATTCCACGACGCAGATCCCGCACCCCTTGCAGTAGTCGTAATGGATGCGCCGTGCCTCCCCCTCCCGGATCACAGCGACATCCGGGCAGTAGAGCCAGCACTTGTCGCAGCCATTGCAGAGACCGCAGTTGAAGCAGCGTTCCGCCTCCTTCATCGCCAGTCCCGCGGAGATTTTCAAATCGATCTCGGCAAAGGAACGGACACGCTCTTCGACAAGGAGACGCGGCTGTGTGATCCGCGGGGCGAAGCCAAAATGGTCGGTGTTGATTTCGGTATAGCTTACGATATGGCGGCTTCGGAGTCGCCGTTCGCCGCCGAGGCAGACCTCCATCGAGAGCGCCGGACCATCGCCCACGGCGCAGGCCTGGAGTCGCGGGATGACGGCTTCAGAACCCTCACGAAGGAGGGCATTCAGGGCGATCGCCGCCTCCTTCCCCGAGGCGATGGCATGCGCAACGCTCTTCGTCGCATTCGCGAGGTCGCCGGCGTAAACGACAACCAGTTTTCCCTCCCCAGAGACCAGACGGCAGTGGCTCAGAGCCAGGACCTTCGTCCCCTCCACGGCAGGGAGCATCCAGGACTCTTCCGGCCCGGCCCCCGTCGCCCGGATGACCCGCCGGACGCGGACTTCTTTCATTTTATCGCCGTCGGGGATGACGCGCGCCCTCCCTGATCCCTCCATCCCCGCGACGATCATCTGCCGGAGCGAAAGGACGATCTCCTCGCCATCGCGCCCGGCGGTGGCCGGGGAGACGAGCTCCTCCAGCGCCACCCCTTCCTCCAGGGCCATTCGGACCTCGTCGGCGAAGGCGGGCATATCCTGCCGGCGGCGGCGGTAACAGATCACGGCTTTCCCGCCCAGGCGGATCACGCTCCGGGCTACATCGACGGCGGTGTTTCCCCCGCCGATCACGGCCGTCAGGCCATCAAAGGAAGAGAGCGCTCCCTCACCGATCTTCCCCGGGAATTCACTGCCTTCGGCGGCTGCCTCCCCCTCGCCAAGGGTATCCATGCTCCGGCCGCAACCCGCACCGTTGACGATGACGGCCTCTGTCCCACCGCCAACGGCCATCTCGCTTGCCCGGATCATTCTCAGGAAATCAAGCCCTTCGATTACGCCGACTTCCATCTCACCGGGAATCGAGAGGCTCTGACCCCGGCCGTGGCCGCAGGCCAGGATCACGGCCTGGTATCGTCCCGCGGCCTCCGCGAAAAACTGTCTGTCCATGGGACGGCGCGTGAAGATCCGGATTCCCTCCCTCTCGAAACGCCGCAAATCCTGGCGGAGCGCGTCGGCCGGAAGGCGGTATGCTGGGATCCCCCAGCGCAGAACACCCCCCGCCTCGGGCGACGCCTCAAAAACGTCGCACGAATATCCCAGAAGGGTCAAGAACCAGGCGGCGGCAAGGCCCGCCGGACCTGCCCCAACCACAGAGATCCGCTCTTTCCGGGAGGGGAGGCGGGCAAATGAAGGCCTGAAATCGTAACGGGCGGCCGTGTCGGAAAGAAAACGTTCCAGGGTGTGGACGGCGACCGAGTCGTCATACTCGCCGCGGTTGCAGGACCCCTCGCAGGGATGGAAGCAGACCCGGCCGCATACGGCGGGAAAGGGGTTTTCCTGGAGGATCGTTTCCCAAGCCTCTTTGAAAAATCCCTGGGCAGTAAGCATCTCGATTTTGGGGATGTCTTCGCCTGCCGGGCAGCCGGCCGCGCAGGGGGCGGTCTTGTCTTCATAGCGGGGGCGGAGGAAACGCCACGATCCTGTTTTATTTCCCTCCGTGGTGAGGCAGGAGCGGGGAATGAAAAGTCTGTTTTGCATCGCCGCTTCGCTCATAGGCATACCGTCCTGTACGCCTCTTCCGCCGCGCGGATATTCGCATCCGCATGGGCGGGGATCTCCTCGCGAATCGCCTCGGCTACGGCCTCAAGCGGCGGCATCTCTAATAGACGGGCGAAGGCGCCGATCATCGCCGTGTTCACAATGGGGTGGGTCCGCGTGCCAAGGCCCTGACCCAGCGCGATTCGGTTGGCATTCACAAAAGCGACCCGAAATGAGGAAAACCGCGCCGCCTCCTCCGGGGGCGAAGGGCTGTTCATGAGGATCCATCCGCGCTGCTTCAGCCCCTTGGTCACGTCAATGCTCTGCAGAAGGGTCCGATCCTGGACGACGACATGGTCGGGAGCGGTGACGTTCGTTCGGAGGAGAATCTTTCCCTTGTCCAGGCGGACGTAGGCCTCCACCGGGGCGCCGCGCCGCTCAACGCCGAAGAAGGGAAAGCTCTGGACCTCAAAGCCTGCCCTGAAGAAGGCCTTGGCCATGAGAATGGTGGCGACCACCGTCCCCTGACCGCCGCGACCGTGAAAGCGGAGTTCCAGCATAGGGTGCTCCTTCAGATTCGGCTCCAGACAACAACCAGCGCCCGCGCCGGCTTCCCGTCCAGGGAGCGGAAGCTGTGGTTCATCTCTGATTCGAAGTAGAGGGTGTCGCCCGGCGCCAGGATTTCCACCCGGTCGTCGGTCCGGAATTCCAGACGCCCCTCCAGGAGATAGGTGAACTCCTCGCCATTATGGCTCGTGAAGACCATCTCCGACGTCTCCGACGGCTGGAACTCCACGAGAAGCGGCTCCATGTGCTTATCGGGCTTTTTGATTTCAAGAGACTCGTAGAGGTAATCGATCTCGCCCTCGCGGTGGTGGGGCCGCTGCCGGATCGGGACGCGCTCCGCGCGGCGGGTGAGGGAGATTTGCACCCCCGGCGCCTCATCCTTGAAGAAATGGGCCATCCCCACCCCCAGGGCGCGGGCAAGGTTAAGGAGCGTGCCTACCGGCGGGACGAATTCGCCCGCCTCGATGTCCGCGAGAAGGACCTTGGAAAGGCCGGTTTTGGCGGCCAGGTCCTCCAGCGTGAAGCGGTGTTTTTCGCGGAGGGATTGGAGCTTGCGGCCGATCCCGAGTTCCGAAACGGCGGAGGCTGAATCTTGATCCTGAGTCATGGCGTCACCTCTACAAAGATCCGTGGTTTGAAGCAGTTCCTTTGTCCTCGCCCCACCGAGTAGAGGACATTCGTGATATCATTGTGAATTTTCAGCTCCCGGATGCGCCGCTTTCGACGGTGGAACGGGGGTGGCAAAAAACAGCGCTTAAGGGGCACTGGAACCGATGAGACGCTTGCTCATACATCCCGGACATAACGATGTCAAGGTATAAATATGAGGCATCGGACTCCGGTCGGGGAGCGCCGCAATAGGGTTCCGGCTGTCAACGGTGACGGGGATGGAGTCCGGAATGGCGCTCAGGTTCGCTGGCGCTCGAAGCCGGGGATGCGAAGATGCTCCTCCACGCGGCCGAGGATGATGGTCGCGACCGAGGTCATGACCAGGTAGCACGCCCCGATCATCAGGAAGACCTCCGTGTACCTGAACGAGTTCGATGCGAGGATCTTCCCCTGACCGGTCAGCTCGATGCAGGTGATCATGTAGGCCAAAGACGAGTACTTGATCAGGTAGATGATCTCATTCCCGCAACCGGGCAGCGCCCGCCGGATCGCCTGCGGGAGGATGATGGAGGAGATCATCCGGATCTTGCTGAAACCGAGCGACTGGGCGGCGAGCATCTGTCCCCGTTTGATCGACAGGAGCGCCCCCCGGATGTACTCCGAGTGATAGGCCCCGCTGCAGAGTGAGAAGCCCAGGATGGAGGCCACAAAAGGGCTCAGGTAGATCCCGATGTGGGGGAGGCCGAAGTACCAGATGAAAAGCTGGACGACAAGCGGGATCCCCCGGAAGATGGCCACGAAGGCGTTCGCGGCGGCCATGACGGGACGGTTCCCATAGACCCGGAGCACCCCGACCATGACCCCGATCACGAGGCCGCAGAGCGCAGAGGGGGCAATGAGCTGGAGACTCACCCAGAATCCCTTGAGCAGGGCGGGATAGACCTCGGCTTGGATGTAGAGCCACCCCTCCGTCATCCGCGTTCCCCATAGAGCTCGGTGATTTTGGAACAGAATTCCCGCGTCCGGGCATTTTCCGCGTGGTTGAAGATCTTGTCGGGGGTCCCCCGCTCGAGGATCCGGCCGTCCTCCATGAAGACGATCTCGCTCGCGAGCGAACTTGCAAAGCCGATCTGGTGCGTCGCCATGATCATCGTCATTCCGTTGTTCCCCAGATCGCGGATGACCGCGTGGACCTCGCCGATCAGCTCCGGGTCGAGGGCCGAGGTGGGCTCGTCCAACAGCATCACCTTCGGATCCATCGCCAGCGCCCGCGCAATCGAGACCCGCTGCTTCTGGCCGCCGGAGAGCTGGGCGGGATACTTCTGCATGTGCTCCCTCAGGCCGACGCGCTCCAGTTCCATGACGGCGCGCTCCCCGGCCTCCGCCTTTCCCATCCCCTTCACCCGGACCATGCCGATCCGAACATTCTCCAGCGCCGTCAGGTGATCGAACAGATTGAAATCCTGAAAGATCATCCCCACCTTCTGGCGGTAGGCGCAGAGGTCGCGCTTGTGCGCGTAATGAACCTCCTGCTCGTCCAGCCAGATCCGTCCCTCATCAGGCTTGACGAGGAAGTTGATGCACTGCAACAGTGTGCTCTTCCCCGCTCCGGAGGGTCCGATCAGGATCTTGAGATCCCCCTTGAGGACGTCGAACGACGCCCCCTTGAGGACGTCCTTCTTTCCGTAGCGCTTCGATATGTTTTCGATCCGTAAAATGGGCGCTGTCATAAAGTTTCTACAATCCCTTCGGGGAATACCCCGGAATTCGCGCCCTCTCCTCCAGAAGTCGGAGGCCCTTCGTCCCCACCCAGGTGAGGACGAGGAAGATCACCCCCGCGGCGAAGTAGAGGGGAAGATGCTGATAGGTCCTGGTCGCCACGAAATGCGCCCGCGCCATGATCTCGGCCACGCCCAAGGCGTAGGTCACCGCCGAATCCTTCAGCAGGATGGAGTACTCGTTCGACCAGCCGGGGATCGAAAGCCGGAGCGCCTGGGGGAGAATAATGAAGGAGATCGCCTTGAAATCGCTCATCCCCAGCGCCCGCGCGGCCTTGAACTGCCCCTCCGGCAGCGACAGGATCGCCCCGCGGAAGATCTGGGACTGGTAGGCGGAGCTGATCAAACCGAGGACAATGATCGCGACCGCGAAGGCCGAAAGGTTGATATCGAAGGCCGTGCAGAGACCGAAGTAAAACAAAAACAGGAAAACGAGCAGCGGGATGCCCCGGAAGAACCAGACATAGACGGCGATGAAGCGCCGGAGCGCCGGGTGTCCATAGACCTGCCCCGCGGCGAGGGGCGCTCCGAGGGCGAATCCCAAACCCATTGCCCCCACCACAACAACCAGCGTCACCATCGACCCCTGGAGGAGGTACGGAAGGGCGTCCATAATGGCGATCAGGCTTTCCGGCATCCGTTCTATGACCTTAAAAACGTGGGGAATATGGGGACACTTTTGCGGCATCGTGTCCCCATATTCCCTGTCCTTCATCGAGAAGAGGGAAGCGCCGCCCACAGGGCCGGGCTTCCTCTCCATTCTGTCTCCTGGCTCCTGGCCCCTGGCCCCTGAATAGTTATTTATCGACGTACTTCTTCTTCAACTCGGACCAGTAGGGCGATTTCATGAGCCTCTTGAGGCCTTCGTTGACCTTCTTCAGGAATTCGGTGTCCTCCTTGCGGACGGCGTAACCGAAGAGTT
>Ga0100377_1003778_pt1 | contig 12003 bp, 11 predicted proteins | sample CryGeymeta201501_FD_83664 | JGI IMG/M metagenome (GOLD analysis project Ga0100377, IMG submission 83664) | Groundwater microbial communities from Crystal Geyser aquifers in Utah, USA - Crystal Geyser metaG 2015-01 | ecosystem: Environmental > Aquatic > Deep subsurface > Groundwater | place: USA... | reverse complement strand
TTACTGATTCTTCATAGTTAAATACTAGTTATTATAAAATAATTATTTTTATGCAGGGGGAAGGACTTGAACCTCCGACCTTTAGGGAATGAGCCTAACGAGCTGACCTACTGCTCCACCCCTACACTTAAAAAATTCCTATTATAAGGAATAACGTTAAATTAATAATATTTTAAACTTATTTATTAATAAAATAAGTTTAAAATATTATATCTAATCGAGTTCCAAAATAAAGAGCAACACCACAAAAAACAATTGTAGTTACTATTACTGTTAATTTCATTATATCATATGCATCTAATTCTAATGCAATTAATGCATCAGATTTTTTATTTTCATTTATTTCTAAAGAACTATTACCACTTGGTTCTATATTCATATTTTGACTTTCTTGTAAATAAACTAAAGATTCTGAAAGCATTAAAGCAAGTCTTACACATTCTACCCATTCCAATCCATCCATATAAAAAATACTCATTTTTTTTTTATTATTTAATTCTTCAATTTTTAAATTTAAAATTTCATTAAAAACATTGTTAGAATCAAAATTAATACTAAAATCAAAATCTTTTAAAAAATTTGAAGATAATTCTAAAAAAAAAAAATTCATAGTTTCTATAGACTCCATTAAATAATTAGAATCTATATACATTCCTAATTTTTGAGTACTAGTTCCTATAACACTATATAAAATTAAATTTTTTAAATTTATATTAGTTTCCATATTTGTATAAAAAATATTTTTATTATTTTTTATTTCCATTAGATTTATTTTTTTTTTTATTTTTATATAAATTACTTTCCCATATTCATAAAAACGGTGTATAATACGTGCAAGGCATTTTATACACCAATATCCTGCTAAAAAATAACAAATTGGAAAACATGTTATCTCCGCAAACAAAGATCTCAAAGAAACACTTTGCTCTTGCAATTCCAATAAACCTACAAATAAATATATATTTACTCGTAAGAAATTAAACCAAATTATTTCATTAAAAAATTCACAAAAATATACATGATAATAATAATTAAAGTTTTTTGGAATGATTCCCACTACATTTGGATCATAAATAATAATTTGCATATTACTTTTTTTATATGATCTTCCTATTAATCTTTTAAAATAAAAAAATTTACTATTCATTTTTTTATATTTTATTTATATTTATATTTATATTTTTAAATATTTTAATTATAATTTATTAAATTTAACACAAACAACCGGACTCGAACCGGTATCGCTGGATTGACAATCCAAAATGTTAACCACTTACACCATGTTTTCATGTTTATTTTTACATAAACAACTGTTTTCGAATCAGTATATAATAAAACATTTTAAACTTTGGTTAATATTTTGGATTATCTAAAACAACAACTGTTTTATATTAATTCTATATTTTTTTTTAAATATAGCCTACATTATTTTAATATTAATTATAAATTAAAATAATATATTATCTTCTATTATATTTATTAGTATTCGTATTTACACTTTTTTTATTAACATTCGAATTTTTAGCTGCTGCTTCAGCTTCTAAACGAGCTTTTCTTAATCTTTTTAAACGTTTAACTTCTTTTGATTCTAAATCATCATAAGTTAAACCAAAATCAAATAACCATCCTTCTTCATCATTATCTATAAACCATGGTTGCATTCTGTCTCCATAATACACCATACCATATCTATGTATAATCCAATACATAGAATATAAAAAAATATAAAAAAATATAAAAAAAAATAAAAATACCATTAAAAATCTAAATTTACCACGTAAATCTAATTCTTTAATAGGTATTGGTACCATCCAAATCGGTTTTTTTATCATAAAATATACTCCACTCATTTTTATACCCCAAGGATTACGTAAATATATATAACCTTTATTAAATTTAAAAGATGACTTATTTAAATATCTTTGAAACCTAAAAAAATGACCAATATCTAACCATATTCCAAAAAACCAACCCCATGATAATAATTGTATCCATAATATAAATTCATAAGCTTCAAAAAAATAAAAATACGTTTGAAAATCATTAAACATTAAACCATATTCCATAAAACCAACCTCTATAGTTGAATCATTTATAAAACAAAGAAACATTTTTATATAATAACTCATTAAACTATATATTGGATTCAATGTTCTATAAGTAATTAAAAAATCATAAAAACTATTTATTCTAAAAAATTCTCTACAAATCATAAAAACTATTTCATCACTTAAAGGATCACAATAATGTATATGAACTAAACCCCAATCAGAATCCATCGGATATTGTGCTATAAACCAATCTAAATGATATTCTAAAACTCCTTTAGGTATTCCTCTTTTATTACTATATTTATCTAAAATTTCATCTATAAGATCAAAACCTCTAAATTTTTTTAAATCTCTTGTATATATATATTTAGATGAAGAATTATATCCTATATAACCACTTGGATAATAATGTTCATAATATTTAAAATCAACTGAATAAAAAAAATCCCATTTAAAATAAGGATAACTCCAATTTTTAACTCCAAAAAAATCTTCTAAAAGCGACCAATATACTAAATAACTAGTATTCATTTTTTATTTTTATTTATTATAGTCATATTGATTAACTAATAAACTTACTGTTTTTAAAGGATTTGTTTTTGTAAATTCAAAAACATAAGGTTTATGTAATTCAGATTTTAAAAATAAATTATAAATACTATTTTGATAACTATCTATTTCTTCTAATTCTTTATTATCTAAAAAACCTTTAACTCCTAAACAAACTGTAATAATTTGATGATTAATATGCATTGGTTCGAAATTTGCTTGTTTTAACACTTCTGTTAAACGTACTCCTCTTTCTAATAATTTTTGAGTTGCTTCATCCATATCTGATCCAAATTTAGCAAAACCTTCCATTTCTCTATACTGTGCTAATTCTAATTTTAAAGAACCTGCTATTAATTTCATTGCTTTCACTTGTGCTGCAGAACCAACTCTACTAACTGATAAACCTACACTAATAGCTGGTCTAATTCCTCTATTAAATAAACCAGCATCTAAAAATATTTGACCATCTGTAATTGAAATTACATTTGTAGGTATATAAGCTGAAACATCACCTGCTTGTGTTTCAATAACTGGTAATGCTGTTAAAGAACCTAAACCTAAATTTTTAGATAATTTTGCTGCCCTTTCTAATAATCTTGAATGTAAATAAAAAACATCCCCTGGAAATGCTTCTCTACCTGGAGGTCTTCTTAATAATAAAGACATTTGTCTATAAGCAACTGCATGTTTACTTAAATCATCATAAAAAATAACTGCAGCATCTCCTCTATCTCTAAAGAATTCACCAATAGCACAACCAGAATATGGTGCTAAATACTGTAATGGTGCTGATTCTGAAGCTGTTGCTGCTACTACTACACTTCTATTTAATGCATTATTATTTCTTAAAACTTCTACAAATTGTGCTACACTAGATCTTTTTTGACCAATAGCTACATATATACTATAAACTCCTGTATCTTTTTGATTTAAAATTGTATCTAATGCTATCGCTGTTTTTCCTGTTTGTCTATCTCCAATTATTAATTCCCTTTGACCTCTTCCTATTGGAACTAAACTATCAATAACTTTTAAACCTGTTTGAACTGGTTCATGTACTGATTTTCTTGCTAAAATCCCTGGAGCTTTTATATCTATTAATTTTGTTTCATTTGTAGATAAAGGTCCTTTACCATCTATTGGATTTCCTAAAGCATCTAAAACTCTACCTAACACATTTTCTCCAACTGAAATTTGCATTAAATTATTTAATTTAGAAACCACTGCTCCTTCTTTAATTTCTCTTTCATTACCAAAAATAACAACTCCTACATTAAATTTATTTAAATTCAAAGCCATTCCTTTTATTTTAGATTCACTATCTACAAATTCAACCATTTCTCCGGCTTGTATATCTCTTAATCCATTAACAACAGCAATACCATCTCCTATAGATAATACAAATCCATGATTTTTAAATATTTTTCGAACTTCTGTTTTTATTTTTTTAATTTTCTGAGAAACTTTATCTTTCATTTTTTTTTTTTTTTTTTTAAAATTTAAATAATATATTAAATAAATTTTTATATTTTATTCTTTTTCTTTTTAAAATTTATTTTTATTTTAAAATTTATTTTTATTTTAAAATTTTAATATTTTATTTTAATTATTATATTTAAATAATTAAAACATTTAATCTCATTCCTTATTTCAAAATTTATTTACTTTTTAGCATAGTTTTTAAAATAATAAAATAATATATTAAAAATAATATATATATATATTATTTAAAAATTTTAACAAATACAAAAAATTATTTTTTATTAATAACTATATGGCAACATATCTAAACTTATTAAAAATCCAGATACAAAAATAACCCAACCTATCGATAAAGGTAAAAACACTTTCCATCCTAAACGCATTAATTGATCATATCTATATCTTGGAAAAGTAGAACGTACCCAAATAAATAAAAACATAATAAATACTGTTTTTAACCCAAACCAGATATAACCTGGTAATATATTAAAAAAAAAAATATCTAGCAAAGGCAACCAACCTCCTAAAAAAAAAATAACTGTAAGAGAACTCATTAAAATTATATTAGAATATTCTCCTAAAAAAAATAAAGCAAAACTCATTGATGAATATTCAACATTATATCCTGAAACTAACTCTGCTTCTGCTTCCGGCAAATCAAAAGGAGCTCTATTAGTTTCTGCTAATGCGGATATAAAAAACATTAAAAAAGCCGGAAAATGTGGTATTATAAAAAAAATATCTCTTTGACTTAAAACAATTTCACTTAAATTTAAAGATCCTACACATATTATAACAGATATTAAAATTAAACCAATTGAAACCTCATATGAAATCATTTGAGCAGCTGATCTTAAAGCTCCTAAAAAAGCATATTTTGAATTACTAGACCAACCTGCTGTTATAATACCATATACTCCTAATGAAGAAATTCCAAAAAGATATAAAATTCCTATATTTATATCTGATAAAACCATTCCAAAATCAAAAGGAATTACAACCCAACCTAATAAACTTAATATAAATGTAATCATTGGAGCCATTATAAATATAATTTTATTAGCATGACTTGGTATTACTGTTTCTTTTAATAATAATTTTACACCATCTACTATTGGTTGTAATAAACCAAAAAATCCAACAACATTAGGTCCTAATCTTTTTTGCATAGAACCTATAACTTTTCTTTCTACTAAAGTTAAATACGCAATTGCTATAAATAAAGGTATAACTAAACTTATATATTTTATAATTTCTATTATAAGAAAAATTAAAATTTTCATTATTTATTTTTTTTTTATTTATTAAAATTAGATATATTTCTTTTATTAAAATTTTTTGAACATAAAGACATATTTACTGAATAATATGTAATTATATTTGTTTTATAATAATTATAAACTTTCATTACAAAAGGATAATTAAATATATTATACTTATTTTTATTTATATTTTTATTTTTTATATAAAAATTTACTGAATTTATTTTATTTACTGTAAAATACATATTTTCTTTAATATTAAAATAAATATCTTCTACTAATACTTTTTTTTTATTTATAATATAAGAAATAACATTAATTATATCTACATCTTTTTGTATATCATATTTTGAAAATAATGCTTTTTTTGTTGTTTGTATTAAACCAAAAAAATTAATATAACTACTTTTTTTTTTTATATAACTATAACTTGGTAATAATAAATGCATTTTATCTTTATGTTCTGGTATATTATGACCATGATATATAGCTAAAGTCGTTTTAAAATTAAAATAATCATATATTTTTTCCACATTATCTACATTTAATAAATATAAAATATTATAATCTTTTTTATATTGATTTTGAGAATAAAAATCTGAATTTATACCTAATAAACTATTTAATTCCATATTACCTACAAAAGATACTGATTTAGGTATAAAATTTATATTTTTTTTAGATATTTTATTCATATTTATTATATATAATAAACTTTTATAAATATTAAACCCATCTAATCTACTTAATAAGTTATCACCAAATAAAATTAAAGGTTCCTTTGCTTTTACAAAAAAATTATTAAACCAATGTTTACCTTCTAAAATTTTTAAAAATAAATTCATACTTATACCTATTTGATTATAAAAATATGTTATATCTGACTTTGCACCCAATGAAACATATAAAATTTTATATTTCATATAAATTTTTCTTAATCTTAAATTTAATAAAGGTAATTCATAACGTATATTTGTCCCTAAAAAAAAACATAAATCTATTTTATTTAAATTTTCTAAATCAAATTTAAATAAATAATCTGATCTTAAATCTGAATTCATTTTATTATATTTTATAAAATCTAAACTTGTAAAATTAGAATAACCCATTTTATTAGTTAATAATTTTAAAGCCATTGTACTTTCTATATCTACTAAACTTCCTGTAAAACCATAAAATTTAAAAATAGTATTATAATATTTACTTAAAAATTCTTTAAATTTCTTAACTATAAAAGACCAACTAACTGTAATTATTCTACGTCTTAATTTATCATTAAATAAAGGATGTGTTAATCTTTGTATGTATAAACCATCATAAGAAAAACGAGCCTTATCTGTAATCCACTCTTCATTTAAATTTTCATTTAATAGAGGCAATATTCGCATAATTTCATCCCCTTTATAATCTACTCTTATATTTGAACAAAATGAATCCATTATATCAATAGTTTCTACTTTATATAATTCCCATGATCTTAATTTAAAAGCATAAGGCTTTGATGTTAAAGCTCCTACTGGACATAAATCTATTACATTTCCTGATAATTCTGATTTAAATAAATTTTCAATATATGTTCCTATTTCTGTTTTCATTCCTCTACCTATTGTTCCTAAAATAGAAATACCTGCAATTTCTTTAGCAAATCTAACACATCTAGTACAATGTATACATCTAGTCATCAATGTTTTTATTAATGGACCTATATTTTTATCTAAAACTGATCTTTTATCTTCATAAAAACGTCCTCTATCACTCCCAAATATTAAAACTTGATCTTGTAAATCACATTCACCTCCTTGATCACAAATTGGACAATCTAATGGATGATTTACTAATAAAAATTCTAATACTCCTTCTCTTGCTTTTTTAACTAAAAAACTATTTGTATAAATTTCCATATTTTGCATTAAAGGCATTGCACACGAAGCTATTGGTTTGACTGTATTCTTTACTTCAACTAAACACATTCTACAATTACCTGCTATTGATAATTTTTCATGATAACAAAATCTTGGAATTTCGATTTTATTATTTAAACAACTTTGAATTATAGTTAAATTATTATTACTATTTTTTATTTCTAAACCATTTATCCGTAACATTATATAAAATTTTTTTTTCTTTTTTTTTATTTTTTTAATTTTTTTTCTTAAATTATATCCATTTATATGAACATACCTGGGCTCGAACCAAGGACCTACTAGTTAAAAGCTAGCTGCTCTACCGCTGAGCTATATGTTATAAAATAAATAGGATGCGGTGGGATTCGAACCCACGATATTTTACAATATGTTGATTTTCAAGATCAATACCTTAAACCACTCAGTCACGCAAAAAATCTAAATATAAACTTAATTATCTACTATATTTAAATTTTTTAGGTTTTACAATTTTATTTTTTTTTTTTTTTTTATATATCATATAACCTTTATCTATATTTTCCATTTTTATAGAATCATTAAAATATAAAGTTAATAATACCATAAATACATAAGCTTGTAAAAAAGATATACCAACCTCTAAAAAAGCTATTGCTAATACAATTATAAAAGGTATTAAACCTACAATTAAAGAACTTTTAGATAATTTTATTGAAAAACTAGATAATATATTTAATAAAGTATGTCCAGACATCATATTTGCAAATAACCGTATAGATAAACTAAAACCTTTAGCAACATAAGAAATTACTTCTATAATAACTAACATAGGAACAAGTACTACAGGTATTCCTTTAGGAACAAAATGTTCAAAAAAGTGACCACCTTGTTTTAATATACCTAATATAGTTAATGCTATTAAAAAAGATATAGATAATACTAAATTTTCTAATAAAAAACTAGTATTTGTAAAACCATATGGCATTAATCCTAATAAATTTGAAAATAAAATAAAAAAAAAAGTATGAAATAAAAAAGGTAAATATCTTTCATATTTACCTTCAAAACTTTGACTAACAATATCTTGTATTAATAAATATATTTTTTCCATAAAAAATTCCCAACTAGTTTTAGAATATATATTTCTTTTATAAGTAGATAAAAAAAAAAACATATAATAACATAAAATACCTAATAATATATAAATTAATGAATTTGTTATTATTGGAAAATAACCAAAAATTAAAGCAAATCCTGGTATTTTATATAAAAATTCAAAATAAATTGGATTTATATTAAATTGTTCTAATGGTGAATAAATTTTCATTAAATTTTTATTTAATATCTTAAAATAATTATAATTTAAATTTTTTAAAAATAAAACTTCTAAAAAAATATTTGACTAGTCTTTTAAAAAAAATATATAATATTTTTTTTTATTTAACGATCCACTTCTCCAAAAACTATATCTTGTGTTCCTATTATCGTAACTACATCTGCAATCATATGATTTTTACTCATAAAATCTAAACCTTGTAAATGTAAAAATCCTGGAGCTTTTATACTACATCTATAAGGTTTATTTGTATTATCAGATACTAAAAAAACTCCAAATTCTCCTTTAGGAGCTTCAATTCCTATATAAGTTTCACCTTTAGGTACACTATAACCTTCTGTAAATAATTTAAAATGATGAATTAATGATTCCATTGAATGTTTCATATGACCTCTACTTGGAGGTATTATTTTATTATCTACACTTTTATAAAAACCTAAAGGTATCCTATTTATACATTGATCTATAATAGATATACTTTGACGCATTTCTTCAATTCTTACTAAAAATCTATCATAACAATCTCCAACACAACCTACTGGTATTTTATAATCTAAATTTTCATAAGCAATTTCATATGACATTTTTTTTCTTAAATCCCAATTTAAACCTGAACCTCTTAACATAACACCACTAAATCCCCAATTTAAACCATCTTCTAAAGATATTGTTCCTATATCAACTAAACGTTGTTTCCATATTCTATTATTAGTTAACAATTCTTCTATTTCATCTATTCTAGAAGAAAATTGTAAAATAAATAAATTTATATCTTCTAATAAACCTAAAGGTATATCTTGCGAAACTCCTCCTGGTCTTATATACGAAGCATGCATTCTAGCTCCAGAAACTCTTTCATAAAATTCCATTAATTTTTCGCGTTCTTCAAACGCCCATAAAAATGGAGTCATTGCTCCTACATCTAATGCATGTGTTGTTAAAGCTAATAAATGATTTAAAATACGAGTTATTTCTGAAAAAATAACTCGTATATAACTAGCTCTTAATGGAATTTTCATATTTAATAAACGCTCAACTGCTAATGAATAACAATGTTCTTGTGCCATCATTGAAACATAATCTAATCTATCAAAATATGGCAATGCTTGAGTATAATTTTTATATTCTATTAATTTTTCAGTTCCTCTATGTAATAAACCTATATGAGGATCTGCTCTAGAAATAATCTCTCCTTTCATTTCTAAAATTAAACGTAAAACTCCATGAGCTGCTGGATGTTGTGGACCAAAATTTAATGTAAAATCTTTTACTTTTTTAAAATGATTTTTTTTTTCTAACATTTTTTTATTTTATAAAATTTTTTAAATTATTAACTTGATTCCAAGGACTTAAAAAACTAAATAATCGAAAACCTTGAGAGGTTTCTAAAGATTCATAAACTACACATTTTTCTTCATCATTATACCTTAATTCTAAAAAGCCAGTTAAAGGAAAATCTTTACGTAAAGGATAACCTTCAAATCCGTAATCTGTTAAAATTCTTCTTAAATCTGGATGCTCTTCAAAATATATACCAAATAAATCCCAAATTTCACGTTCTAACCAACAACTAGATGCAAATATTTGTGTTACAGTTTTAACTTTATCAAAAACTGTAACATTTATTATTATTCTAATTCTTGAATTATATTTAAAAGAAATTAAATTATAACTTAATTCAAATCTTTTATTTTTATTTATATTATCTACACAAGTAATATCAATTAAAGATTTATATAACATATTTGAATTATTTTTTAAAAAATATAAAACATTATTTAAATATAATGGATTTTTTAATTTTATAACTATTTCATTATTTCGAATTTTTATTTTTTGTATATATTTTGGAATTTGATGAATTATTATTTCAATATATTTGATATTTGTCATACTATTTTTATTTTTTAATCCCATTCTAAAGCTCCTTTTTTCCATTCATATATAAATCCTATAATTAATATTATCAAAAAATACATCATTGACCAGTAACCAAAAAAATCTATTAAATATAATGAAACTGACCAAGGAAATAAAAACATTATTTCCAAATCAAAAATAATAAATAAAATAGCAACTAAATAAAACCGAATATCAAATTTTTGACGCGCATCTTCAAAAGGTTGAAAACCACATTCATATGCTGATATTTTTTCTAAATTACCCTCTTGATATACTAAAAAATAAGATAAACCTATAAAAATTATAGAAATTAAAACTGCTATAAAAAAAGAAATTAATATATAAATATATTCCATTTTATTTTTTTTTTGTTATTTTTTTTTCTAATTTTATATTTTTTTTTTCCATTTTTTTAAAATTTATATTTTCTTTTTCTTCTTTTTTATTATTTTTAATTTTAATATTTTTTTTTTTATTTCTTTTTTCTTTTTTAAAAATTGAAATTTGTTTTTTATTTTTTTTTTCTATTTTATTTATTATTTTTTTTAATTTTATTAAATTATACATTTTTTCATAAAAATTTTTTTTTACTATATTTTCCATTAAAATATATTTATATATTAAATTTTGAATATTTAATATATAAATATATTTTAATATTATACCTGATATATATGACCACATTTTTATACTATTTAATAAATAAATACTAAAAATATATACTATTTTATATCTAATTCTTATTAAATTAAAATATAAAATATTACTTCCATATTTAATTAATACATTTCTAGTTCCTAATAATTCATAATTTAAAAATTCCCAAATTAATATACAATTAGACTCTACTTCTTTTATTATTACATTTTTTAACATTTCAAATAATAATATAAAAACAATCATTAAAGAAATACTTACTAATAATTCCTCATCAACACCTAAAATTCCAAATGAAACTAAAATATATGTTACTATTAAAATTGTTTTTATATTATTATCTATATTTTTTAATTTTATAATAAAATCATAAAAATTCATCTTTTTATTTAATATATATTCCATTCAATACTTTTTAATTTTTTTTCATTATATCTTGTTATATTTTTTATGCCATAATTGTATTCAACACCAACATTATTTCTTAAATATTTTCTTCTTTCTAATATATCTCTTTTTATTATATGACGTTGTTTCCAATGTTTTGACACTATAAATCCGCTTGAAAACGCTGATTCTAACGCATTTGTATTTTTACCTTGATAAAACTTACCTTTTTTTATTATATTATCCCTAATTTCCATATTATTATATTCATAAAAATAATAATTTCGAATATTACCATATCCATAATTAAATTTTTGAGGATCTTTTAAAATTTTTTTTTTTATTTTTTTTCTATTTGCTTTTACACATTTATCAAAAACTACAGATCTTTCTTTATATTTTTTTCTTGTTATTTTTTTTTTTTTTTTTTTTTTTTTTTTTTTTTTTATATTTTTTTTTTTTTTTTTAATTTTTTATGTTTTTTTTTCTTT
>Ga0100377_1003776_pt1 | contig 12008 bp, 9 predicted proteins | sample CryGeymeta201501_FD_83664 | JGI IMG/M metagenome (GOLD analysis project Ga0100377, IMG submission 83664) | Groundwater microbial communities from Crystal Geyser aquifers in Utah, USA - Crystal Geyser metaG 2015-01 | ecosystem: Environmental > Aquatic > Deep subsurface > Groundwater | place: USA... | reverse complement strand
CGCTTGATGGCCATTTGCGGGCAGTGAACGGCACACTTTCTGTTGCCCTGATGGTCCGTGAACGAGGCATTAAAAGGTTGTTTTTGCCGGTAGAGAATGCGGCTGAAGCAGGTCTAATAGAAGCTATTGAAATTTATCCGGTAGGAAATTTAAGCCAACTAATCAAACATCTTACCGGCGAGTTATTAATTGAGCCATACCAGCCAAAAGAAAAAGTAAGTCTTGAGGGTGAAAATATTTACCAGTTTAATATGGCCCACATTAGAGGCCAGGAGCAGGTCAAGCGGGCACTTGAAATTGCTGCTGCCGGCGGTCATAATATTCTCATGTCAGGCCCCCCTGGCAGCGGCAAAACTTTGCTTGCCCGGACAATGCCTTCAATTTTACCTGAAATGGTTTTAGATGAGTCGTTGGAAGTGACTAAAATTTATTCAGTCGCCGGGCTGTTGCCCAGCGGCCAGCCTTTGATTACTAGCCGTCCTTTCCGTTCGCCTCATCATACTGCTTCAGCCATTTCTCTTGTCGGCGGCGGCAGCTGGCCGCGTCCCGGTGAAATTTCATTAGCCCATCACGGTGTATTATTTCTGGATGAATTCCCGGAATTTCCCCGTGCGGTTCTAAATAATCTTCGTCAGCCATTGGAAGATGGGGTTATCCATATCTCCCGCGCTTCAGGCACGCTTGAATTCCCAGCCAAATTTATTCTGTTGGCGGCGATGAATCCCTGTCCTTGCGGCCACTATGCCGATCCCTATAAAAATTGTATTTGTACTCAAAACCAAGTCTTGAATTATCAAAATAGGATTTCCGGGCCGATGATGGATAGGATTGATATTCATATTGAAGTTCCTGCGGTTGAGGTGGATAAATTGGCCGGTATTAAAACAGGCGAATCATCAGCTGACATTCGTCTGCGCGTCAATGCCGCTCGTGCCAGGCAGATTGAGAGATTTAAAACCCAAAAAATTTTTACTAACAGCCAGATGTCCAGTGAAATGGTGAGAAGAATTTGCGAGCTGAATTCTAGCACTCAAGAACTTCTCAAAAATGCCGTTAGCCAGCTCCACTTGTCAGCCAGAGGGTATTATCGTATAATAAAATTAGCCAGAACTATTGCCGACTTAGCCGGTGAAACGCAGATAAAAATAGAACATGTCGCGGAAGCTCTGCAATACAGGGCAAAAGTGGAATAAATGCTAATTTATATTATTATATTTTATGAATGAATTATCTATTGTTAAAAGAGAAATTAGAAAAAAGATTGATCTTAATCTCGAGGTTGAAAAAGTATTAAATGAAATGCGAAAAATAGCAGGTGAAAGGCAGTTTGATACAACACAAGGAGAGAATTCATTGCGGCGGGCCACTTTCAATGGAAATTTAGGTACCCTTATTAAAAACATTAATAATTTTTCTGATGACCCAGAACAAACGTGCGCTTCTTTATGGAGGCAATTAGAAGAGGCTGGTGTTCAATCGCATTATTTTAAAAGGCAGACTGATGCTGAAAATCTTCGTGTAGGTGTTCTGGCTGAAGTAGCTGCAGAAGCATCCTTAAGTAGGCTTATAAATTCCTGTCATGCTAATCCAGTACGAGACGTTCGTGAAGGATGTGATTTACTTATAAATCCTGATACAACAGAAGAAATCTGTTTACAGATAAAAACTACTCGCGACTCTGACAGAAGAAGGGCCCCTGGTGTTAGTATGGGTATGATTATGAAAGGATCTAAAGCGATTTTAGATTTAAATTATTCTGACGAAATAGATATATTTTATCATCCTAAAACTGGGCAACCAACATTATTGTTGGATAAGTTATTATTGAAAGAATTAAAAAGAAACCATTTGATGAATTAATAAAGTTAAACATTAAAAAACGGACATAAAAATGCTCGTTTTTTAATAGTTATCCATTACTCGTCACAAATTACCAAATTTTATTTTTACTCCCCCAATCTCCAAGTCACCTTTATCTATATTTTTAACTTCTTCTGTCTCAACCCGCCCCAATCTATTAATAACTTCTTTTTGGTTTTTAATTAATTCTTCTCTGCCGGCGACTTTGATTTTTATAATCTCCTTGGGTTGAACCGCTTTCTCTTTGCGCCAAGAGCGGATGGCGCTGATTAATTCTTTTATCAGTTTAAAATTTTGCTCTGCTTGGTCAGTTATTTTTTTCTCATCCGCTTCAGGCCATTTTTCAATTATTAATAAATCGCCGCTGCCGAAATACTCCCAGATTTTTTCAGTCACAAAGGGAGCAAAAGGATGCAATAATTTTAAAAGAAGTAAATAGTAATTAGTAATTAGTAAATAGGTATTTTTATTATTTTGTATCTTGGCTATTTCTACATACCAGTCGGCAAATTCGTGCCAGGTAAAATCATATAATTTTTCTCCGGCCAAACCAAATCTAAAATTTTCAAGATCATCAGCCACTTCCCTAATTAGGCTGTTTAATTTACTAATTATCCACTTATCAGCCAAGGTTTCTAATTGAATATCTTTAATATCCCCAATATCTTTAATATCTTTTATTTTCATTTGGATAAATCTGCCGATATTCCACAGCTTGTTAGTAAAATTTCTAAAGCCGGCAATTTTTTGTTCAGACAGCCGCAGGCTGTTACCAGCCGCATTGCCCAAGACCATAGAAAGTCGCAAGGCATCAGTGCCGTACTTTTGGGACATTTCAATGGGCTCAATGCATGTTTCTGGATGCGATTTACTCATTTTTTTACCGTGTTTATCACACACCATGCCATGTAGATAAACCGTTTTAAAAGGCACTTCATTTAAAGAATAGAGGGTCATTATAATCATTCTCGCTACCCAAAAAAACAAAATATCGTGCATTGTTTCCATCACGCTGGTCGGATGGAATTTTTTTATGTCCGGACTATTTTTTAGCCACTCTTTAAGATCATTAAATTTTTCAAAATTTTTTTTCTCAAGCAGTGTTGACCATGTCCACAGCGCAGACGAGAACCAAGTGTCCAATGTATCTTCGTCTTGCACCCAGCCCCCACCTTTTTTGGGGGTTACTCCGACATAAATATCGTCCATAGAATTTTGAATTTTGTCCCCGATCCGGTCGGGGATTGAATTTTGAATTTGTTTGGAAATTGGAAATTGGAAATTGGAAATTGCCTGTTTACGATAGTAAACAGGTATTCTATGCCCGAACCAAAGCTGTCTTGAGATACACCAGTCACGCAGATTTTCCATCCAATGAAAATATGTTTTTGCAAAATATTCAGGGATTATTTTTATCTCGCCTGATTTGACAGCCCAAAGCGAGATTTCTTTTAAGGTTGTTTCTTTTTTGCCGTATTTTTTAATTAAAGCAGGATTTTTTAAGGTAAATTCTTTATTGACCGCCACAAACCATTGCAAAGAGGGGAGCGGTTCAATTTCTGTGTGACAGCGATAACAGATTGATAAATTATTTTTAATGTCATTCTGGCTTTCTAAAAGCCCGTCATTTTCTAATTCTTCAACAATTTTTTCCCGCGCCTCTTTTGTTTTCAAATTAGAATATTTACCAAACCCGGCTAGAATTTTGCCATCCTGGCCGATTACTTTTTTAACTGCCAAATTATTTTTTTCAGCCATGAGTGAATCCGCAAAAGAATGAGCCGGAGTTACCCCGGCTGCTCCCGTGCCGAATTCAGGATTGACCTCATTTTCAGCAATTATTTTTAGTTTTAAAGGCACTCCCACAAAATCAACCTGGTATGTTTTGCCAATGTATTTTTGATATCTTTTGTCATGAGGATTAACTGCCACCGCGGTATCGCCCAGTTTAGTTTCCGGTCTGGTGGTGGCAATGGCCAGGGGGAAATCATTTGAATATTTAAAAGTATATAATTTCGCTGATTGTTCTTTATATTCCACCTCGTCATCAGCCAGGGTTGAGCAGCATCTCGGGCACCAATTAACAATTCTTGTCCCCCGATAAATCAAGTCATCATCATACATTTGTTTAAATTGCATTGACACCACGCGCGAAAGTTTGTCGCTTAAAGTATAAGCCTCTCTTGACCAATCGCAACTGGCGCCCATTTTTTTCGTTTGGTTATTTATGGTTGACTTATTTTTTTCTACATAATTTTCTGTCAGCTCTAAAAATTTTTTTCTGCCTAATCTATGTCTTGAAGTCCCTTCTTTTCTTAGCATTTTTTCCACCACATTTTGTGTGGCAATAGCCGCGTGATCAGTGCCGGGCAAGAGCAGTGTTTTATCCCCCCGCATCCGATGGTATCTGGTCATAATGTCTTGGATCGTCATACCCAATGTATGACCAATGTGCAGCACACCGGTCGCATTGGGCGGCGGCATGGAAATAGTAAAAGACCGCGCTTGACCGCGCGTTTCTAAATTGTCCGGGTTGCAATATCCGGAATTTTCCCATTTTTTATAAATTTTATCTTCGTATTCTTTTGGAATGTATGCCTTTGGCAATTCCATATCTTTCATTATGCCAAGATTAAAAGAAAAAAGCAAATTTAAAACCCCACTCATTTGTGGGGTTTAAATTGTTATGTTTTTTTAATTTCTTCAGGGTTAGACTTAACTTCTTCCTTAGGGGCTATCGCTTCTTTCTTCTTTTCCTCGCTTTTTCCCCCTCGCCATTTTTCTTCTTGTTAAGTTTGGCCGCTTTCATTTTCTCGCCCTTGATAATCTTATTTTTAATTAAAAGATTATTTACCGTAGCCGACACTTGAGCGCCGACTGACAACCAATATTCAATTCTATCTTTTTTTACCTTTAATTCTTTGGTATGGGGATTATAAGTACCTAAATACTCCAAAGCCTTATCCCAAGGATCTTTGGATTTTTCCTGAATGACTATTTTATAGGTGGCATATTTTTTTCCCCCTACGCGGGAAAGTCTAACCATCAGCATAATATTTTTTTAACATCTTAATAGTTATAACGTCTATACCCCGACGTAAAGTCGGGGATTTGCATTCTCGCTCCCCGACTTTACCTCGGGGTTCGACATTCTCCGATTTTACATCGGAGTTTAAGAATTTCCGCCTCATCGGCGGATACTCTCCTTAGAAAGGAGGTGATCCATCCACAGCTTCCGCTACGGATGCCTTGTTACGACTTCATTCTTGTTACCAACCTTACCTTTTGCCGACGAACATCGGCATTTGGGTACTGCCGGCTCCCTTAATGTGACGGGCGGTGAGTACAAGAGCTGAGAACGTATTCACCGCGGCGAGGCTGATCCGCGGTTACTAGCGATTCCAACTTCATGAGGGCGAGTTGCAGCCCTCAATCCGAACTGGGACCACCTTTGATGAGATTAGCTCCGTCTTGCGACTTGGCAAACTCATTGTAGTGGCCATTGTAGCACGTGTGTAGCCCAGGGCATAAGGACCATGCTGATTTGACGTCATCCCCACCTTCCTCTCCGTTATCCGAAGCAGTTCCCCGATAAAAAGTAAATCGGGGTGAGGGTTGCGCATGTTACCAGAATTAACTGTGCACCTCACGGCACATGCTGACGGCAACCATGCAGCACCTGTCACTGCCACTAAGTTTATCCGATTAAGGTTAAACATAGGCAGGATGTCAAGCCCTGGTGAGGTTACTCGCTTATCATCGAATTAAACCACATGCTCCACCGCTTGTGCAGCTCCCCGTCTATTCCTTTGAGTTTTAAGCTTGCGCTCGTACTCCCCAGGCGAGATACTTAAGGTGTTAACTTGTTTAGAGCGACACTGATAGGGTCGAGACTACCAATGCCAAGTATCTATCGTTTACGGCTAGGAATACAGGGGTATCTAATCCCTTTCTCTCCCCTAGCTTTCGTCCCTGAGCGTCAGAAGTGTTCTAGCGAGCTGCTTTCGCCTTCGGTGTTCCAGCTGATATTAACGGATTTGACTCCTACACCAGCCATTCCACTCGCCTCTCCCACCCTCTATCATGATAGTTTTTTTTGCTGGACTAGCGTTAGGCGCTAGTATTTAACAAAAAACTTATCAAGACGCCTACGGACTCTTTACGCCCAATAAAACCGGATAACGCTTGGACCTTTCGTATTACCGCTCCTGCTGGCCAATTAAATAAATTAATTGAATTGGACTATATCATCACCCTGATAGATTTTCAGGGGCTCGGCGTAAATAATGATTTTATTTTCCTGATTATCAGGTATTCATTATTAATCCCGCAGTTCGAATCTGCCAGTGGCAGATGAGGACGGGATAAGTCTCTGAGGGGTTAATTATAATATGGGAGGTAATTTATGAGAAAAACAATCAATGATATAGGGCTTAACTATTTTTAAGAATTTATCTCTTCCATTTTTTCCAATGTATAGCATTGGATATCTTTTGCCTCTGCATAGAGGATTTTGGATGGATGAGATAATGCCAAAATTTTTCAGCAACATATCTGATAGTATTTTAGCTTCCTTAAGCAAAAAATTATTAATTGTCAGACTAAAAGCATAATGATCTTTTGGACGATAATCCAATTTCCCATCATCCATATACCAAACCGCTAATGAAATTGGTTCAGTCAAGAATGCAGTAATATTTTTAGGAATAATTTTTATATTATTACGGTTATAGAAAATATTTCTAAATTCAGTTAATTCATTAATATATCTAGTGCCAAAATATCATTGGTCATTGTCTTTTCTTTGTTTAGGAATACTTTTACATAAATTTTTATATTCATTATGTAACCACCAAACATATTTTTTATATCGCAGACACTGTTTTATCTGTATTCTTGTACCATAATGACCATTAAACTCTAAATGGCTGTCACCTAAAATATTACCGATTAATATTGCTTTTTGTCTTTTTAATATTATAACAACTTCCCTGCTGATTACCTAGTTACCTATATAGCAGGTAGTAATTAGGTTTCCAGCATATAAGCCGAGTTATTCGAATCCGATTGCTCGGATAAGTCGCGCTTACGGTAATACGCAAATTGCCCTTGTTTCAGGGCTCACGAAATTAGGAGGTCCTTATTCGTAAGGTACCGTCATCCCGACTTTACGTCGGGATTCTTCCCTTATAAAAGCAGTTTACACCCCGAGGGGCGTCTTCCTGCACGCGGCGTCGCTCCTTCACCCTTGCGGGCATTGAGGAATATTCTCGACTGCAGCCTCCCGTAGGAGTCTGGGCAGTATCTCAGTCCCAGTGAGGCGGGTCAGACTTCCATCCCCGCTACTGATCATCGCCTTGGTGAGCCATTACCTCACCAACAAGCTAATCAGACATAGGCCCCTCTCTGTCCGTCAAAGCTTTACTCTTAAACTCTTTATGAGATAAAAGTCTATCGGGTATTATTTCCGATTTCTCGGAGTTATGCCCGTGACAGAGGTAGGTTACCAATGTGTTACTCACCCGTTCGCCGGGGCTCAAAAAATTGAGCCCCTCGACTTGCATGCCTTAGACACGCCGCCAGCGTTCATCCTGAGCCAGGATCAAACTCTTAGTAAAAATGAGCGGAGCGAATTTTTACTAAGCCCCGTCGGATGACGGGGCAGATTATTTCGCCCCACCCGGTCATTCGACCGGGCATCCCGACCTTAGTCGGAATGAACTCTTGGTAAAAAAATTTGATGAATTTTATTTGCCCCATCTTGCGATGGGCTGCTAAAATTCGCTCTATTATCTAGAAAATAAAAAATAGACGTTATAACTATTAAAATGCTAAATTGTCCCCTAGCACACGTACATATGTGGTAGGGGATTGTGGTTCCCTCTTAGATATTTACCATGTCGTTTAGGAACGATATGGTTTTATTGACAAAGAAAAACAGTAATATTTTTATAGCAAAATATCACTGTTTTTCTCGTAAATTGGCAAAAAGTGCAAATTGTAGATTATTATTACATAATTTACCAGTTAAGCGGTTTCTTGGAATTTATCCACACCAAGACTTGCTTAATTTATCTATTTTTATTTTATATTCTATTTTAAATCTTGTCAAGGAAAATTAGTTATCAACAGTTTTTATACCATTATTATCACCAGTAAATACAATATCTCCCGACTCGTCTGTTCTGAATATTTTAGCTCCAATTCTTTCCAGTCTTCTGACAATGCGCAGGGACGGATGGCCATAAGGATTATCCTTGCCCACAGAAATTATGCCATACTCTGGCTGTATTGCCTCTAGAAATTTTTCGCTTGAGGCATCAGCTGATCCGTGGTGACCGAGTTTTAAAACATCTGACTTTAACTCGCTTGCCTCAAAAATTCCCAACATTTTTTCCTCATCTGTTATGCCAGCATCGCCCACCAGCATCAGTGAATCTGTTTTATAATTAAGTTTCATGACAATAGACGAATTATTCGCATCATCAAGCCTTTTCTGGGATAAATTTTTCAATGGATATAAAATTTTAAATTGTAACCCCGTCTCGAGTGCTATTATATCATGACAGCCTTTAATATTTTCTTTACCGCAAGCAAAAATTATTTTAGTTGGGATTTGTTTTTCTTTGATGAGATTTAAAAATTCAAGGTAGATGCTTGACGTATGAATTACGCCCGTCAACCAAACTTCACCAACTTGATATCTTTTTAAAACTTCTACCAGCCCAGTCACATGATCAGCATGTGGATGGGTGAGCACAATCACATCAATCAAGCGGTCATCAAACTTCATCTGCTTGGTCAATTTATCAAGTATTAAACTACTATCACCGCCATCAATTAAAATTTGTTTTTTCTCTGGTGTTTCAATAAATATTGCATCCCCTTGGCCAACATCAAAAAATATTACTTTAAGATTATCTTCTCCCTGGCTAGTGCTTTCCATTTGCCCGCCGGCTGATTTATTTTTGGTCAGTAAATCAAAATCAAACTCTTGCATTAAAACGAGAGCCGCCGCGATTAACAAAATTATGAAAACTTTTTTGTTTTTAATAGCCATATACTCCAACCAATTAAAATATATATTAGCGCTATCCAGACAAAATCAATTTTTTCCAGATTAAAATTTCCGTATGGCAACCGAGCGCCTAGACTGGTTACTAGCATTATCCAGCCAATCAACATTGCTATTATATAACCAATAAAATGTGCCAACGGTAAAATAATAAAGCCAACAATTCCTAATCCAAAGCCGATGATCATTATCAACGGCAGTATGGGCAGAATCAGAACATTCGCCACTGGCGCGATGACTGACAGATTTCCGAAGTAATAAACCATTAAAGGCAGTACCATTATTTGAGCCGAGAGAGTCATCATTAAAGAGGACCTTATCTCAAAAAATTTTGGGACTCTGGTTTTACCCAAAAATTTCTCAATTGGCTGCCCAAGATATATTATACCAAGCACTGCTAAAAATGACAGCTGGAATCCGACATCGCCTAAAAGCAATTTCGGGTTAATTAAAAGCAAAATAAAAGCTGCCAAGATTAAAATATTAATCCCATTTTTTAATCTACCCGCTTGCATAGCTAACAGCGCGGCAAAACCCATTATCCCTGCCCGAACACTTGAAGCGTGAAAACCTATCATAATGAGAAAAATTATTAAACTTATGGTCGCCGCCGCAAAGGCATATCTGCGCCGCAAGCCAATGGCTATAAAACTATTCATTAACAGCAGTGTCACAATTGAAATATGCAAGCCTGAAATGGCAATAATATGGGACAGCCCGGTTTGTCTAAGATTATTTATAATATTTTCAGGAATGCCGCGTCTCAATCCTAAAATCAAGCTGGCTAAAATTTCTGATTGAGGATATGGCACAGCCTTGTCAATAATTTGTTTATATTTATATTTAACCGCTAAAATCCCTCGTCTAATTTTTTGGCTGATTGTTAAGTGATTGTTTATTAATAAAATGTTTTCCGGCTGATAACAAACAGCGTAAATATTTTTAGCATTTAAAAATTTACCATAATCAAAATCTTCAATCATTCCGCCGGCCGTCAATTCACATTTGATTTGTAAAAGATCGCCGTAATTATATTCAGGATAATTTGGCGCATTAACCAAAATTTTACCTTTTAAGAAGCCGATGTCCTCTGCTTTTATCCTGCCGATTGTCAGTTTTCTGTGGGTTAAGCGGATATCCGGCTCATCAACCACGCGGCCCACCAGTTTGATTGTTTGATTATAATAATTGGCAATATGATTTTTATCAATCACTGGCTGGCTCAAACCAAAGCGCCATATGCCCAGCAATAAAAAAGCCGTCCCAAATAAAATTGGGACGGTTAGTCCAGAGTTTTTCTTAGTCCCGAGGATAGCTATCAAAATAATCAAACCTACCACGGTGGCGAAATTATAAAAATTGTCCCAAGGCCATTGGACTAACTGACTCAAAATTATTCCCCCGATAAAAGCCAAACAGCCAAGAGCGAATAATTGGGATTTTCTCATAGATTTTTTTAAGTAGCTTTTATCCTGTTTTTCAAATAGCTTTCAATTAGTTCATCCAGCCTCCCATTCAATGTTTGTTCTACTTCCGACGTTTCATAATTTGTCCGATGGTCTTTGACCAGTTTATATGGCTGGAGCACATAGGAGCGGATTTGGTTGCCCCAGGCAGCTTCGGAAAATTCCCCGCGCAATTTTTTCTTTTCCTCTGCCTGTTCCGCTAAAGAATATTGGTGCACTTTTGATTTCAAAATTTTCAAAGCCGTATTTTTATTTTGCAACTGTGATCTTTCATTTTGGCAAGTGACCGTAATGCCAGTGGGCAAATGTTTAATTCTGACCGCCGAATCAGTGGTATTAACGCTTTGTCCGCCATGGCCGGATGATTTATAAGTATCAATTTGCAGATCTTCATCTTTCAACTTGATTTCTTCTAATTCCTCAAGTTCCGGCAGAACTTCAACCAAAGCGAAGCTCGTGTGCCGCATTTTTTCCGCATCAAATGGGCTAATTCTGACCAGCCGATGCACACCAGCTTCACTCTTCAAATATCCATAAGCAAATTTTCCAGTTACTTCCATCACCATAGATTTTATGCCAGCTTCTCCGCCCATTTGCCTGTCTAAAATAGTGACCTTAAAATTTTTAGTTTCAAAATACCTCAAATACATCCGTTCAAGCATTTGAGCCCAGTCTTGGGCGTCTGTACCCCCGGCGCCAGCATGAATGGCCAGCAGCGCATTATTTTTATCATACTCGCCGTTAAACATCAGATTAAATTCTAATTTTGAAAATTTTTTCTGCAATTTATCCAGTTTTTTTTGTAAATCTTCTTTAATTGAGTGCTCATCTTCTTGTTCACTCGTTTCCGCCAGGCTGACTATTTCACCAGTTTCTTTTTGCAGTGTTTGCCAGTCATTCACCTCGTCTTGCAGATCCGCCGCTGCCTTTGACACCTTTTTTGCCTTTTCATTATTCAACCAAAAATCAGGCTCATTCATCTCAATATTCAGAGCCTTTATTTTTATTTTTTTAGTGATGATATCAAGCCATTGGCCAGCTTGATTTATTTTTTGTACCAGGTTCCTGGCTTGCTGGATCAGTTCTTTCATGCGTTTGAAAAGCATTAAATTATTTTTTTAACTGGTTTAATAGGTTATTCATTAAATCGGCATTGTCGCTGGGCAGGCCGTTATCTTGTCCCAGGAGTTCCTTGTAAGGTTCAACAACTTGTTTGAATAGGGGCGGCAGATAAAAAATAGCAAAGATTATGGGCGCGATTACCAAGATAAGATAAACTACGCTTAAAATTCTGCCAAATAAAATATAACGTCTAGTCTTTTGAGTCTGCTCATAAATTTTGAGCAGAATTTCTTTTTGCGCCTCAAGTTCTTTTTGAAAATCATTTGATTCCACCGGCATATTTTTATTTATTTTAATTGATAAATTATATTTTACAGTTTTAGTATATAATAAAAAGCTGTTATTGGATAGTAAATTTTGGTTTTTTAAAAAAACAGTGGATAACTCCCTTTGCTAGAGCCATAAAAAAGTTTATAATGATAATTACAAAATAGTCCTTGATAAACCGTGTTAATAAAAAAGACCAGGCGATGGATAAAGGTCTT
>Ga0100377_1003773_pt1 | contig 12018 bp, 10 predicted proteins | sample CryGeymeta201501_FD_83664 | JGI IMG/M metagenome (GOLD analysis project Ga0100377, IMG submission 83664) | Groundwater microbial communities from Crystal Geyser aquifers in Utah, USA - Crystal Geyser metaG 2015-01 | ecosystem: Environmental > Aquatic > Deep subsurface > Groundwater | place: USA... | reverse complement strand
GTACAGCTCTCCGTAAGTCAGGGATCGGTTCGGCGACGGCGGAGATCAACCGTGGGGGCGGGCTAGGCGGCCTCAGCGAGCGCAGCGTCAACCTTGGCCAGCACCTTGGCGAACGACTTCGCGCTCCACTTGAAGGCGTGGGCGTTCTCGTTCCACTCGGTGATGAAGGCCATTAGCCGCCGCTCGAGGTGGCTCACATCCGAGAAGTTTGGCGCGGTGAGGCGCTTGCGTTGGAGGATGGAAAACCACTGCTCGATCTGGTTCATCCAGGAGCAGTGGACCGGGGTGAAGTGCATTTGGAAGCGCGGGTGCTTCTCGAGCCAAGCTCGGGTGAGCTTGCCCTTGTGCGCGCTGACGTTGTCGCAGACGAGGTGGATGATGGTGATACCGATGGGGGTTCGCCGGTCGATTTCCTCAAGCAGTTCGATGAACTCCGCCTGACGCTTGCGTCGCCGGCAGATCCCGATCACCTCGCCCGTTCGCAAGTCGAAGGCGGCGATGAGGTTCGTGGCCCCGCAGCGCTTGTACTCGTGTTCGACCTTTGCGGAACTCTCGGGGCGTGGCGGCTTGGTTGGAACTGTTCGGGGTCGCGGCTGCATCGACGTTTTCTCGTCGAGCGAGAGCACGCGCTCATGGGGAAGGAGCGGTCGTGTGTACAGGTCCTGGATGTTGAGTACGGCAGCTTTGAACGCCGCGTCCAAGGGCGCGTCGGAGCTGAGCCAGTGGTGGACTCGCCAGGGTTTGAGCTTGTGCGAGAGCAAGATCCGCTGGACCGACTGGGGCGAGATGGACTCGACGACGCCATCTCGCACCAAAGCACGCGCCAACTCAGCGCAGGTCCAGAGGGACAGCGACCGGTCCGCATCGTCAGGGAGCTCACAGGCCAGCTTGACGAGGTGAGCTGCGGCTTCGGGGGGAAAAGCGGGGTGGACGCCCACTCCGCTCGTCATCCACCAGACCCTTGAGGCGCTTGCGGATGAAGCGTTCGCCCCACTTGTGGACGATCCGACGACTGCATCCGACCTCACGCGCAATCGCAGACGGCGTTCCGCCGGCCGCCAGCAGGAGAATGATCTTGGCGCGAACGACCTCGCGGTGAGGGAGCACCAGCCCACGAGCTCGCCGTTGCAGGACGTCCATCTCGGCCGGCGAAAGCGCGATCTGGATACGCGTCTTCTTCCTTCCCCGAGGCGCTCGAAGAGGCACACTCGGGAGCGAGCTCAGCGCTGGTTGCGCGTCGGGCTCTTGGGCCTGCGCGACGTCCGTTGCGGGCATCGCGAGGACACCAGCGGCCGCAGTTGTCGGAACCGTTCCTTCGCCCACGGTCACGGGCGCCGTTGCGCTCGCCACGAGATTCGCGTGAATGGGCTCCTTCGAGACCTGGATGGCCGACCAAGCCGTCGCTTCGTCCCCCACCGGCCTCTCATGCGCGCACGCGCCCACCAACGGCCGCATGCACGGCTCCTTGTCGAGCTCGGCCTCGGCCCCGCCTTTGGGCGCCGTGACGACGCCAGCCTGTGGCTCTCCAGCGAGAAGGCTTTGCGCTCGACGATGAAGTGGATAGACGAACAGGGCCTTCGGGCTTCCTGCGTGCAGGTACTCGTTGCCGCGCTTCGACCGCCCGGCCGTCTGACCCAGGTAGATCCAGTTCGACGCTCGATAACACGTGCCGCGGAAGCGGGCAGTATCAACGAACGTCTCCGCCAGGTGGACCGGATGGCCCCACACCTGCTCCCAATCTGGGCTCAGGCGCCGCAGGTTGGTCGCCAGGATCTTCGACGCGAGATGAGGGACGCGCACCCACGGGAATACCAGGAAGCGGATGTTGTCAGCGATGAGGTGGAGTCGAGCGCGCCTCGCCGCGTCGTCCCAGCCGATGTAATTCTCGCGCAGTGGCGCCCGGAAGGCCGCCGAAGCCCACCCCAGCAGGGCAACGACAACCTCGTCCAACTCAGCCGCGTAGAGCAGATGCTCTCCGACGATCGGCCGGCAGCCGAGGTAATGGTATCGGTCCATGTAGAGCCGCCATCCGTATCGTTCCTCCGGCACGATGGGCCGGACCACCAGAGCTGACAGGTCTACCTCTCCCGGTCCGAGCGGCACCTCGATCAGCGGGATGAGATCCGGAGTCAGCAAGGGCAGGCGCTTGCGCCGGCGCGGGCCGTCCTCCGCCTTGCGTCCACGTGCCGGAAGCTCGATGTGCCCCCACTCCTCGAGCCGAAGGAGAAGGTCGCGACACGCGCGCGTCGCGAGCTTGCCGCCAGGTTGGCGCCAGTCCCAGGCCTCGCAGATCGAACGAGCGATCGCCTCCCGCACACCGCTCGCGCCGGCTTCCTCGATCCTCTCACGGATCAACGCGATGTCCGCCGGTCGGATTTCGCGGCCTCGATACCTCGTCAAGACCTCGCTGCTTGTCGCTGTAGCTTCCATGAACCAGTATATGGCACGTCTCGCGCGCAGACGCCAGCGAAATCTGCGCCCCACTGCGACACCGGACTTCCGGGGACCTGTACTAAGGGAGCTTCGCCAGGGGCTGCCCCGCGGGCACGAAAGACTTCAGGATCTCCGCGAACTGCCCCTCGTTCTGCATGAACGACGAGGGATCACCCCACATCTCCAAGACGTAGCCGGTCTTGCCGGAGATCATGATGAAGGCCTCGCCGATCAGCTCTTTCTCGAAGAAGGGAGTGCGCACCATCTGGATGTGTCGTCCGGTGGGAAGTCCATCTAGGGAGCGCTCCTGCACGTCGCTGAGGTCCTCGAGCGAGGAGGTGTAGGCGTCGGTCAGGCTGCTCAGGGATTGTTCACCGACAGGAACGGCCCAGATGTTGAGCGAATCCGAGCGCCACTCGCGGCTCGCCCCGATCACTGGGGGGGCCGTGCAATAGAGCACGCCTTCGCCATCGACGACGTCTTCGTCGACGATCTTCCAGGACAGAGGCATGCCGATGCGAAAGCCGAGGGACTCGTGCTCGATGCTCCAGGTCGGACCTTCGAAGGCGTAGCTCACCAGCGAGCTGCCCTCGAAGCCAACACGCATGCGACCACCGTTGGACCCCGACTCGGCGCCCAACATGTCGGCCAGCCGGCGCGCGTGAAGGTCGTCCGGATGGGTGGTGAGGTAGTCGCCGACGATCTGTGCGGCTTGGTCCACGTCGCCCGAGAGCTGGTGGGCCAACGCGAGGTGGTAGTCGAGGTCGTCGAAGGTCGCGGCGTGGGTGCCGGCCTTTGCGGTGGTCAGCTCCTTCACGGCCCCTTTGGCGTCGGCCGAGGCCAAGAGCACACGCCCCCTGCGGTAATGCGGCTCCGCCTCCTTAGGCGAGAGCGCGGCGGCGCGGCCGAACATGTAGAGGGCGGCCTCGTCGGCGCCGCGACGTTGGAACTTCGAAGACAGCGCCAAAGTTCGTCCGAAGGCCATAAAGCCGGCATAGCTCTCCTCGCCAGCGGCGACCAGGTGCACCAAGTCGTCCAAGAGTCGATCGGTGCGGAACACCAGCACCTCGAGGTCGGCCTCGCTCGGACTGTTATCGACCGCCTCCTCGATGGAGTCGACCTCGGCGATGATGGCGCTGATGCTGTCGTCGGCCGCATCGGCCTCATTGGCGACGACCTCGTCCGGCAGCTTGGCCTCGAGTTTGGACTCCTGCGAGGTCGCGCACGCCGGTGCGACCATTAGACCGAAGAGGATCGTCGCGACCCCCCGGCGAAGGCGAACGCGACGGCCTGAGCGGCCCCCCGCCTGAAGTCCGAGGCGGTTCAAGAGACGAACGAGAGTGATGGCAACAATTGGGGTCATGGCGGCACCTAGAGGCGGTGAGACGGACTGTGACGTGCTGATCCGTGAGTTCGCGCGAACGTCATGCGTCTTGCGGTGATGCACCGTGGATCGCGGTGAATGACTGCGGGTCACGGTATCGCTTGTCGGCGCCGACGCAAAAACTCGGGGTTCGCGAGCGCGCGGGGGGACGCGAGCTGGCTCGCATCGGGCTAGCACCGCGCCGGGAAGCGAGCGATATTCGCTCCCGGCGGCGACTAGGAACGCTGGTGCAATCGCGTTAGTTTCTGCCGCTCTCGACGCCAGGCCCGTCGCGTCGGCCACCGCCAAGACCGTCCGGCGCAAGGCGCCTCCTCCCGACAACCCTCAGGTTCCCATGAACGCCCTTCGCACGCTTCTCACCCTCGCGCTCCTCGCCCCGACGCCGCTCCTCGCCGCCGAGCTGCCAACCTGCGACTTCCGTCTGAATCCCGCAGAACGCGAGCTTTGGGTGTTGACCATGAGCCCCGGCGCCGAGCTCTTCACGGTCTTCGGCCACAACGGGCTCTACCTGCGTGACCCACGGGCGGACATAGACGAGGTCTACAATTTCGGGGCTTACGAGACCAACGACCCTAACCTTCTCGAGGGGTTCCTCGCCGGCACCCAGCTCTACACCTCCGACACTCGCAGCTTCCACAGCATGTTGGCGATGTACTCCCACGAAGAGCGCACGGTCGTCGCCCAGAAGCTCGACCTGCCGCCAGCGGCTGCACAGCGCTTGGTCGATGCGCTGCGGGTCGCGATTGATCCCGAGCACGCCGACTACCGCTATCATTGGGCCTTGGCCAACTGCAGCACCAAAGTCAGGGACCTCATCGCCGCCGCGCTCGAGGGGCCCTTCGTCTCCACGACTCCAAACCCTGAGTTCACCCAACGCGGCGAGGTCCTGCGGCACATGGCGAGCCTGCCCTGGGTCGAGCTCGGTGTGGACTTCATCATGGCCAAAGGCGCCGACGAGCCCCTCAGCGAGTGGGACGCGACCTTCCTCCCCGCCAACCTCCGAGACGCGATGGCCAAGGCGACCTTCGAGGGCCGGCCCATTGTCTCGACCACCTGTCTGGTCTACCGCGGTCGATTCGACGACGCGCCCGCGCACGCTCCCGAGCGAACCGCCACACTGTGGGCGCTCGGACTCTCGTTGGGCGTCCTCATCCTGCTGCTCGCCTTCTGGCCCAACGTGGCCACCCGTGCCCTGCTCGCCGCCATACTCGCGACCTACGGCCTGGTCGGCGGAGCGCTGTCCGCCGTCTCGCTCTGGCTCTGGGCGGGCAGTAAGCTCGAGGTCTTCTGGCAGAACTCCAAGCTCTTCTTCGTAAACCCAGGCGCAGTGGGGCTCTTTGTCCTGGCAACCGGGGTTCTCTTTGGCTCCCGATGGGCGACGAAGTGGGCGCGGCTCTGGGCGTTGGGTCTGCTCGGAGTGGCCTGCGCCGGGCTGCTCGTGACGACCTTCGGGGTTCAGGAGCGCTTCGCGTTTTTCGGGCTCTTCGCGCCGCCGCTCTTGGCTTTCGTCAAGGCCTTGCCTTCGTTCTCCAAAGCCAAAGGCTGAGCTTCGGCCGCCTGGGTAGGCGTCTTCCTAGCGGAAGCGGCCTTTGGAGCTGGGGCCTTCGGCTTGGCAGGGCCCTTCGGCTTGGCAGGGCCCTTCGGCTTGGTAGGGGCCTTCGGCTTGGTAGGGGCCTTCGGCTTGGTAGCGGCCTTCGGCTTGGTAGCGGCCTGCTTCTTGGCCAACGACGCCCTCTTCTTGGCGGGAGACGCCTTCTTCTTCGCGCGCTTCTTGCGCTTAGGGGCAATGGTGTCGAGCAGCTCAAGGACCTGCTTGGTCCGCAGGACGCTCTTGAAGCGCAGCGTCGGGACGGGCAGGGCAGCCACTTCCTGGTCGTCGACCTTCAGACGATCGCTGAGGGCGAGCAACAGGTTGGGAGGACCGTACTTGGCAAGGATCTCCATCCGGCGTTGCAGATAGTCGGAGCGCCAATGTCCGACGATCTCGAGGTAGACCAGCGCGCCGTCATCGCGAACGAGTCGGTAGTCCGGAACCCAGACGTGTTGCCCAGACAAGACGAGGAGCTCGGCGTTGGGCTCGAGAGTCCAGCCGGCCTCGGGTCCGAGCGCCTCGAAGCGCTCGGCGAAGAGCTGATGCGTTTCGCTCAGATAGACGCCGCGATCGCGCACAGCGCTCTGGAGGCCGTCGGTATGCGAGAGCTCGAAGACGAACTCTCGATCCTCGAAGATGACCTCGGCTTGGGCGCTCCACAGCTCGTTGGCGACGATGGAGGGGAGGAAGTCGGCCAGCTTCTTTCCGTACTTCTGGGTGTTGCGCAGCACCGAGAATGGGCCGTCGAGGGTGAAGCGGTAGGTGATGCGCTCGGCCTCTCGAGAGACGATCACGAAGTCGTAGAGCAACTGAAAGAACTTCAGCCGCTGGAAGAAGAGTCGAAAGGCGGCCGCGGCGAGCTCACCGCCGACGGTCAACGTGATGTCGAGCCGCTTGGCCTTGCGGAGCAACGATTGCGCGAGGGCGAGGTTGTAGCGATGGACGAGGGCGTCGGCGCTGATGACCTCGAAGGCCTCGATGCGTTGGGCCTCTTTCAGGTCGGAGAAGAGGGCGTCCTCGAGGTTGTGCACGCTGCAGCCCAACGAGGTGGCGAGCTCCTCGAGCAGCTCGACGCGGCTCTCGGCGTCGACGGGATGTCGCTGGGCGGCCGCCAAGAAGAGGCGCTGCCGCAGCTCCTCTGGCGCGATGGGGCTCTGGAACGAGGCCAGCCTGAGCTTGCGCTGCAGGACCTGCCGCAGGCCGCGCATCAGCTTGAAGTCTGTGTCGCAGCCCTCGAGCTCGCGCGCCCGTGCGTTGAGCTGGGCGACGCTGCGCCCGACGTGCGCGTCGAACAACGCGATGAGGTCGTTGGCGCGCTCGACGATGTCCTCAGCGAGGGGGGAGACGTAGAGCGGGCGGATGCTGTTGCCGCGCCTTCGGACCCTCAAGACTTCGTTGGTGAGCATCATGAAAAAGTAAGCCAGAAAGTGTGCCGACGGTTGACGGGGGGCGAGCGTTCACTCGCTGCGGCCAGCCACTTAACCACAGGGCGCCCACAGGTCAACGGCCAGGAAAAGATCAGAGCCCAGCCGCGCGCTTGAGGTGGTCGGTGCCCACCATCATGAGGCTGGCGCCGACGACGAGGAGCGCCGCGTAGAACCCCCACGTCCAGCCGCCGAGGTCGACGTGTCCGAGGGTCAGCGCGACGACGACCACCACCACCGCGAAACCGACGACGACCAAGAGGGAGCCTTTGCGCGGCAAGAGGCCGTTACGAACGGGCAACAATCCCCAGGAGCCATAAGCAAAGGTCACGGCGCCAAGCCCAAAGAGCACGAGCAACGGGAGCAGGTCAGCCTCCGTGAAAAGCCGCATGAGCAACGCCAGCAAACACCACAGCGCGCCGACCATTGCGGCCGGACCCGCGATGGGGGGCTCAGGATGCAGACGATTTACGGCGGGTTTGCTGACGGGAGTCACGACGTGCGGTTCCTGCCTTTCGAGGCGCTCTAGCCCTTCCAGAAGAAGGACTTACAGATCACGAGCGCAACGGAAGCCGACGACGCCGCTGCGCAGCTTGGGCTCGAGGCGATCGCGGGCGACGAGCCGGAAGGGGTCGAACTGATCGCTGAAGTCCCCGCCACGGACCACTTTGCGGTCCCCTTTGTCGGGTCCCGTCGGGTTGAGGCGAGGCGCAAGTCGGTAGTACGCCGAGTCGTACCAGTCGTCGAGCCACTCCCCAACATTTCCGCCCATGTCGGCGATGCCGAAGACCGAGAGATCGCTGGGCTTCGAGCCGACGACGCAGCTCTTGCCTGTGTCGCAGCCGTCATCTTTTTCTTTTCTGCAAGTCAACTCACAGCTCGGCCGGCCGGCGCCCCAGACGTACGGCCGTCCCTGCGCCCCCCCGGCGGCGCGCTCCCACTCGGCCTCGCTGGGCAGCCGTTTGCCGGCCCAGCTGCAGTAGGTGCGGGCGTTTTCCCAGCTGACACAGTTCATGGGGTGTTGCTCCATGCTCGCTCCGCCGTACGAGCAGCGCTCGTCCTCGGTCGCCTTGCGAACATCGGTCGAGCAGGCCCCCGCATCGATGCAGCGCTGGTAATCGGCCACCGTCACTTCGAAGCGGTCCATCCAGAAGGTCCGCACTTCCGCCCAGTGGGAGGGTTTTTCGTCGCTCACGGCGTTCTTGTCTTCAGAGCCCATGAGGAAGGCCAAGCCTCGGACCAGCGCCATAGGCCGCCGATCCTGACCGATCTTCTCGACGAGAGGGGCCCAACACTGACCATCGACACAACTGGCGCCTTCTGAACAGTCGCCAGCGCTCGTGCAGCTCGGCGCGACGCAGCGATAGGCCACGCACAGCTCGGCCGCAGCGCAGTCTTCGAGCTTGCGGCATTGCGGGCTCTGACAGCTCGACGAGACGCACAGCTCTCCAGAGGCGCAGTCAGTGTCGGCGTTGCAGGGAGTCGCCGAGTCGCTTCCCAGCAGTGAGTCTCCGCTCACTCCCGTCCCTTGGCACAGGAGCAAAAGAGCAAACGGAACGACGGCGAGACCTGCAAACGGGAGCGCGAGCCTCCACGTGAAGGCTTTGAGCCTCCCGACGCAAGGGCGAGCTTCGTGATTCCGCTTCGAGCGCGATACTGCGTTCATTGATTTCCCGCTGGCTGGTGGGGTCCGGGCGGTCACCGAGCCATTTGAACCTAATTCCCGGACGACTCTAAGACCAATCAGACCCTGACTGCTTATGGAGCTGTCATATCACCTGAGCACGCGGGATTGATCAAGTGACTCGAACCCAACTGAGATCCCTGGCGTACATTCAGCTCTGCACCGCAAACCCAGGTGGTGAACCTCCGGCCGGTTGCGGGATCCTGCTCCAGACGCTAGTTTGCGACGCGTACGTTCACCGCGACGCCTCCAGTTACAAAAGGTGGTGGTATGTCTCGAATTACGCTCGCTGTACTCGCGTTTGCTGCGATTGCATGCCTCCTCGTCCCCGCAACCGCCGACGCTCATCCCAAGCATGGCGGCCCCTTTGGCATCGGCATCATCCTCGGTGAGCCCACCGGAATCACAGGAAAGTACTGGATGGGCAGCGATCAAGCCCTCGACTTTCACCTCGGCCTCGACGGAGTCGATAATCACCGAAATGATAATTTCGGCATCTACGTTGATTACCTTTTTCACTTCGACACCGGCGTGAACGCTTCGGCCTTCTCCATGCCATTCTACCTCGGGCCCGGCGGCGCTCTGGTCATATGGGATGACAACTATCGAGGCTGCAACCGCTTCGGCAACTGCTACGACGGCAATGATAACGTCTACCTCGCCGCACGATTACCTCTCGGGCTGGCGTTTCTTTTTACCCGCTTCGGCGGTGAGGCCTTTGTCGAGCTCGTTCCCACGATAAGCGTCATCCCCAGCTTCTTCCATTTCGACATTCACGGAGCGCTCGGGTTTCGTTACTACTTCTGAAGTCGACCTCGCCGCGGAGACGCCCCGAGGGCGTCCCCACAGCGTCGGTCATCGGGCCCGCTGACCCGCAGCACCTCTCGCAGACGTGCGACCGTCTTCGGCCCGATCCCCTTCACGTCCTGCAGCTCGTCGACGCTGCAGAACCCGCCGCGCTCAAAACGCAAAGCCAAAATCGCCTCGACGCGGCGCGGCCCCAAACCGTTGATCTGCAAGAGTTCGTCTGCGTCTGCGCGATTCAAGTCCAGCGGCGCCCCGAGCGCTAGGGCCACATCGTTGGGAAACGCAGTCGTCGAGCCGTCCTCGGTGTCCTCGGAGCAGATGAGCGCGCCCGAACGCCAGCCCAGGTCGCACGAGCGTCGAGAACCAAGCGGAGGCCGACTCCGCCAAGCTCCCATGCAGGCCACGACGACCATCAGAATGGCGAGCATGAGCTGAGCTCGAGGGGGTATGGAGGGGGCTTGCATGAGCACCAGGGGTAAAGACCCCTATTGTCGGCCGCAATGCGCTCGAGGTTTCCTCTTTTTTTCGGGAAAACGACCGAAGCCCCGCCGAGGCGGGGCTCCTGTCGAATTGCGAATGGATTACCGGCCGGACAAGGCGCGGGTCTTGGCGCGCGCTTTCTTGAACTGGATGAGGTCTGCGTCGCTGAGCTTGGGCGCTGTCGCTGTCGCTGGCGCTGGGCTGGCTTTGGTGCCAAGAGAGCCGGCGCCGTAGCCTCCACCGATGTCCACACCCTCGAGGCCGCCCAAGTTCAATTCGCCGTCGTAGAGGACCGGCGCGGTGGGCGGTGCGTAGCTGTCGAGTGAGGTGGAGATGGACTCGGCGAGGTCGGGCAGGCCGGCGTCCTCGTCGGAGAGGCCAATGCTGTTCTGGCGATAGCGGTCCGCCCCCTGCTGCAGGAGCTGCTGACCGTAGTCGATGTTGCCAGCCTCGACCTGGTTCAGCGCGTGCTCGATCTCCCAGCTGGCGTGCAGCCGCTCTACGGCTTGAACGACCTTGGTGTCGATGTTCGACTCGATGAGGGCGAGGTCTTTGGTGGATTCGGCGCCAACATACTCGGTCAGGCGGTAGGGGAGGTTGGTCTCGAAGGCGGCGTCGTTCCAGGTCAACACGGCGTCGGCGATCTCCATGTGGGCGCCCTGGGCTTTGGCGTTGACGCTCAATCTCAAGGCCACTTCGCGCTTCTCCCCCGAGCTCATGTCGCCGAGGTAGATGGAGAGCTGGTTTCCGCTCATGCCGGCCTGTCCGCCGTAGATCTGGGTCGCCACGACGTTGGGCCCGAGGGTGAAGGTGAGCGTCGCGTTGTGGGTAATGATCTGCTCCATGCTCTGGACCTCGGCCATGAAGAAGTCGCCGATGTTGTCCGAGGCCTCGATGAAGCGGTAGTGCCCCCCTGACAAGTCGGCCATCTGTGCCATCATCACTTCGTTGTGGAAGGGGCCGAGGCCCATCGCGGTGATGGCGATGCCGGAGCTGAAGGCAGTCTGAGCGATCTGGGGGAGGTAGGTCGGATCGTTGGCCTCGCCGTCTGAGAGCAGCACGATGCGGCTGACTCGTTGCTGCGGCTCCCAGACCTTGACGAGCTCGCTGTAGGCCGCGGTCAGGGCGTTGTACATGTCCGTCGTGCCGCGCGGCTGAAGCGCGGCGAGCGAGGCGCGCAACGCCACAGTGTCCACCTCGGACCAGGCTGTCTGCGGCAAGAGCACCTCGACCTCGGAGCTGAAGGCGATGATGCTCACTCGGTCGTCGTCGCGCAGCGTCTTGAGCACGGCCTCTACCGCGCGTTTCGCGTCGTCGAGTTGCTCACCCGTCATCGAGCCCGAGTGGTCGATGACCAAGCTGACGTTGAGGAGCTTTCGCTCGATGAGCTCGTCTGGCATGTCCGCCGTGACCACGATGCTGACGAGCTCTTCGCTGGCCACTTCGGCTTCGACGTAGGGGTTGCTCGGCACGACGTCCCAGGAGACCAGCGCTGGGGGCGCGACGGGCTCAGAGATGCTGGCGGCGCAGCCAAAACCGAGCCAAACGACGAGGGTCAAAAGAAGAGGTAGAGTGCAGGGCGAAATACGGGCAAATGCATGACGAGACATGAGAATTCCTCCGTGAGGTGCGTTGAGTCCGATGCCCGCCTTCAACGGGGGAGTCTCACGAAGGTTCTAGAAAAATTCAAAAGCGTTCGCGGAAAGTGCAGCGGGCGGCCAAAAAAACGAACAAGAAAAGGTTCACCGTGCCCAAGAAGTGGCGCTTTGGCTCGGCGCTCAGGCCGACAATACCTAGGAGTTCGAGTGATTGCGCCAGAGGTTGTGGCTCGCATGCTGCTCGCAACCCTTCGGGTTTACACGACTCTCCGCCATCCCTGGCTGCGAGTTCCTAGGACGTTTCACCGCCGAACGTGGCCGTGAGCCAGGCGAGGAGAGACGACTTGGAGTAGCTGTCCGTCTTCCCGTAGGCGAGCACGGCCTGCCCCATGGCCTCGATCCCTGGGACTTTGTTGTCGACCATGGACTGCAGCAAGGAGGTCGACGAGCCGAACTCGCTTGAACCCATGTTCTCGATGAGGCGACCGACGCACGCCTTGGCTTGCTCGCTCCACTTCTCGTTCTCCGGCTCTAGGTCTAGGAGCGCGGCCAAATGTGCGGCGCGCTCACACTCGCTTCCGACGACGTGCTTGTCGGCGAGGTCGGAGCTGAGGATG
>Ga0100377_1003768_pt1 | contig 12024 bp, 10 predicted proteins | sample CryGeymeta201501_FD_83664 | JGI IMG/M metagenome (GOLD analysis project Ga0100377, IMG submission 83664) | Groundwater microbial communities from Crystal Geyser aquifers in Utah, USA - Crystal Geyser metaG 2015-01 | ecosystem: Environmental > Aquatic > Deep subsurface > Groundwater | place: USA... | reverse complement strand
TGGAGATTTTGTCTCTTTTCAGAATGATGAATTTGAATTCAGTTACGAAGATGTTGGGGTTGTTTCTGATATAGATGGCGATGTAGACGCAGAAGAATCTGATCGATTTTCGTTTATGGAATACGAATCAGATAAAAATGGAGTTTTGCGCGTAGTTTTAAATGAAAATACAGGTGAGAGACAAATTTATATTGGACAAACAATTACTGAGGCCGATATTTTGGAGGTTGAGTAATAGGTCCTGTTTCTTGTATACTTGAGGGCAGAAACTTATATGTCTGCCCGATCAACTGCTCGTTCCAGAAAATGGCAACAAGGAAGACGTTCTTCCACAAAAGATTCACGCCTGAGTGTTATTCGCTTTGGCGTGCTTTTGGTTGCGATCCTTGTTGTCATAAGATTGTTTTTTTTACAAGTGGTGGAATATGATTTTTATTCAGCACTTGCCAGTGGACAACATGAAATTTTTAAAGAACTTACACCTACCAGAGGTACAATTTTTATTCACGATGGTAAAGATCAAGATTTAGTTCCTTTGGCTACAAATCATCAATTGGCTGCTGTGTATGCTGATCCTAGGCGCGTAGAGGATCCAGAAGCTACTGCTTTGGCTGTGGGTGATGTCTTTTCTTTTGACGAAGAAAAGATAAACAAATTAAAAGAAAGACTTTCTAACAAAGAAGATCCATACGAACCGATTCAGAAAGAGGTTTCTGATGAAGTCTTGGGGCGTTTGTTGTCCTTAGATTTACCTGGAATTGCTTACACAAGAGAAGAAAGACGTTTGTATCCGGAAACAGGTTTAGGAGGTCAGGTGACTGGTTTTGTGAGTCAAAATGAAGATGGAACAGTTGGCGGTAAATATGGAATAGAAGGTTTTTTTGAAAAAACACTGGCGGGGAAGCCTGGTTTTTTACGTTCTGAAAGAGATATTGCCGGTAGATTAATTACCATTGGTGAAAGTGCGATAGAGCCAGCTGTCGATGGATCAGATATTGTTTTAACAATCGATCGTGCTATTCAATTCAAAGCGTGTTCTGCTTTGGCGGAATCAGTTAAAAAACATGGTGCCGAAGGAGGAAGTGTAATTGTTCTTGATCCAAAGACAGGAAGAATTTTGGCAATGTGTGGAGCCCCAGATTTTGAACCGAGCAAGTTTGGAGAAGCTCCATCTATTCGGGCATTTAATAATTCGGCAATTTTCAATGCTTTCGAGCCGGGTTCTGTTTTTAAGGCGGTTACAATGGCAGCTTCCATTGATGTTGGAGCAATTACACCGGGAACAGTTTACGAAGATACCGGTGAAGTTTCAATCGATGAATACACAATCAGAAACTCCGACAAAAAAGCCCACGGATTACAAACCATGACACAGGTTTTGGAAAGCTCACTAAACACCGGAACAATTTTTGCCATGCGAGCTATGGGACAAGAAAAATTTCGAGATTATGTAAAACAATTCGGTTTTGGTGAAGAAACTGGAATTGAATTACAAACAGAAGTTGCTGGAGATATTTCTGCAATCAATAAAAAATCTGAAATTTTTTCTGCGACAGCAACTTTTGGACAAGGAATTACATCAACTCCGCTACAAGTAGCTATGGCTTTTGCGACTATTGCCAACGGTGGTATTTTAAAAAAACCAATCATTGTTGATGAAATCAGACATCCAGATGGAGCTGTAGAAAAAAAATTACCGTCTGATGTGCGGAGAGTAATAGATACAAAAACCGCTCGTTATGTGAGCGCAATGCTAGTTTCGGTTATTGAAAGTGGTCATGGTCGAGCGGCTGGAGTCCCTGGTTATTACATAGCCGGAAAAACCGGAACGGCTCAGGTTTCCAAAGAAGGCGGAGGAGGGTATGATCCAGACAAAACCATTGGTTCTTTTGCCGGTTTTGGTCCAGCTGATGATCCGGTTTTTGTAATGATAGTTAGAATAGATAAACCAACTGACGCTATTTGGGCCGAAACTACCGCAGCTCCTTTGTTTGGAGAAATCGCCGATTTTCTATTACGCTATTTGCAAGTTCCTCCAACTCGATAACCAAAGAATATGAAAAAGTTGATCCAATCGATACTCATTAGTCAGGCCAGATCTATTATTAAAACACAAAAACCAGTAATAGTAGCAGTTACTGGTTCCGTTGGTAAAACATCAACTCGCAATGCCATTGCTACAGCTTTACGTGGTCATTTTTCTGTCCGGGTGCCTTATTTAAATTACAACAACGAGTTTGGTGTTCCGCTTACTATTTTAGGTTTTAAGTCTCCCGGTAAATCACCTGTTGGTTGGTTGACAGTGCTTTTGGCTGGATGGAAACTTTCTCGTAAAAGCGATTCTACCTATCCACGTGTTTTGATTTTGGAATATGGGGCAGATCATGCTGGGGATATAGAAACTTTGTGCAACATTGCGGCCCCAGATATTTCTGTAATCACCGCTATTTCTCCTGTTCATTTGGAAAACTACACAGATTTAGACGCTTTGATTGGCGAAAAAGCCACACTTGCTCGTCGAACAGCTGCGAATGGCTTGGTGATTTTATCGGCAGACAATATAGAAGTTAAGGGAATGAAAGCCGTAACTCAGGCTGAGGTATTAACTTTTGGTGTGTCGCCCGATGCTGATGTTTTGGCAACCAATATTTCTGTAGGTGTGCGTCAAGACGATTTTTTTGAATCAACCGAACAATTTTCAGAAATCAACTATCACCTAAAAACTCCAGAAGGTGAGACTGATGTTAGATTGCCAAACCTGTTAGGAGCAGGCTCTGTGCAGGCCTCACTTGTTGCTAGCACCGTTGCATTGCATTTAGGCATGGAACTACCAAACATTGTAAAAAACCTGTCAGAACTCAAATCTGAACCCGGACGACTCAACCCTATAGCAGGAATAAAATGTTCGCTCATTATCGATGATTCTTACAATGCCGCACCAGCCTCGGTTGCCTTGGCGCTCGATACTTTAGCACTCTTTCCTCGCACAAATGACGCACGACGCATTGCAGTCTTGGGCAAAATGGCTGAACTCGGAGCTTTGACCGAAACAGAACATCTAAACATTGGACGCAAAGCTGCTGAATGCGATGTAGATATTCTATTGGCAGTAGGGGAACCTGCTAGAGATTATATTCGTGGTGCCGAAAGCACTGGCAAAACAATACACACCGAGTACTTTGCAAATTCCGAAGATGCCGGCAGATGGCTCGATCGAGAACTTAAAAAAGGCGATATTGTTTTGGTTAAAGGATCTGAAAGTTCACGCATGGAAAAAGTAGTAAAAGACATTATGGCCGAACCTGCCAGAGCAGCAGAACTACTGGTCAGACAATATGGAAAATGGGTGGAGCGATCAAGTGGAAACAATTAAATTAATCTCAAATCCGAGGAAATTTGGATGGGTGAAATGAAAACAGTTTTACCTGTCCCGCCCAAATGATAATGTCATAGGGCGAGCAAAGTAGAAATGTCATAGTAAAAACATTTATGGCATACTTGGTCTAAATTAATAAGCGTTAATTTAGACCAAATTATGCACAAGAATCGTCTAATAACTATGACTTCAAAAGAAGCAAAACGCTACGATATTATATGCAAGTTAATCGCTAAAAAGATAGACGGTACAGAAGCAGCAAAATCTCTCAACTTGTCGGTTCGGCAGGTGAAACGAATCAAGGCAAAAGTTAAAAAGAAAAAAATCAAAGGAGTAATTCATGGTAACAGAGGAAAATCAAGCAATCGACAAACTGACAGAAAAACAATAACCGAGGCCAAGAAACAATTGAAAAAAATCTATCATGATTTCAATCCCCTTTTAGCACAAGAAAAGTTACTGGAAATACATCAAATAAAGCTAAGTAAAGAAACTGTAAGGCAACTAATGATTGCAGAAAAATTATGGATACCCAAAAAGAAAGGGATGGTCAAAAAATTCTCTTGGCGAGAAAGAAAAGACAACTATGGAGAAATGCAACAATTCGATGGTAGTTATCACAATTGGTTTGAAAGTCGCAATGAAAAAGAACTTGATACAGAACAATGTTTGCTCGTATCTGTTGACGATGCCAACGGAACAATAACTGAAGCTCGATTTGAGACAAACGAAGGCGTGGAGGCAGTATTTCGTTTCTGGAAAACGTATATTAAGACAAAAGGAGCGCCAATATCTGTGTATTTAGACAAATTCTCTACATATAAGGTGAACCATAAAAATGCCGTGGATAACAAAGAATTAATGACACAATTTGAGCGTGCAATGAAACAACTTGATATCAAAGTTATCCATGCCAACACTCCTCAAGCCAAAGGTCGAGTAGAAAAGATGAATGGAACATTACAAAGAAGATTGGTGAAAGAATTACGTTTAGCCAAAATCAACACCATTACCGAGGCCAACATCTTCTTAAAAGAAGAATTTATTCCTAAATTCAATAAACAATTCCAGGTGATCACAAAAAAACCGACTGATTTGCATCGCAACTTAACGACCAAACAAATTAATAATTTGGATAAAATATTCTCAATTCAAACAGAAAGAAGAGTGAATAATGATTATACGATACGATTTAAGAATAGATATTTCCAACTGAATAAAATCCAACCAACGACGGTTTATAAAAAGGATTGGGTAACCATCGAGGAACAGTTGGGTGGAGAAACAAAGATCACTTTAAGAGGTAAATATCTGACGTTCACCTCTCTACCAGAGAGACCGAAAAAAGTACTTAATGTTAATCTTGTAGCCCTGACAAAAAAAGCGCCATCCGAATGGAAACCACCCAAAAACCACCCTTGGAGAAAACAGTTTTTAACCAATAAAAAACAACCTACTCCAATAGGTTGCTAACTAATCATTCTGTGGCAAGTATGACATTTCTACTTTGCCAGCAGGTATGACATTTCTATTTAGCCTTTACACAATAGAGCAAACACTTGATCAAAAACCCCTCAACTGATACACTTCCCCCGCAAAAAACACGGCCTCATCGTCTAACGGTTAGGACGCAAGGTTCTCATCCTTGTAATCGGGGTTCGATTCCCCGTGAGGTCACCACAAAAAACTTTCAACTCAGGTTGAAGGTTTTTTGTTTGGTGTATGGGAATCGAACCCAGGGGATGGTAAGGGGAAACTCCCCTTACATTTTGGGGGTACAGCGAGCAAAGCGAGCGTCCTAGGGGTGGAAACCCCTGGAAGAGGCCGTTATCGGCCGAGTGAGATTTCCCCGTGAGGTCACCATAATAGCCATTGACTTTTACTTGAAAAAGTGGTATAATCTGCAGTCAGAAACGATCGAAAAACCAGCAAAAAAAGGAGAAAAAATGAATAAGTTTGAGAATGTTCTTTCCGTCGTTGCCCTGACCATTGGGGCTCTTTGCCTCATGGTCGGGCTCACGTTCTTTGCGGGCACGTTTGTGCTCGCTGGCGCCGCCTTCGTGTCGGCGTTGGTGAGTTCTTCGGAGGCGTGGGTCGCATTGCCCCTTCTGGCATTTTTATGCCTTGGGGGCTACGTCGTGTACGACCTGGCCGAAGCGCTGGACATTGTGTCTGGGGTGAAACATGCATGGTCGCGTAATCGGCCAGACATGTTTCGCCTTCGGCTCCAGCTTTCGGCGTGGGGGTGGTCTACCTCCCCCAAAGAGAGGAACTCGTTTCGAGACCTGCAAAGTATCTTGAAGGCGACCTCTCTCTTGTCTCACGGCAAAAACGTTGAGACAAACGCCAGTAAGCTCTTTGGGGAGTGGAATGTTCGTAAGAACAACACTTCCAAAGACGAGCTGGAAGCGTGGCTAGGGCGTAACGTGGCAAATCTGGCCTCCGCCAAGGATCAGAACCTTGGCTGCGAGACCTTTGAGGACGCTTTCGAGCGTGCTCAAGCACACGTCAACGCCCACTAAAATTCATCGCCATGTAACTTGCGTCTGCAATACGTGGCGATGAACCCCTTCTTAAAACAGTAGCCCTGCTGCTGTTTTTTTATTTCTTCAATTTACAGACCGATATCACTTTTATCACTAAGATAATCATTTATTATTTTGGTGGACTTTACTGTTGCTGTTTGATCCCAGCCACGTGAACTGTCGATTACATCGCCGATTGTGTAATTTCCAAAAAAGACATCACTTATAACACTGATTTGTTTGTTCCAGTCTGATCCAAAAATGGTGTTAGCTAATGTTTCGTTGGCAATTGCGTGAATCACTCCCCCCTTACTTATGGCGTAAACTGTATTTGTGTTTACGAATCTTACAAGACTCGCTCCTGGTTTAAAGGTTGCATTTTTACCGAGTGGAATAGATTGCATTAACTCTGGTGTAACGAGCACAATGTTTCCAAAAGCGCTGTACCAGGTCCAATAGGTTGCCTCATTTGGAAAAGCGTGGCGTTTTCCATCTTTTCCGTAGTAATAAACGGCTTTACAAGGATCATTTACACCAGCATTTGCCTGACAAATAAGTTTAAACAAGTCACCAGAAAGCAAATCTGTTTTTGGAACTAACACTACAACTGTAGTTGTGTCTCCTGTTGTTGTGTTGCCAGCGACATCAAAACAACGAATGGCCATTTTTGAAACTCCTGGTGAGGCAAAAGTGTAACTCACAAGAAGTAACTCCCACATTATCAGACACAGAAACAGAAATAGATTCGACATCACCAACCATGGTGGCATTAATAGATGGTGATGCAACGGTTGGTGCCACAGTATCTGGACCCGGAGCAACTGCAGCTGATGCCATACGAGACCATAAGTGCTACACTGGATACAAGATGAGACTGCTGCACTGACTCTAGGAGGAACAAACTGGAATCAACAAATCATGGATATAGAACCAACCTTCTTTACCAAGTTTACTGTGGGTGATCCTATTTCTTCTTCTGACTTGACCACATCTTGGCCGGAAGGTTCTCTTGTACGCGAGTCTGGAGCAACCGGTCTATATTATGTAGATGCAGATGGTGTACGTTCCATTTCTTCTGAAGGGCTACTTGCTAATCACTTCCAAGAAAAGTTTGCAGAATACACTTCTACAAATGCTGGATGGAAGAGCCTCCCTACTGCGAATGACATCACAAGTTTTGAGAATGGACTTTTCTCGGAGCTGGCGATCTAAAAATCATATTTATGCCGCAAAAAAAAGACTGTTTTTGCACTTTTTTCTAGCAACTGCTTTTCTAGCAATTACATCAACAGCATTTTTTTTGCTTAGTTCTTCTCGAACACAAGCTGATATTCCTGCACCATCCAATATCATCACCGCACAAGCTGTCATTACGGCACAATCACTTATTACAGACGGTGCCAATGCCATCGATCTGCTCGGCCAATACGACGACACCAGCCTCACCGATCCACAGCCAAATTACGCTAACAACAGCGTCAACAACGGCCCCAACCAATTCGGCTTCAATCAAATTGAAGGCCTAGCCCAAGACCCCATTAATCATCGCCTTTTTGTCTCAGACTATAACAACAATCGTGTCCTAATCTACAACCTCAATACAGACAATACCCTTACCGATCACATCCCAGACAACGTTTTAGGACAAACTAATTTTAATTCTGCAACCAATACCGTATCAACAACAAACCAAGCCAGTACTAACGGGCCACAGGGGCTTGCCTATGATCCAGTTAACAATCGCCTCTTTGTTGCCCAAAATGCGTCCGACCGCGTCAGCGTTTTTGATGTAACAACAATTAACAACGGCGAAAATGCTATCTCAGTTCTCGGCCAAAGCAGTTTTACTAGCAACGACAATGCCACCAGCCAATCTGGAATGTACAACCCTTTTGGCTTAGCCTACGACAGTACCAATCAACGATTATTTGTATCCGAATATAACAATATCGAGTGATGGTTTTTGATGTTAACAGCATCACCAACGGCGAAAACGCCATTAACGTTTTAGGACAAGCCACCTTTACAACCAATACCTTGGCACTCACCGCAACCAGCATGAAACAACCTAAAGCACTCATTTACGATGACGCCAATAACTACCTCTATATTACTGAATATGGCAATTCACGCATCACCATCCAAGACGTCACCCCCGCCACAATCAGCAATGGCCAAAGTGCTAGCTATGTGCTCGGTAAACCAGATTTTACAACTGGGTTCATAAACTCAAACAGTCAAACCAATTTAGTTAGTCCAGTAAGTTTAACTTACGATCCAACCAATAAACGCATCTTTGTTAGCCAACAATCAGGCGCCGTCCTCGTCTTTGACGTTAATGTCATCAGCAACGGCGAAGCAGCCATTAACATTTTAGGCACCGCCAGCTACACTTTATCGATCAGCGACACTCTCACTATCAATGGCATATCGAGACCAGATGCACTTTTGTACGACACCACCAATAACTACCTTTATGTAGGCCAAGGCGCAAACAGTAATCGTCTGTCAATTTTTAATGTCACCACAATTACCAATAACGAAAACGCCATTGACCTTCTCGGCCAAGATGACGGCACCAGCCTCACCAATCCCGTTCCTGTTTACACAAAAGGAGACATCAATAACGGACCCAACAAACTGGGGTTCAATAGTCCTTACGCTACAACAACCGACACCACCAATCACCGTTTTTTTGTCTCAGATTATAATAACAATCGTGTCCTAGTTTATAATTTAAATGCCGACAACACTTTTCCCGACCGTGTCCCCGATAATGTGCTCGGACAAAGTAGTTTCCTCACCAATACTGCTGCACGCACCCAGAGTGGGATGAGTTACCCTAAAGGTCTTACTTACGACAGCACCAACAACCGGCTATTCGTTTCTGAGCCAGCCATTTGTCGCATCATGATTTACGACGTCACCACAATTACCAATGGGGAGGCAGCTATTAACGTCCTTGGCCAAAGTAGTTTTACGACAGGCACATGCGCAACCACTCAATCTGGACTCAATGCCCCCCAAGGTCTTGCCTATAACAACACCAATAACCAACTCTATATTGCTGATGCCGTCAATCGTCGCATTCTCGTTCATAATGTTAATCCTGCCACCATCACCAACGGTCAAAATGCCGATTACGTCTTAGGCCAACCCGATTTTACCACAGCCACATCACAAACAACTCAATCCGGTTTTAAATATCCGTTAGCCCTAACCTACGACCCCATCAACCAACGCCTTTTTGTTATTGATAGGCTTAGCCATAGAGTTATGGTCTACGACCTCACAACAATTACCAATGGCGAAAACGCCATCAACGTGCTTGGCCAAACCGACTTTATCTCAAGCACCTACAATACCTTTACCGCGACCACATCCACATTTAAAGACCCAACCGGCATCGCCTTTGACCATATTACCAACCGCCTTTTTGTCGGCAGTACCCAAATCGACCGCGTTATGATCTTTGACACAACAACCATCATCAATGGCGAAGCAGCAATCGGCGTGTTAGGTATACCAACACTCGTTGCAGTAAATCCTCCCGCCCTACCGATTGAAGCCAAACTCAACGAAATTTCTGCTCTCAGTATCAACACCGACAACAATCGCCTCTACGTTAGCCAAAGCACTTCAGCCAACCGCATCAGTATCTTCGACATCGGCACCCCTACCCTCATCCTCACCGAAAGCGACGGCACCACAGCTATTAGCGAAGGCGTGACCACCGACAGCTTCACCATGGTTCTAACAGCCCAACCAGCCAGTAATGTTGTCTTTAACATTACGTCCAGCCAAAGCACTGCCGCCAGCCCTTCATCACCCACCATCACCTTCACTTCCACTAATTGGAACATGCCCCAAACCGTCACCATCACCGCTCCAGAAGAAAACAACGCCATAGACGAAACCCCCACAATTACAATTACCATCGATACAAACAATTCCGATCCCAACTTTACCATCATCCCCACCGAAACAGTTTCTGTAGCCGTAACAGATAACGATACTGCTGGCATTACCCTTACAGAATCAGATGGCACCACTGCTGCAACAGAAGGAGAAACTGACACCTACACACTTGTTCTTACCTCAGAACCGACAAGTGATGTTACGATTGATATCTCAGTGGATGATCAAGTTTCTGTTGATTTATCTGCACTGACATTTACGTCTGGTAATTGGAACGTTGCACAAACTGTCACGGTAACAGCAGTAGATGATAGAGAGGTAGAAGAAGAACACACTGGAACAATTAGCCATACAGTTTCCTCTGTCGATGGTGATTACGATGTTTTGGTTGTTGGTGATGTTGTTATGACAATTACAGACAATGATCGTCGTGGTGGAGGCACAACATACTTTGGTGGTCCGATTATAGTTACTCCTACCTCTTGTACTATTACTTCACCAAATGGAGGAGAAAAATGGTTGGCTGGTTCTACTCATGCCATCACCTGGACTACTGCTGGGACTGGGATAGATAACTTGGTTCTGTATTATAGAGTGGATACTAGTAGAGATTGGACTACTATTTATGCTGGGACTAGGAATACTGGGTCATTTAGCTGGACCCTGCCAAACATATCTTCCCAGAACGTTTACATAAAAGCTGACTGTCGTGACTCTGGTGCAGCCACTTTGGCGAGAGATGAATCAAATTCTGCATTTACAATTGTTCCGGAAGTTACTACACCAGAAGTTGTTCCTCCGATTAGAAATCTACCGACCCGTGAGGAGGCTAATCTTGTTCTTCCTCAAAACTTCCCTGTTGACTCTCTGGTCAAGCTCACAAATGATGGAAACGAGGATACTCAGATTGACTCTGCTGTTTACTACATTGGACTAGATGCAAAACGTCATGCTTTTCCAAATGGACAAATCTACTTCTCTTGGTATCGAGACTTTTCTTTGGTGCAAGAAATTGATACCAGAACACTGGCTTCTATTCCACTTGGAAGTTCTGTTTTGACTCGTCCTGGTACATATTGGGTCAAGATACAATCAGACCCAAAGACGTACTTTGTGTCTCCGGGTTACGTGCTACACTGGATACAAGATGAAACTGCTGCAATGACTCTAGGAGGAACAAACTGGAACCAAAGAATCATGGATATAGACCCTTCCCTCTTTGCACACTTTACTGTGGGTAATTCTATTTCTGCAGCTGACCTAGCAATATCTTGGCCGGAAGGATCTTTAATGAAAGAAGTTGGTACCAACAATCTGTACTACATAGACTCAGAGGGTAAACGATTTATTACATCCAACGGGTTTATAACCAATAATTTCCAATACAGATTTCTCAGACAACACCTGCCAATGCGGGGTGGAAGAGCCTCCCCATTGCGAATGACATCACAATTTTCGAGGATGGTATTTTCTCGGAGTTGGTGATTTAAAGAATAAGAAAAGGTGTTTTTGGTATAAAAAAGACCTTGCAGTCAGAATACTTTCACTCAGAAAGTTGCTGACCACAAGGCCGAGAAGAAGAACATTACTTTTTGGCACTCGTATCTTTGATGGTATAATAATAAATCACCATGCCGTAATCTTCCCCTTTACAAACATCGAAAACAATCGAACCACCCCAAAGTTCTGTGAGTGTTGCAAATTTGAGTGTGGCATCTTCATGGCCGCGGAAACCGTAGTTTACCACCTGCTCGAGAGTCAATCGAAAAGAGTGTTTATGACCACTCTTACTAAAAATCACACAAAGCCCAAGATCTCGAGCAAGAGTGTAAGGATCACCGGAAATCCACCCTTTCTCCTCAGCAAAAAATTCAAGCTCTGACGGAATCAGACTGATGAATCTTTCGATTGTTTGTTTCCACAGATGGTCTGCTTCTTTACGCAAACGATCACATTCATCAGAAACTTCAATCAGATTTACGGCATTGTTCATTATGCACCCTCCTTTAGTTGCCGGTTGATTTCTTTTCCTTGAATTTCCAAGAAAAAGAATGTCTTCTTTTATCAGAAAAAGAGGATTTGGTCAAGGTAAAACTGTTTTCTGTAAAGGCTAAATAGAAATGTCATACCTGCTGGCAAAGTAGAAATGTCATACTTGCCACAGAATGATTAGTTAGCAACCTATTGGAGTAGGTTGTTTTTTAT
>Ga0100377_1003755_pt1 | contig 12048 bp, 13 predicted proteins | sample CryGeymeta201501_FD_83664 | JGI IMG/M metagenome (GOLD analysis project Ga0100377, IMG submission 83664) | Groundwater microbial communities from Crystal Geyser aquifers in Utah, USA - Crystal Geyser metaG 2015-01 | ecosystem: Environmental > Aquatic > Deep subsurface > Groundwater | place: USA... | reverse complement strand
TCATCGAATATGTTTCTTATTATGTTAATCTTAAGCATACCGGGAACATTAGAATCGAATTTTCGTTACTAAATGGTGGGATCACAAGAATAAAGGGAAGCGTTGACTCCACCTTGTTTCCAGCCAAGGAGAATTAGATGTTTTTTGATTACAAATGTGAAAGCTGCAACAAAACAATAGAGTTGCAATTAAGTCCAAATGGACATATTCCAGAAAGAATAAAGTGTAAGTGTGGTGGAAACTCACGGCGGATTTACGGTGGTCATCAGATAAACATGGACACATGGCGGACTAAAATCCGGGAGTACAACGATCTTCCCGAACATGCAAAAGAGAAAAATGGTATAATAAAGAAGCATATTTAATACATAAAAAAGATTAAGAGATTAAGTACTCAATACAGGCAACTTAGATTTAATTCGCTTGCGAAAGCTAAATTTAAAGCCACTGAAACATCTTTTACAGATGGGTTAGTGGCTTTTTTACTTTAACCACTAACCAATGAGGCAAACAATGGATAATACATCAGAGACAGGAAAATCGGTAGCAACGGGCACCGAGGTAACTATCAACAAAATGTGGAGCGTAATGTCAATACAGCGATTTGGCACAACAACAGTAATAACACAGGCATCCAACGCAGGCATTCACTCGCTTGTCAGAACAATAACACAAGATGCCGGGAAGGTTATTCATACCTCAATGACCGTTGTCCCGAATTTCAACACAAAAGAAATAAAGACCACAGACGGAAACTTGAAAGTAGTATTCACGAGGGGGTCATAAATGAATTACGAATTAAAGCAAGACACATTAGACAAATTAGGTTTAAACAAAGACTTAACAGATAAAACGATAAAGGTTCCTGAAGAAATTACTAAGGAACCTGTTGGCATAGATGAACATGGTAACGACATTCTTCGGACTTATTCTGATGCTGAAATAGGAATTAATATTGGCAATGACTTTCTCAAGTCAAAAGAAGAGACCACTGAAAAGCCAGCCGAGAAAAAACCAGAACCTGAGAAAGAGCCTCTTAAAAAAGAGCACCTCGAAGAACAGGCAGCAGAAGAAAAGAAATCCGCTGAAGTAGAACCGACCTTTAATGATCAAGTCATCGAGAGACTTAAAAAGTTTGAAGATGCAGAATCACAAGATCAATTATTAAAATCTCTTGATAATTATGACAAATTCAATGCACTAAATATTCAAAAGTCTCAAGCGATAGCAGAAGAACGCAAGAAACTTGAGGCATTAGTGGCTGAACTTGGAATCAAAGATTACCAGGAGATTGTTGACGAGATTCTGAAGTTAGATGACTTGAAAGACTTTCTTGAAAGTGCCGATGATTGGTATTCAGAGAAGGAAAGCAATCCATTTCGCAAACTAGTCGAACACTGGAGAGCCAATAACGACAAGATTCTGAAACAGCACGAAATAAAGTCAGTCTTTGAAGAAGAGCGCACAGCTTTAGAGTTAGAGAAAGAAGTATTCGAGGTTCAGAAGCTCGATGGGCGATATACAGACACAGACGCATTGATCTCGCTGGGAGACCTGGCGGACAAACACAATGTTGACTTAAAAACCGCTCATAAGATATGGTTAGCCGACAATCGCGAAACGGAAGTCTCTGGTCTCAATGATAGAATCAAATCGTTAGAGAAAGACAAAACAGCACTGAAGAAGGAATTAAAAACCCGTAATGAGGAACTAACAGAGTTGAAGGGTAAAGTGCCAGCGGCGTCGCCAGGTGTAGTCGAACCCACCGGGGCAGAATCTTTTGATTATTCTACTCCAAGCAGTGGATTTGATGAAACCGAACAGCGTTTATATAAAAAGTTAGGTGTACATACTGCTTAACGGTAATTCACAAGTAAAATAGGAGATTTATAATATGTCCAGAAATATAACTATGGTCTTAAACGACCTTAATATTGCGACAAGGGATTTTATCATGGATGTCATATCTGCCATTAACAATGACAACTATTTTAGTTCCCGTATGTTGCAAAAGAGCAAGCCATTCCCTGGCGGAGACAAGGCACAGATTGATTTACGTTATGGCCGGGAAAACGTTCAAACGATGGACGAATACGGCGAATATACTTTTCAGCCTGTTGATATGTTGGATCGTGCCCAGTACGAAATCAAGCATGTGCATGGTGATATGACGATTTCACAAAAACGTCTGGAAGTCCAGAATATAGGCAAAGCTGCTGATATTAGTCTTGCCAGAAATAAAAGCGAAAACATGAGCGAAACGATGAAATATGAGTTTAGTTCATTGCTCTATAAAAAAGTGGCGGATCTGGAGGCAACTGATCCAGATTCATTAATAAAAATCGTTGGCACAGCCAATAATATAGTTGGCGGAATCAATGCTGCCACAGAAGACAAGTTTGATTGGAACCCGAAAATCTATGACGTAAGTGCAGCTGTTCCCAGTCCGTCAGATATAATTGACCCAACCTCTGACTACTATTTTGAGAAACTGCTTCGTAAGTTAATTGGACCTCTCACAATAGGTAATGATAAGCCAACCCTGGGTTTAACGACACAGGGAGTATGGGATGCTTACGAGGAGATTCTGCGTGCTGATAAACGTTTGACTAATAACATCATGGAGGCAGACGGAGGCTTCAATGTACTGCGATTCAGACAGATGAAAATCGCGGTTGACAGTCAAATTCCTGGTGGTAAAATGGATGAAGACGCAGCTAATTCTACTGCCTATTTCTTTGCCGTAAACGAAAAGTATATTGGCTATACTCACTCGCCGAATGTAAATTTTAAATGGGTTCCGTGGAAGAAGTTAGAGCGGCAACCGGTCTATGGTTCAGGGTTGGACTGGTTTGGTTGTATCTGGTGTTCAAGACGAGATCGTCAGGGTGCAATCTATGGGCTTCCCACTGATAACCAGATATACGTTTAATTGTAATTAATAACTAAGGAGATAATAATATGTTTGGAATGGGAAAATCAACAGATTTTAGTCGTTGCGGAATCGGCTACAATTCAGGTAGGGACGGTTTCGGTGTAACGGCCTACAACAATACCGGCGGTAAACTCAATCTTGGCGATGTGGTTTCGTTATTTTTCACCGGGACGGAGGGTCAGGAATTAAAGGCTATCATCCCGGTTACCAATGCAGTTCAATGCTGGCAAGGTGTTTGTGATGACGCATTGGGAATCGCTAACGGTAGCATTGGCAAGATACAAGTCTACGGTAAGGCAAAGGCCCGTGTTCTGGGCAGTGCCTCAATAACGGCGGCTGGTAAGTATCTGGAATCAATGAATCGGATTGCCTTTGATGGTATTGCCACCCATCTGACTTTTGTGGCAGGTTCAGGTGCAACTCGTGATACCATCACTGACAGCAGTTCTGGTTTAGTCGCCGATGGGTTTCTGGCAGGTATGCGAATCGTTATTGCCGGTGCAACAACTGCGGGCAACAATGGGAGTTGGGAAATCTACTCCATCGCAGCTGGAACTATGACATTAACAACTATTGGTCAAGTTACCAGTGAAGCCGGTGCGAGCGGATTGACCATGCTCACCCATGGTTATCTGGAATATTCAGGAATGGCCGATGCCACTGATACCATTGCTATATCTCGTGGGGCATACATTACCACGACAGCCGTTGCGACCAAAGACGTACAATTGCAGGGCTTGCCGAAAATTGTATCAGCAAGTTAACTTGTTTTTTCGTAGGGGGGGGGAGAAAAGCCCTCCCTACTTAATTAACTATTCTGAAGTATAATATGAGAAAAGTAATCAGAGAAATAATCTTTGTTATTATTTTTGCACTGCTAGCGACAAACTCTTTCGGTCAAAGTAGTATGCTGACCAGGGAGTATGTCAACACAATGGCAGCAGCAAACGTAACGCAAAGTGACTTATCGGGAGAAGATAGCAGGTACATGGTATTATATAGACGGTAAGGATGGCAACGATGCCCGTAATGGGCTAACCCCGGCGACAGCCTTACTAACCTTACCGGCAGCCTATGCAAAATGTACCACAGGAAGCGGCGATGGTATAGTAATATTGTCCCGAACTATTTCAGGTACAACCTATTCCCTTACTCTTACCACTCGTTTAACATGGGCAAAGTATGGCATTACAGTTGTTGGCGTTGCTTCCCCGAATGTTTATTTTGGACGAGCTCGCATTACTCATGCCGTTGCTTATGATTCGTTGGCTTCCTTAACATACTGTTAACAGGGGAGTCAGCTGGAGTTACCCCCTAATTTAAGGATAAAATATGGCTACCTTTGCTGAATTAGTAAGCAGAACAAAGTTCAACACCGACAAAACTGGTTTTCGATTGCCGGTAAATATTCCCAAATTGTTACATGAATCAGAAAATGAGTTTATCAGACAAACATTCTGCACAATGGCACAACGAGACATTCAGCTTGAAGCTTCAACAGTTGAATTTGACGGCACGGAGACTACTATTGGTTTTGTCAAGGGATCAGGTAACACAAGAGATACCATCACTGATAGCGATAGTGGTTTTATAACAGATGGGTTTGTAGCGAATCAACAAATCGTGGTAGATGAGTCAACAAGCAATGACGGTACTTACACGATTTATAGCGTAGCAGCCGGGGTAATCACATTAACTTCAATTGGTCAATTAACCACCGAGGAAGGGATCACTGACATGACGATTGAGGCAAGTGAGATACCCCATCTGATAGCCTTACCATCTGATTTTGTAAAAGAGTTCCGCATTGAATATCGGGGCATAGTGTTGGAGCCTCTTAATATTAGCACCAGTGGTAAAATAACTAAATCAACCGGACTGATTCAGACAGGTACGCCATATTTTTATTGGATTGAGGGCACAAATATCCAAATTGTGCCCAAACCCTTACAAGAGGGTATTTTGAGGTTGTGGTATTGTTATTATAATATAGATGATACGACAACCTCTCCTATTATACCAGCTACCGAACAGTATAAAATTATAAATCATACTTTAGGCATAATCTATGAAATGGATCAAAAACATGACATCGCTGATAGATACTATATGAAATATGAAAAAGATGTAGTAAATACTCGATTAATTTATGCACAACGCCGACATAAACAAACCCGTATTTCAGATGTCATGGGAGGAAAGCTTTAAGGCATAGAAAGTTGGATCGCAATTGTGGAGGGTTAAATATGTTTCCAATTTCTATAAGTTACAATTTTACCGGGTTATAAACAGTAATTACTTCAAAGTAATATAAATATAATAAATTAAACAATAAAAAGCAAGAAAATAATTTAATTTATGAGGTTTTAAAAATGGACATCACACTATACAAACGAATTGACGAAGTTAACAAAAATATGCAGAATTTAGGAAAAACTCAAAATCATAAGCTGGGCGAAATCCAAAAATTGTTGGAAAAACTCTTGAATTACATGGAATTAATTCCGAAGATGTACCCAACAACAGCTAAAATACCCGTATTAGAAACCAAGAAATCAACAAGTAAAGGAAAATAATATGAGAAGTATAAAATCAATTCTCATCCTGTTATTTATTTCGAGTGTAGCTTTCGCCCAATATCAAAATGTAATTGATTATGGGCCGGTTCATGCCAGAAAATTAACTATTACTGTATTGGTTACCAGCGGCAGTGCTTCTGTGGTTGATAAAGATTCTATCTGGATACAGTTTCCTGACCGGTTTGATTTTAACAGAGGTTGGGAAATAGATACTTTGGCTGCGGAAACGTTAGTGGCTGCCGGATTTGATACTTTACGGCGTGGTCTTTGGTCGGGGTTTGGTGAAATAGATATTAAATTCATCAATACTGATTTAGCCGCTGATTCATTACAAATAAAATGTTATTCTGTCAATTCACACGCAGAAGTAAGTACGAATGATTATGTTTATTTGTCATTTGATACACCACCGGGCTGTGTTACTTCAGCTAATTCATTAGACTGGACAGATGGTTTGACTTATCGTGCATCTATTACCGGCGCTTTTGGTTATGGGACACAAGGATTGTTGTTTGAAATAAACGGATGTGATGCAACGTCAAGCCACGAAGGACTATTACGATTTGACATTTATCTAAAATGATAGAACTAAAAGAAATCACTGGTGTTTTTACTAATGCTGATCAAGAAGATTCGGAAAGTAATCTTGCCACAGTTTTACAGAATTATCGTCCAGTTAATGGATTGTTACGGAAAACTTTCGGGCTGGGAGAATTAATACCAGTAACAGTAGGATCGTCAATTATCAATTTGACTACTTACTTTAATCAGCATCTGACGGCAGGATCAGGCAAAGGTTCGGGAACTGGCTATGTCATTATTGCTATCGCAATAGATGCTACAACTTGTGCCGTTACCTTGAAGTACTGGACTGGTACGGCATGGGAATCTATTGGGACTTTGGCGTCTGTAGAGGGTTCTTTTTATCATGTTTATAGTAAAAACCCAATAATCCAGAAAAACGAAATACTACGGATATTACCTGGTGCTGGTGGGTTGGTAGGCAGTGGTTCGAATGAAGCAATTGGTATCTGGATGGGGTGGATAGAAAGAAGTTATTTTGATGATACTTATGAACCAGGCCCAGATTATTCAGAAGGCCTTTTTTTATATCCAATCACTTTGACCTCACCCAATATTGCAGTTGATGGATTGAATGTGCTGGTTACTATAGTTTCTGGTGGAACGTGGATGGCAGCCGATAATATTAAATGGTACAAATTAAGCTATCTTTATGATGGAGAAAATGAATCTTTATTATCAGATGAAATAAGAGCAATCTATACTGATAATACTTATTTACAATTAGTGTTGGATTTTGATATGTCTGATTTCAATAAACGGATTACTGGAGTAAATGTTTATCGTTCAGATGTAGGCAATATTGGAGATGTAAGTAATGAAATAGATGGTTCTTATGAACTCATTCATTCGATAGATTTGACCCGTGATACAGATTTATTAATAAAATATAATGGAACGGATGCAGTTTCAGGAAAATATCAGATTTACATTCCAGATATACCAACAATTGACTTAGATCCCTTTTATTATTATATTAGATTAGCAGGATCAGATAATGATTGGTATCAAATATATACTCCTTATTCTTCTACGCGTAAAGTATTTGGAGTAAGCAAGAAAATGACTTTTGGTGGTTCGCCTTTAGCGGACTATGTTGATGAAGACTATAATAATGTTGCCTGGCAATTTCGGTCAGGTAATGTTGATGGTGATCCAAGTTCAGCAACTCTGCGGCACGAGGGATCGTCTGCTGCGTATGCTGGCGATTTATTTGCATTTGTAGATAGAGATGGTGATAAGTCATATACCAGTGGTGCATTGGTTGGGTCTCTTTTTAAATTAGGAACTTCACCATCTTATATAAGAGTTATATCAGCAAATGATAAAAAATATGTTCGTTACCCAGTAACAATTTCCGAGTTTACGAATATGCAATGGGCATGGGAAATAATTACTGTTGTTAATGGTCTGTACTATTTTGTTGAAAGTGGTTTACATAGATATTTATACTTTTTTGATAGCGAACTAACTACTGGGGCAACTTATTCTATTTTAAATGAACCCTCTATTAAAGTCAATGGAGAGTTTGCCATAATACACTTTGGGAAATTGTGGCAGGGGAATCTCATCTTAGATCCCGGCGGGAAGAATGAAGCCCATCCCGATTGGATAAGTGATTCAGAGTTAGACCAGTTAGACGTGAATCCTGTTTCCAACGTAACAAAAATCACTGATGACACTGGCTACGAGATTACAGGATTAGCTACCAGCTTTGGTTCTTTGATAATACTCAAACGAAGTTCGATTCACAAACTGCAAGTACCCGATATAACTAACTCCAGTTCGAGGCGTTTATTGGAAAGTTCTTTCAATCGTGGCAATGTGGCAAAAAAAGGATTTATTCAAGTAGGGCAAATAATCTACTTTTGCGCTACTGATGGTATTTATGGATTAGATGTGAATTTTGAAGCAGCCGCAGACGAGACACCATTAATCTATAACAGAATCAGCGAAGCGATAAACGACATCTATCTTGCCATCAGCGACAAGACTGCAATTAAGGTTGGATATGACAGAATCTACACTGAAATTATTTACAGATTTACCAGCACCTCCATATGGGCGTTCAACATTACAACAAAAAACTGGCGTGAAATAGACACAGCAAAAACTTGTGATGTGATTGCTTATGATAACAACAACAACTTGATGATATTCAATGAATCTGACGACAAGATATATTCAATAACAGAAGAAGAGGCGGTAGGAAGTTGTGTAGCGACTAAATTCTTTAATATTACAGGCGATACAGGTGGACGTACTGGTCTCATCAGAAGCGTGTCGATTCGTTATAAATCGGCAGTTGAATTAACGGTCAAATGTTATCTGAATGGTAGTTCTTCATCAACAACTATTGGCACTTTGGCAGTTAGTCCTAATATTATAACTTCTAAAATGGCAATACGATTACGATGTCATTCTTTTAAAATAGAGATTATTGATACAACTACTACAACCAATGAAACAGAAATTTATAATATTAAATTGGAGACAAATTAATGCCTGGTGAGATTACTACATTAATGCTCGACGAGTTGGGACTTCGTTTAGAAGATGCAGCCGCGATAAATTTCACGAATACATTTAAGCTGGAGGCTTTGAATAAAGCGCAATTACAACTTGCTAATATGCTTCATAATTCATACTTGACAGAGTTAGAAGTAGAGCAGACTGCAATTGATTGGAGTGGAATTGCAACTTCTGGCTATGCAACATCAGGCTTGACATCTGCTCCAGTTATGCGGGGATCACAAGGGATATTGAAAGTAAGTGTTCAAATTGGCGGATCGGGTTCTTATGTTTATGCTACCAGATTGGACTTGCAGAAAATCAAACGAGTCGAGAATCCTTATTTAGTTGGCAGCGATGACAACCCTCTTTATTATGTGTTTTCTAATACTATTTATGTTTCAGTTACTTCATATACTTTATTAAAAGGTCGAGTGCTTTATTTAAAACTTCCAACAACTATGACTACTGGTGTTGATCCTATTCTTAATAGTTCACTGCATCCATTAATAGTAAGTTTATCTGAGAGCATTTGTTGGGCTATGGACGCAAAGTTGGAACGAAGAAACGCAGCATTAACAGCCTCTTTCAATGAGATCAAGATGTTAAATGAAAAATATACCCCTGCAGAAGGGATAGGTACAAAAGGTAGAAATATTTAGGAAATGTTATGGCAGCAGGAGATATAACAAATAGCATGATTGCCGAATTGGGTCTTAGACTCGAAGATGCAGCAGCCACTATTTTCACAACTGTCTTGAAAATGGTTATGCTTAATAAAGCACAAATTCAAGTAGCCCAATCAGTTCATAACTGTTATCTGGCTGAATTAGAGACTATATCCGTAGCAACACTCGATTTCAGCACAACTTATGCGTTAAGTGGGATTGGCAATACCATATTTCGTGGTGCAGAAGGTATTTTGAAAGTGGCTATCCAGATTGGCGGGTCGGGTTCATTTATTTGGGCAACGGAAGAAGATTTAGAACAATTGAAGAAAACCGAAAATACCTATTTAGCAGGTAGTGATGCTAACCCGCTTTATTATATTTTCGCTAACTCAATTTATCCCTTAACTACAACTACAGCCTTAACAAAAGGGAAGGTCTTTTATTTGAAAGCGCCTACTACGATGACAACCGATGTTGATCCTATTTTGAATAAAGCATTACATCCATTAATTTTAATGTTAGCCGAGGCTCTTTGTTGGGGGGTAGATGGAAAATTGGATCGTAAACAAGCAGCGTTGGATATAGCAATGGCAGAAATAGAGATACTAAATGCTCGATATACGGCCGCTGAAAATATTGGCACGAGTGGGAGGGGCACCTAATGGATATTAAAAAAGCATATTTCTGTACAGCATTAACAGGTGGAGGCGATGGTGCGCTTGATTCAATAGACGGAGCGACACTTAATAATCAGGATGCTGCGGTTGTGATTATTTCGTCTAATTTCTACATTTATTTTTGTGATGCTGATGCCGGCGGGGCTGAATCTTCACCCGATGTAATCGCCCCTGACACAAATCCCGGCACAGTACGCTGGAAACTAACTACTAATTATGGCGGACTAACCGATAATAATGAGGCTTATTATAAGCGATACTCTACATTAATGGGACAATCATAATGGCTTTTCAAGAAAAACAACTAACGCAAGCAAGGGAAAATAGCATAAATGCTGTTTCTGTTTATAGCCCAGGATTAAGTACAACAGCGATAATAAAAGAGATATGGCTATGTAATACAACAGATACAGAAGCACGCTATTCATTATTCTGTGATGATAATGGAACGACTTATGACGAAAGCACTGCTTTAGTTTGGGAAGCAGTTCTTGAAGCAGATGGAAGTTACCGAATACCTTGCTATATTCCAATGAATAATACAGCGGGGAACTTTGCTTATAAACAAGGAACCGCAAACGCAATTTCAATCAGTTTATTTGGAGCCGAGATAACATGAGAAAATTAATTTACATATTACTTTTAATGCCATCGTTTTTATTTGCTCAAAGAGATATTGACGGCAGACGGATTTATGGCAATGTTAATGTTAAAAAGATAACCAGTAATGACATTGTTAATGCCGAAGGACTGCATTATGACATACGAGCTTATGGAGCAATAGCAAATGATAGCATAGATGACTATACAGCTATTTCAGAAGCAATTGATTCTTGTAATGCAAGTGGTGGTGGAACAATTTTGATATGTGCAGGAACATACGAGACAAGCGCAACCCTGACTTTTCCTGACAATATTAATCTGCATATTTTGCAAGGAAGTAAAATAGATGCAGTTGCTACCAATGAAAACCTAATCATTAATGGTACGTTTGATGCAGGAATTTATCAATGTTTTGGTGATTCGGTAACAGTCTTTTTTGATACCGCTGCTGTAGCAATAGCTTATCCTGAATGGTGGGGATTATCAATAGATTCAACTGACCAGAATGCTTTAAATGCGATGTGGCAAGCCTTCCCCGCGGGACGAAAACCAGAAATGAAATTGACTGGAAGTTACTATACTAATGATACATGGTTAATTAGAGAATCATTCCGTGATAGCACGGGCTATAGTGCAGATGAAAAAGGAATATCAAGGGATCATGTTCATATTGTTGGTTATGGTTCAGCCATTTATTCAACAGCAGATACCATTTTGAAAGTTCAATTAGGATGGTTAACTCAATCTGAACCAAATCATAATATTGAGGGATTGAGAATATTTGGCGATGGTTATGTAACAGAACCAGACGATAGGGATGTTGGCACAAATATAGGAATTGCAGTTGAAGATGTGGGTAATTTTAAAATATATAATTGTTCAGTCAGGAATTGTTCGGATGCAATCCAAATAATCCATGTTGGCCCTGGTACAATTTTTACTCCATATTGTGATGGAATACATATAATGGAAAACACCTTAACCTGTAATGATCGAGGGATTGTATTTGTGGATGCTGATGTATCGTCTGATTGGACAGCAAATTTTGATCACACTATTATTACGGGGAACGAAATAGGAATTCAAGAAGGAAATGATGATAGTGATACTTTGGATGCCTGTATAGTAATCGGACAAAATACATGGTTAAGTAGATCAAATATATCAAATAATATGATATTTTCAACCGGGGATTCATTAAATGGTATCTACATAAATGGTGGAATTGGAGGTAGTTACGTAAGTCTTTGGTATGAAGGAAACGGATATGCTTTTAGAATAGGAGATAATTATCAAGAAGCTTATGGAATTTACGAAGTACAACATCATTCATATTCGATTTACTTTCCTTATGTATTTAACGCATCAGGGAAAAGATTTAATATGGTTCAATGGGATGATGGACAAGCAGAAAGTACTGTCCACCAAGCTGTCAATGGGATAACTTTTACAGATTTTACTGGCAATATTAGACAGGAACATTTAGATAT
>Ga0100377_1003747_pt1 | contig 12070 bp, 13 predicted proteins | sample CryGeymeta201501_FD_83664 | JGI IMG/M metagenome (GOLD analysis project Ga0100377, IMG submission 83664) | Groundwater microbial communities from Crystal Geyser aquifers in Utah, USA - Crystal Geyser metaG 2015-01 | ecosystem: Environmental > Aquatic > Deep subsurface > Groundwater | place: USA... | reverse complement strand
ATTCCTTGCTTACCAGGTAAGTTTCTGATATTACACGATGAGGCCTCAGATTTTTGGGGTAAAGTTTTTTTGACATGGCAGAATTCATATGTAATTACCGTTGCTTATGAACAGCGCAAATCCCTCTCAAGAAGTTTTATTTGGGAGCCTAACTGCTTATCCCTCCACTCAAGAAGTTCTCTTCGGGGATGCAACTGCTTCTTCCTCCCCTCAGGGAGTTCTCTTTGGGGATGTAACTGCTTATCCCTCCCCCTTTGACGGGGGAGGGAGGGGTGGGGGTGCTTTTCATGTTTCGTTGTGCCAGCCCAAGGCATGGGGGGTTAGTTACTTACACTTTTCGTCTCTCGAAATAACTCCGTAGGACAATGTCGGAAATATTTACAATTTTGCCGGAGTTCAGGGGGGTATAATGCAATACCTATTAACTATATGATTTACGGTAGATATGGGCGTTATATGGTATATTTAATACCCACTAATACCCCTTTCAGAGGCGACAACCTGTCGGTCGGCCTTACATTTTGAAAAAGGGGGAAGAAGGGGGGGGGAAGGCGACAGGGGTTCTTTATTAGTATTTCGGGTAATATATTGTTGGGAATCAATATGTTAAGATAAAAATGACCGAGAAGTCTTGCTTTGGAGTGAAATGGCAGAGCTATTGCATTGAATACTGACAAAAGTGAACATACCCTATTGCTAGGACTTTATTGAGGAGGAGAATATAATGAGAAGATACATAGGGAAAATAATGGCTAGTTTTTTTTGCTTGTTGATTATCACGGCTGGGGTGTTAATTATTCCTAGCCCCCACGCTAACGCTTTGACCTACAAGTTGACAGATGCATATCCAACTGCCAGGAACGGCTGGGACGGTGGGGCTTTTTGGGTACATGAAATTAATGGAGGCCAAGAGGTTAAGAAATTCAAATCATTTTGCCTGGAGAAAAGTGAAAGGTTTAACTGGGATACCAGTTATAACGGTACTATTGATCCTTATGCTATTAAAGGAGGCAATGAAAGTCCTTCTGATGCAACACCTGGCCAAGACGAACTCGATGACAAAACTGCCTATCTCTACCTAAAGTATTTGGGATCTTATTCAGCAGCAGGATCTTCCACTGCGGCTATAGATCAGGCCTATCAGGCCGCCATTTGGTATATAGAAGATGAGATCACAACTGACCTCACGGGTGACGCGCTTGCACTTTATACGGAGGCAAGTAACACGGAGTTTACAAATAATGGCCGAGTGGCTGTTCTGAATTTATATGACGACGCTGGCAATCTTAAGCAGTCGCAAACTTATCTGGTTCCCGAACCAGCGACTATCATGCTTCTTGGTTTCGGATTACTAAGCCTTGGTATGGCAGTTCGCAGAAGGAAGCAATAGAACTGGCACACTAGCGTGAACACAAAAGGCCGCCCAGAAGGCGGCCTTTTTGTTGTCGGCCGACTGAACCTCTCCCCATTGTCAAGACAAAAAATTGGGTTGTATATGGTGCATCATCAGGCCGCCTGTTTTGATCCCCGTTCTTCACGCTTCAATTCAATATTGCCGTATTCATGCCGTGGGTAGTATAATCCTAAAATAGAGATCAATCCCCCTATTATAGTTCACATGGGAATCAGAGGATCATCATGGCAATACCTGCTTCAAAGATTGACTGGTCGAGAAAGGTCATAAGCCCGGAGAGGGTGCTTTCCCGGATAAAGCCCGGGATGAGCATCTTTCTGGGGACTGGGGTGGCTGAGCCCCGGACTTTGGTCAAGGCCCTAATGGCCTCGGAAAGATCGGGCTTGAGGGATCTGGAGCTGATCCAGCTCGTGAGCCTCGGAGACGCCATCTCCCTGGAGGAAAAATTTGCTTACAAATTCAGGCTCAAGACCTTCTTTGCGGGCTGGGTGGCAAGCGAGGCCATCACATCGGGGAGGGTGGATCTTATACCTAGCAGGTTTTCGCGGCTTCCCTCTCTAATAAGCTCAGGAACCATCCATATTGACGCGGCCTTCGTTCAGATAACGCCTCCTGATCAGGCCGGATATTGCAGCCTGGGAGTTGCTGTTGACGTGGCGAGGCAGGCCATGGAGCGGGCCTCTCTGGTTGTAGGCGAGATAAATGCCAAGGTGCCGCGCACCATCGGCGATACCACCGTGCATGTAAACGACTTCCACTTCCTGGTGGAATCAACCGAGCCTCCCATCTATTTCCCGCGCTGGCCCATTGACGACGTCCACGACAGGCTGGGGGCCAATGTGGCATCCCTCATCCAGGACGGAAGCTGCATGGCTTTCAGCATAGGAAGGATCTTCGAGGCCCTTGCCAAACACCTTGTGAAAAAGAAGGACCTCGGCATACACGGCCCATTTTTTACAGACGCCCTCATGGACTTAGTTAAGAGTGGTGCCGTCAACAACCGCAGGAAGGCGATTTTTAGGGGAAAATGCCTCACGGCATACGCCCTTGGAAGTGCTGAGCTTATGGAGTGGCTCCATTTGAATCCCTTGATCGAGTTTCAGGGGATAGACGTTGTGGCAGACCCTAAGCGCATAGGCGCAAACGATAAATTTGTGGTGGTGCTTCCTGTGAGAAAGGTTGATCTTACGGGCGGCCTCGCGCTTCCCTATGGGAGGGGAAATGTGGGTATAGTGCCAGGGGAAGCCCAGGAGTTCTTCGCGGGCGCCGCGCTTTCCCAGGGCGGCCGCACCATAGCGGCCCTTCCAAGCCGAAACCGGGAAGGGGCATCCAATATCCTTCTTTCAATCAAGGACTATCCTAATCAGTTCAATTACACGGAAGGGCTGGACCTGGTAGTAACCGAATACGGGGCGGCTTCTCTCACAGGAAAGACCGTCAGGGAGAGGGCCCTGGCACTTATTGACATAGCCCATCCGGACGACAGGGCAGCGCTTGTCGCGACCGCCAAGGAAAAAACATCCTCTACAGAGATCAGATTTATCTTGAGGAATCAGGTAAGCTCTACCCCTACGAGCTTGCTACCACCGAGACCTTTAAAGACGGCATTGTGATAAGGTTCAGGGCAATCAGACCCTCGGATGTGGATGCGATGCGCAGGCTCTTCTACAGGTTTTCAGATCAAAGTGTCTATTACCGTTATTTTTCACCCATAAAGACCATGCCGCACGCAAAGATGCAGGAATATGTGAACGTGGACTATCATAACAGCATGTCCATCGTGGGGCTTATCGGGGAGCCGGGCTCAGGCAAGATCATAGCCGAGGCAAGATATGTAAAACATGCCGACAGGCCTTACGCGGACGCGGCATTTATCGTGGATGAGGCCTTTCAGGGAAAGGGGATCGCGACCTTTCTACTCCTCACATTGATGAGGGTTGCCAAGGATCGGGGTCTTGAGGGATTCACGGCCGATGTGCTCGCGACCAACACCAGCATGCTCAAGGTATTCGAAAAGGCCCCTTATCCGGTCAAGGCCGTGCTCGATGGAGGAATCTATGAACTCACGATCCCCTTTACCAGGGAGAGGGAAAGGAAGACGTGTGTCTGATCCTTCTCGCGGTAAAGGCCCATCCGAGATGGCCCCTTGTTATTGCCGCAAACCGGGATGAATACTATGATCGGCCCACTGCGCAGCCTGCCTATTGGGAGGATGCGCCGGGGGTTTTTGGAGGCCGGGATCTGCGAGGTGGAGGCACCTGGCTCGGGGTTACCAGGGAAGGAAGGATCGCTGCGCTAACCAACTACAGGGCGCCTGATCTCCAGAGGGAGGGAAGGCCTTCGCGTGGGAGGCTGGTGATGGATTTTCTCAGAGGCAGTCAAGACGGACAGGATTATCTGAGCGATCTATCGCAAAAGGCTTCCGGTTACAATCCCTTCAATATAATATGCGGTGTCGGATCGCGACTTTTCTGGTACTCCAACATGGGGGGAGGCCCGGAGCCCATAGGCCCGGGGATACATGGGCTCAGTAACCGTCTCCTCGATACGCCCTGGCCAAAGGTGCTAAGAGGGAAAGAGGGGCTTGCCAGGGCGCTCATTGCCGCAAGGGCAGATGCGGCGGAAACGCAAAATGGCTCGGCCGAAGCAGAAAGCGGCGGCGCTGAACAGGAAAAACTCATGAGGCGCCTTGAGCTTGAAGGGGTGATCAAGAGGGTTGGGGCGGATTCGGCGCCGCTTGATCGTTCGGAGCGGAGATTGGTCGCCAAGCTTTTCGCTCTGCTTCGCGATCGCGCCATTGCACCCGACTCCGATCTTCCCGATACCGGCGTAGGTCTTGAGTGGGAGCGCCTCCTTTCCCCCATCTTCATCTCCGCCCCCGGCTACGGCACCCGCTCCTCCACCATCATCCTCGGGGGGACGTCCTTTACATTTGCAGATTTATCCTTTTGCGGTGTGAGCCCATCCTCTTTCCCAAAATTGCTAAACCAACGAGGCCAAGGCCAAGGAGAAGAAGGGTGGCCGGCTCCGGGGCATTGTACGGCGGATCGCTCTGCGCATCCGCATCGTGGGAAAAAGGCGCATTGGTAGTCAAATTGAAAAGGTCAAAGTGTATGGAGATATCGTCGCTGAGCTTTGTTGTATCCACGCGAAATGCTGCATAATACAAACCCGTGCCTGATAAAAAACTTTCAAATTCCCCCGGGTTATCTTGGGTGTTGTATACACCTACTTGGTTTTGTTCATTAAAGTTGAATGTGTGAAGGGTATAATAGGTGTCGAAGACGTCATGGGGAGGAAGCCCAGGGTTTCCGTATGTCATGTCTTGGGTTACCTGAATAGTCTTATCTGCAAACGTAAATGAGCCGAGGTACGGCGAAGGAGATATCTGGGAAAGCTGGGGGAATACGGCCATGCTGATGCAATATTCATCTTTTAAAGAAGTCTTGTTGCCTAACTGCATGAGGGCGTAGAGGGTGAAAACATCTCCACTTGAGACAACGGTTTCGTCATTGTACCTGGGATCGCCAGAAATGTTGTAATATCCTCCCCCTATGTCCAATTGCAGGGCGGGGAGGGCGAAGGCAGGGAGGCACCATATCAAGAAGCCAAAACCAACCAATAATGCAAAAAATCTTTTCATATACTCACCTTTCTGCTTGCACGGAAAAAAAATAATCTATCTTTCAATATCTAAAAACCCAAGAAGATAGAAAGCAATAAGCTTGCCATAAGTATGAGCTTTACTTAACCATTAGATAATATGTATTTTTTCAGGACAAGCAGTTTTCTGTGCCTTTCAAATTGTAAGGCACACCGACACTTAACCAAGGCATTAGGTTCCTCTTAACGCATGTGAAACTCACTGGTTGATTTATATAATAAGCTGATTTTATGATTGATATTACGACCCATTGGCTTTTAAGCACATAAAATACCCCAGATATGGCCAAGTTGGAAAGGGTCAGGCGCTCTGCCGATTTGTAAAATTTTCCTGCAAAGCGGCATGACCTCTGATACTACTTGGCAGCTCTTATAGAGAGCACATCCTTTGGGCGCATGGAGATGACGGTTTTTGCGGGGTAATATCCCGCCGAGACGCTCACGCAAGGATAGACAAGGGAGCCCCTTCCCAGAATTACTCCAGGGTTGGTGACGGAGTTGCATCCAAGCTTGGCATTATCCCCGAGGATCGCCCCCATCTTCCGGAGTCCTGTGTGATGAACTTGCCTCTCAACTCTTATGGTGATGTCCTGGCTTATGATCTTGAGGTTTGCGAGCTTTGTCCCGGCGCCCAGGTTGACGTCGTTTCCAAGGATGCTGTCTCCGATGTAGGCGAAGTGGCCAGGCTTTGGTCACGTCTTCCGGCTCGATGGAAAAGGCCTTATAAAGAATGCGGCCGTCGTAGAGAACATCGGACAACCACATACTGGAACCTGACATGAAAGGCTTCTTCGGTAATGTTGATCAGCAATGGCTGATGAAGTTTCCGGCTAAAATATCTTCAAACAGCAACCGCGATATGCTATATCTATCCTGAGGAAAAGAGGTAAGTCGGTCAAGACGTGAAAAGCCGATAAATCTGTAAATGTAAAGGACGTCCCCCCTATGGAGAAGATACTGATTGGAAAGGGAGAGGGGCCTGTTCATCTGCTTGCGGGATATGCGAACAGGCACGGGCTTGTGGCCGGGGCAACGGGCACCGGAAAGACCATTTCGCTTCTTGTGCTGGCTGAGGGCTTCTCCCGCATGGGAGTGCCTGTATTTATGGCCGATGTGAAGGGGGATGTTGCCGGGCTTGCGATGCCGGGCGCAGTCAACGACAAGATCAGGGACAGGGTCGGCCGCATAGGCGTTACGGACTATGCCAGTGAGGGAAGCCCTGTGATCTTCTGGGATGTCTTCGGCATGAGCGGGCATCCTGTCCGCACTACGGTAAGCGAGGTCGGCCCAAGCCTTCTTGGCCGCATTCTGGAGATAAACGACACACAGACAGGGATGCTTGAGATAGCCTTCAAGCTTGCGGACGACCAGGGCCTTCTCCTGCTTGACCTGGACGATCTGCGCGCGCTGCTTACATTTGTATCCGACAATCGAAAAGAGATATCCGCCAAGTACGGTCTTGTGAGCACTCAATCGGTCGCGGCGATCCAGAGGGCGCTCCTCACGCTTGAAAGGGAAGGGGGGAAAGCCCTTTTCGGAGAACCAGCCCTTGAATTGGCTGATTTTATGCGCACGGATTTGAACGGCCGCGGCATCATCAGCATACTGGCTGCTGACAGGCTGATCCTGAAGCCTCGCTTGTATTCGAGTTTTCTTCTCTGGCTTCTCTCAGAGCTTTTTGAAAACCTTCCCGAGGTGGGAGACCTGGAGAGACCCAGGATGGTTTTTTTCTTTGATGAGGCCCATCTCCTCTTTGACGATGCCCCTGCCATGCTGCGGCAGAGAATCGAGCAGGTGATAAGGATCATCCGGTCAAAGGGAGTGGGAGTCTATTTCTGCTCGCAGTTTCCAGATGATGTGCCAAACGAGATACTCGGCCAGCTCGGAAACCGCATTCAGCACGCCCTGAGGGCCTACACTCCGCGAGATCAAAAGGCTGTGAGGACTGCGGCCGAGACATTTGTCGCAAATCCGAAACTTGATGTGGCAAAGGTCATTTCAGAGCTTGCCGTAGGCGAGGCGCTCGTTTCAACTCTGCAGGAAAAGGGTGTCCCGATGCCTGTTGAGCGGACCTTGATCTGCCCGCCTCGCTGCCGCATGGGGGCTATCACCCCTGAAGAAAGGGCGACTATCCGCCTGCGAAGTCCCATAGGAGTCAAATATGATTCCCCCGTAAACAGGGAATCGGCCTATGAGATACTAAGCCGCAGGACCCAGGAGCGAACTGCGGCTGAGGCCGGGGCAAAGCAGTCCAAGGGCGGGCAGGAAGAAGGCAGGAGTAAGATAAGCGAATGGATCTGGGGCACGAGCAGGCGTCAGGGCATGGTTGAAGCCATGGCCAAGCAGGCCGCCCGCACTGTGGGAAACAGCATCGGTCGAAAGATCCTGCGCGGCATCCTGGGCGGCATACTCGGAGGCCGTAAGTAAGGGCTGTGCTACGTTCGGGGGCCCGGCTTCCGATAGAGGCTCCGGATCGCAGCGGTTATGCCGTGTGCTTCATCCCTGTTTTTTCTCCAGATAACGGCTTATGGCTCCGTCGTAGGCCGAGGTAAGCTTGAAGACCTTCAGGGCCAGCCTGAGGCGGGTAGTAAGGGTGGTCTCTCCGCCTGATGCCGCCATCTCTGAGAGGATGACGGGATAATCTGAAGGGTCCACCACAACGGTTACGCTTCGATAGTTCTTGGCTGAGGAGCGCAGCATGGAAGGCCCTCCAATATCTATGTTTTCGACGGCCTCCTCAAGTGTCACCCCAGGCTTTGCAACGGTTTTTTCAAACTGGTACAGGTTCACTACCACCATGTCTATTGGCTTTATGCCAAGCCGCTCCATGACCGCGACATGCTCCGGATTTTCCCTGAGGCCCAGAAGACCTCCGTGCACCATTGGGTGGAGGGTCTTGACCCTTCCGTCCAGTATCTCTGGAAAACCGGTATATTCCGAGATTTCGATGACGCTTACTCCCCCCTCCCTCAATGCCTTCGCGGTTCCCCCGGTAGAGAGGATCTCTATCCCGAACCCTGAAAGACCCTTTGCAAATTCGACAAGACCCTGCTTGTCCGTGACGCTTAAAATTGCTCTTTTTATCTTAGACATTGTATTATTCTCCTTTTTAAGTTTATATGAAGATGGCTGTATCAGCTCAAAAATCCAGGGTAGATGCGGCTTCAGCCGCATGGGAACCGTGCGCCCTGCGCCTGAAGGCGCACCTACAGAAGCTGATTCCTGGTCTGCGCAAAGCCATCCCCCAATTATTGAGCTGATACAAATGGCCCTTCCCTTTAGCCCTCCCCCTCGACGGGGGAGGGAGGGGTGGGGGTGATTAGCATGTTTTGTTGTGCCCTACCCTGGGCATGACCGAATCCTTCCCCTCCCTTTACGGGAGGGGATTGAGGGGAGGGTTTTTCAAACATGCATCCCTTATCACCTCCAAAACGCCTTCAGTATTACGTAAAACGTCATTATTCCAGAATCTTAAGACTTTGAATCCATATCTCTGCAGGTATGTGTCTCTTTCTCTATCCTTATTCTTTTCTTCTGCATGCTGTCCGCCGTCCACTTCAATAACAATTCGATTGTCAAGGCAAACAAAATCAACTATATAATTGCCTATAGGTTGTTGTCTCCTGAATTTAAATCCCTCGATCTGTCGCATTTTCAAGCGGCTCCAGAGAAGTTGTTCGGCATCTGTGGGGTTTTTTCGGAGGGATTTTGCCAATGATGTTATTCTCTTAGTCATGGAATGGCTTCACCCCCACCCTTGCCCTCCCCCGTAAAGGGGGAGGGAATAATGCCGCTACATCCCAACGGGTTTCCCGTAAAGGGGGAGGGAATAATGGCGCTACATCCCAACGCGTTTCCCGTAAAGGGGGAGGGAATAATGCCGCAGTTAGTTATGCCCGCTCCGGATCTTTGCTCATGGAAGGGTCTCGTTTCACCGAAACGACATCAAACATTTTTTTCAGATGTCTTATGAGACTTCTGAGGGGCTTTTCCTCAAGGGGCATTATCCTTATATAGACCTCCCTTGAACAGGCATCTTCGGCGTCTCGCGTGCCCAGGATGCTCATTATCCTTCCGCCCTTTTCCTTTATTGCGCTCGTTATCTCCTCAATGCCTTCGGTCTTTTCGGAGAGGGAAAAACCCAACTGCACGCCGCCCCTGCTGATTCCGGTAATCTCTATGAGGACCCTCAGCACATCGCTTTGTGTGATTATTCCCGTAAGCCTTCCTCTTGAATCAACCACCGGAATGGCGTGGGCGCCATGTTCCAGCATCTTCAAGGCCGCAGTCTCAACCGTTTCCTGGGGCCTTATGGTGGTGGGATTGGGCTGCATGATATCGCCGGCCTTCATTCTGGAAAGAAGGTAGTGGAGTTCTCTTACGTCCATGACCGCTGTCTTTGAGGGGGAAATATCCCTCACGTCTCTGTCCGCTATAAGGCCTACGACTTTGCCCCTCCTCAGGACAGGGACAAATAAGAGCCTTCTTAATTTGAAAAGCTCTATCACCTTGATGACAGGTGTCTTTTCTTCAACACTCACCACCTCATGGTTCATCCAGCTTTCAACAAAAAGGGGCATGGCTACAACCTCGCTCCTGTCTGACATCCGTCCATAAATCGCCATTGTCACTGAACCTATCTTAACCGAGGGAGTACCGGCCTTCAACGGTTTTTTGACCCGGAAACAGTTATTTCACCGTGAAAATACACCCCCCCACCCCTACCCTCCCCCGCGGGGGGGGAGGGAAATCTCGAGCAGCACCTTTCCAAATGTCCCAGGAGCGCCCTCCCCTGCGGGGGGGAGGAGGGAAAAGGTCAATAACCGGAATCTCAAACTCACCCTCATAGGTGCGCCCTCCCCCTCGACGGGGGAGGGAGGGGTGGGGGTGATCTTCATCCCTCGTTGTGCCCTATCCGGGCATGAGGGTAAGTGGGGTTGCGGGAACCCTGTGATTGACTTTTGGCAATTGACTGGCTTGAGTCCGCCTAATATATTGGCCGCATGTCAAAGGGATTCAGCGAGATAAAGGCCATATTCGGCCCCGGAGGCAAACTTGAGAAGGCACTCAGGGACTTTGAGTTCCGCTGTTCCCAGCGTGACATGGCCCTCTTGATCGCAGGGGCCATAAAGTCCGGGCAACCGGCCGCGGTAGAGGCTGGAACCGGGACCGGTAAGACCTTCGGTTATCTCATTCCCCTTGTCTTAAGCGGGAAAAAGGCTGTGATATCAACAGGCACAAAAAACCTCCAGGAACAGATAGTGTTAAAGGATATACCCATCCTGGAAAAGGCCCTGGGCCTGTCCGTGGACGCGGTCTTGATGAAGGGGAGGCGAAATTACCTCTGCCTCTACAGATACGATCAGAACATGGGGCAGCGCGCCCTCTTTGACGATGAGGAAAAGAGGAAGGCCTCAAGGATTGAACAGTGGCTCAAGACTACGGTATATGCCGATCGCTCTGAACTGGAATGGATGGCAGATGGAGATCCCGACTGGGATAATATCTCCGCTTCGTCAGAGCAGTGCCTTGGCTCAAAATGCCCTTTCGGCGAGGATTGCTTTCTGAACAGGCTCCGAGCAAGGGCCGCCAAGGCGTCTATAGTGATAGTGAATCATCACCTTTTCTTCGCTGATATGAAGGTCAGGGAGGCTGGTTTCGGGGGGGTCATACCAAGGTGTGAAATAGCGGTATTTGACGAGGCCCATGAGATTGAAAACACCGCTACCGCCTACTTCGGCCTTTCCGTAGGGACTGCCCAGGTCACAGAACTCGCTGACGATCTGGAAAGAGAGATCAGGGGCTCCAGGGCTGCCGGAGGGGGCGTAAAAGAGAGACGATCCATGAAGGTCAAGGATGCGGCAAGAGACCTTTTTTCCCATTTCAGGGACTGCGCTGAAAGGGGGGGGCTTGATGAGGCCACCCTCCTTTCCCTGGCAAAGGGGCCTGTGGCAGGTCTCAGCGCGGCACTTGAGGAACTGGCGGATGACCCCTGCGTGAAGAAATCCGATAGCGCTGGCATACAGGCGATCGGGGCCAGGGCAGGGGCAATTTCCGCAGCACTCAAGGATGTGGTTTCAAAGAGGGATCAGGGGTGGGTTCACTGGTATGAGAGGCGAAAAAGGAGCGTAAGTATCTATTGCTCTCCCCTGGATATCTCAGGGAGGCTCTCAGAACTACTTTACAGCAAGTTTTCATCCGTCATTATTACATCTGCGACCCTTTCAACGGGTGAGGGTTTTTCCTATATCGCCTCAAGGCTTGGCCTTCCCCAGGAAACAAGGACAGGCCTTTTCCCGTCGCATTTTGACTTTAAGAAGCAGTCCATCCTTTATATCCCTGATGATCTTCCCTCCCCCGATGAGGCGGGCTTCGGCCCTGCGGTGGCAAAAAGGATAGAGGAGATAGTAAGAAGGTCAAGCGGCAGGGCCCTGGTGCTCTTTACCAGCTATCAGAACCTGAATCTTACCTGGGAGCGCCTTGATGGAAGGCTTCCATACAGGCTTCTCAGGCAGGGCTCGGCTCCAAGAGCGTCTCTCTTGAATGACTTCAAGGAGGATATCCACTCGGTGCTTCTTGCGACAAGCTCTTTCTGGCAGGGGGTTGATGTGCCCGGCGAGGCCCTTAGCTGCCTCATAATTGACAAACTCCCCTTTGAATCCCCGTCCGATCCGCTTGTGGCGGCAAGGATAAGGGAGATGAACAAGAGGGGTGATAATCCCTTTATGGGCTATCAGATACCTGTGGCCGAGCTGTCCCTGAAACAGGGGATAGGAAGATTGATAAGGAAAAAGAGCGATATAGGGGTTGTGGCGCTTCTTGATAAAAGAGTTATAACAAGAAGTTATGGAGCTATTTTCCTTGAGAGCATCCCTCCCATACCCCTTACGCGCAGAATCGAAGATATAACGGATTTTTTTAAGGAGGTGGATTTCGAATGCAGCCCAGGCGCTGGGAAGTAATTAGGAGCAGCCGCGATAAATCTTACAGGGT
>Ga0100377_1003744_pt1 | contig 12075 bp, 9 predicted proteins | sample CryGeymeta201501_FD_83664 | JGI IMG/M metagenome (GOLD analysis project Ga0100377, IMG submission 83664) | Groundwater microbial communities from Crystal Geyser aquifers in Utah, USA - Crystal Geyser metaG 2015-01 | ecosystem: Environmental > Aquatic > Deep subsurface > Groundwater | place: USA... | reverse complement strand
GGGGTCGCATGTGCATCGGAGCGCGCGGAGTCGGGCGTTCGTGAAGATCCAGGACGGGTGCCGGAACGCGTGCACGTTCTGCATCGTGACGGTGGCGCGAGGGGAGGAGCGGAGCCGGACGATCGATGCCGTGGTGGAGGAGGTCAGGCGTCAGGAAGATGAGGGATATCAGGAGGTAGTGCTGACGGGGGTGCACATCGGGGGGTACGGGCACGATCAGGGCACGACGTTGAGCGCGCTGCTGGAGGCGCTGTTGGCGCGGACGGGGATCGGGCGCATCCGGGTGGGGTCGCTGGAGCCGTGGGATCTGCCGAGGGGGTTCTTCGGGGCCTGGGCGGACGGGCGGCTGTGTCCGCATTTGCACCTGCCGCTGCAGAGCGGCTCGGGGTCGGTGCTGCGTCGGATGGCCCGTCGGTGCTCCCCGGACAGCTTCGCCACGCTGGTGGAGGAGGCGCGGGCGGCGATCCCGGAGCTGAACGTGAGCACGGACGTGATCGTGGGCTTTCCGGGGGAGACGGAGGCCGAGTGGGCGGAGACGATGGCGTTCGTCGAGGCGGTCGGGTTCGGGCAGCTGCACATCTTCGGGTATTCGCGGCGGGAGGGGACGCGGGCGGCGAGGCTGGCGGGTGGGGTGTCGGGGGAGGTGATCCGGGAGCGGAGCCGGGAGCTGCATGGGCTTGGGGCCTCGATGCGGGCGGCGTTTCTGGGGCGGCAGGTGGGGGCGGCGCGGCGGGTGCTGTGGGAGGGGGTGGGAACGCCGGTGGGCGATGGGTCGGCGGTGTGGACCGGGTACACGGAGAACTACGCGCGCACCACGGCGCGCGCGCCTGTGGGGGAGGCGCTGCGGACGTCGGTGTGGCCGGTGCGGATCTTGGGGTCGGATGGGGAGTCGCTGACGGCGGAGCGGCTGGTGGAGGGCTCAGCGGGCTGAAGGTCTGGCGACGCCTGCGGCGCGAACCTGGAGCGTCTCGGGGTGGGCGGCGAACGCGGCCACGCCGAGGTGGTCGGGCTTCCAGGCGGCGTCGACGTCGAAGAGGGCCTGGCAGGTCTGGGCCTTGCGGGCGTCCTTCACCGTGCAGGCACGGGTGAGCGCGCGGACGATGTGGTCGTTGTGCAGCTTTCGGCCGCCGTTCTCGCCGCGGCCGACGCGGGTGTCGACGCCGTTCTCGTAGAGGGCGGCCATGAGGGCCCACGAGCCCTCCGGCGCGTCGGGGGCGGGGGCGAAGGCGATGACCGCGCGGAGCTTGTCGGGCTGCTCGGGCACAGGCTCGACCGTCACCGCGAGGGTGCCGAGCGCGGGCTTGCGGCGCGCCTCGGCGATGGCGTCGTCCACGCCGCTGCGGTTGGAGCCGACGAGGTGGTCGGTGCCGTTGACGACGAGCTGCGGTGTGTAGATGCGGGTGCTGTGCATCGCGCTGGCGTAGCTGCGCTGTCGATTGGACCATGTGGCCGAGGCGAACGGGTCCTTCCAGCCGATGTAGTCCCAGTAGTCGACGTGGAAGGCCAGGGGGATGACCTCCCCGGTGCGCTTCGGGTCGCTGCCGAGGTCCGAGAGGACCTTGTCGGCGGGCGGGCAGCTCGAGCAGCCCTGGGAGGTGAACAGCTCGACGAGCACGGGCCCTGCGAGCGCGCCGGGGTGGGCGGTGTCCTGGGCCATGGAGGATGAGCAGGCGGTGAGGCCGAGGGCGGCGGCCGCGGCGAGGATGGCGATGGCGCGGTCGGCGAGTGGAGAGGTCATGAGGGGTTCTCAGCGGCCTTGACGGGGGTGAAGTGGCAGTCGGTGCCGACGGCGACGTCGCTCGTGCCATCGGAGCCGACCGCCTTCATGGTCTTGAAGCCGAAGGGCTGATAGCTCGAACAGACCGGCTTGACCCGACCTTCCATCCAGGCCACCGTCTGATCGTTGCAGGTCAGGATGAGGTCGGAGAGGTCGTCACCCTTGCCCTCGAGCTTGCAGCCGCCGAGGTCCTGCTTGTCGTTGAACTTGTCCACGAAGGCCTTGCGGACGTCCGGGGTGCGGGTAAGATCCCCGCAGCAGCCGGCGGCCAGGGCGCTCAGGCCGACGAGCAGGGCGGTGGAGCTGATGATGCGTACAGTCCTCATGGTCTCTCTTTGGCGGGGGCGATACGGGAACCTCGCAGACGGATTCGCGAGCGACGCGGGGAGACCACCGTAGCCGATATCGAGCCCGGAGAAAAGCACTGGAGCGCCGGGGGGCCGGGCGAGGGTTCGGGCGGGCGTCCGGCTTGACCCTGGGCGGTCAACGGGCTCAATATCCATCGATGGGATGCGGCATCCCGCGACGAAGGGAGAGGACATGAAGAAGGATCAGGGTTTCGTTCGGGCGCTCGACGGTCATCGGATCTTCTGGACATCGTGGGGGATGTCGGAGGTGGCGCCGGAGGCACCGGTGGTCGTGCTGGTGCATGGGTACGGCGAGCACATCGGTCGGTACGATCACGTGGCGGCGTTCCTGAACGAGGGCGGCCTCGGCGTGTTGGGGATCGACGTGCGTGGCCACGGGCAGTCCGAGGGGGCCCGAGGCCATGTGGTTCGCTTCGACGAGTACCTGGTGGACGTGGCGGCGGCGTTTGACGAGGCGCATCGCCAGCATCCCGGCGGCCAGCGGATCCTGTTGGGCCACAGCAACGGCGGCCTGATCGCGACGCGCTACGCGCTCTGTGAGAGCGGCCGTCGCCCGGACGTGCTGATCGTGTCGGGGCCGCTGCTGGGCCTGTCCATGGAGGTTCCGGCCTGGAAGGCGACGCTGGGGCGTGGGCTGAGCCGCCTGCGGCCCGAGACGGCGCTGCCGAGCGAGATCGACTCGAAGCTGCTGAGCCACGACGCGGACATCGTGGCGCGGTACGCGGTGGACCCGTTGGTTCACCACGTGGCGACGGCGCGCTACTTCACCGAGATGCAGGCAGCGATCGAGGATGTGTTCCAGCGGGCGCACAACCTCATGATGCCGCTCCTGATCCTGGCCGGTGGTGCCGATCAGGTGGTCGACCCCGGCGGGGCGCGGCGCCTGTTGCACGCCGTCGGGACCGACGATCGCAAGCACATCGAGTACGAGGGGCTGTACCACGAGATCTTCAACGAGCTCGAGCGGGCCCGCGTGCTCGGCGACGTGCGCGCGTGGCTCGAGGCGCACGGGCTGTGGGGGGGCGCGGGCGATGGGGCCTGACGGGTGCGCAGCGGGCCGCCCTGCCCTGCGGCCGGCGTGGCGGGGCGCCGCCGCGGCGGTGCTGCTGGCCTTGTGCCTCGGCGCGGCGGGACCGGGGTGCGGCGAGCCGGAGGAGATCCCGGCGGAGGAGGCGATCCGGATCCGGGCGATCTTCGAGCGTGGCCTGTCGAGCCCCGACCCCTACGTTCGGGCCGAGACGGTCCGGGCGATCGGCCAGATCGGCAGCCCGCGGCTGACGGACCTGCTCAAGGGGGCGCTCTCTGACGACAGCCGCCTGGTGCGGCTGGGCGCGACGGTGGAGCTGGCCCGGCTCGACCCGAAGGCGGCGCGGTCGCGGATGATCGACTTCGTGACGGACGCCGATCCGCCGGTGCAGCTGGCGGCGCTGTCGGAGCTCCTGCGGGCGCTGCCGGAGGGGGAGCAGCGCGACGAGGTCGTGAGGTTGGGGCTGCAGAGCACCCATGACGCAGTGCGTCACAGGGCCTTCGACCTGGGCATGGCGCCCCGCTATCGCGCGGCGCTCGCCGCAGAGGATGACTCCCTCAAGCGCGACCTGAAGGACGAGATCTCCCGCCTCGTCGACCACCCCGACCCGCTTCTGGCCGGCAGCGCCCTCTCCCTGCTGGTGGAGACGGGCTTCGTCGAGCGCGGGCAGCCGCTGCTCGACGGTGCGCGCCGCGGTGATCTGCGGGCCATCCGCGCGCTCGGGCGTGCGGCGATCCCCGGCGGGCTCGAGGCGATCACGGTCGCCTCGGCGAGCGCGGACAAGCAGGTCGTGATCGAGGCCGCGGTCGCGCGGGTGGGCCTCGGCGATGAGGCCGCCCTCGACACGGTCCGGCAGATGCTCGGCGCAGCGGATCCCGCGCTCACCCGGCGCGCCCTGATGGCCCTCGGCCGAAGCGAGTCGTCCGACGGCCTCCGCATCATCCGCCCCTACCGCGACGACAGCCGGGCCGAGGTGCGTCAGGCCACCTACCGGGCGATGGGGCTCCACAAGGGCGCCCGCGGCGATGACTTCCTGCGCGGCCTGCGCGACCCGGACGAGGCGGTGGTCTTCGCGGCCATGGCGGGCCTGTGCCGCTCGAACCCGACCTGGCTCTCCCGTGCGCTGGCCGAGTTCGTGGAGGGCCTCGACGACCCGAAGTCCGAGGGGCGCCGCGCCGCCGAGCGCCAGGCCCGGGCGGTGCTGGAGGGCTTGATCTCGACGCTCGAGGAGCTGCGGCTGGACGGTGAGGAGGCGCTGATCAAGGCGATCGACCAGCAGGCAGCGACGCTCGATCCGTCGCTGCTGAGGTTCGTGGCCGCGCAGGCGCCGGACACCCGCGTGGCGGCGGCCGAGCTGTTGTTCCGCGGGGGCGATCCGCGCGCCAACTTCGGCCGGATGAAGAGCCCGAGCCCCGAGGTCCGGTTCGCCTACATCGACGCGATGGCCTGGCATCCGCCCGCGGACGCTCCGTTGGTCCACCTCGACCTCTTCCACGAGGTGGAGGGGGAGATGACCGTGATGGATGTGGTGGCCGGCGCCGGGGTCTGGAACGCGTACCGCACGCGCGCCAACACGCCCTGAGTCCCCTCGTCGCCATCGAATATCCGTCCCGGCCAGCGCGTTGAATGGGTGTGGACCCTGGCGTCGCGGGCGGCGGCGCCGCGGTCGACACGCGGATGCCAGGCATGGACGAGTCGTCCGGAGGGCTGGCTTCGTCCCGAGGGCAGGAGGTGAGTCATGCGGCGCATATTGGGCTACACAGGCAACGACAGCAGCCTCACGCGGCATGTGATGGCGCAGATCGCAGCGGACCTTGCGCCCGCTGCCGAGGGGGAGAGCCGCAGCTGGGGGATCGGCTATGAGCAGGAGAGTCAGGTCCTGGTGCGCAAGTACCCGGAGGCCTGGCAGGCGGTGGATCTGGTGAGCATGGCCACCGACCTGAGGACGCCTGCGTTCGTGGCGTTCAGCAGCAGCGAGCCGGAGCGTCAGCGCCGGTCGGAGTACACGGAGCCGTTCCGGATGCGGAGCTGGCTGGGGGTGAGCGTGGGCACGTTCGCGGGCGTCGGCGCGGGGCAGCTCGGCGTGCCTGAGGGCCTCGGCGAGCTGGCGCGTGATGCGCCGATGGGCCAGCGGGTGTTCATGACCTTCCTCGGCGCCTTGCGCCAGGAGGGGGTCTCGCTGCACGACCCGGCGCCGCGCGTCGAGCGGCTCTGCGCGGCGATGGCCCGGACCATCGTGGAGATCGAGGCGGCGGGCCGTCGCGGCGGCGTGGAGGGCTCGCTGGACAGCGCGCTGATGCTGACCAACGGCCGGTCGCTCGTCGTGGGCTCGCTCGGCGCCGAGGTCCGGGTGCTGCGCTTTGCAGGCATCGAGGTGGAGCGGGAGGTGGACGTGGAGGTGGCCGGTCGGCCGCAGCGCCGTCGGACCCGGTCGTGGCCGCACTTGCGCGCGTGCGTCGTGGCGACGGGCTGCGTGCCGTCACCCGCGGCGGGCTGGGAGGAGCTCGGTCCGAGGGAGGTGCTGGCGGTGGACGAGGGGTGGGCGGTGCACAAGGGGCCGCTCGACGCCTGGTGGCATCCGCCGCAGCGCTGACGCACCTCCTCAGAAGGTCCCCCCCCACTGGATCGCCACGCCTTCGGCGTCAACCCCGACGCCGAGCATGGACGCGGGAGCGGTCGCGGCGGGCGCCGGTGCGCGTTCGGTCAAGGTGTTCCAGAGCAGCAGGAACATACCGGTGGTGGCGCTGGCGGTCCCGAGGGCGACCAGCGAGGTGCCGAGCGCCGAGGTCTCATAGACGTTGGGGCACTGGTTGATGGCCCCGGTCGAGCAGGTCGTGTCCCCGTCCATGCTCAGCAGGACCGCGCCGCCGATCAGGCCGCCGAGGCCGGCGGCCAGCGCCACCGCGCCGATGACGAGGCGGGAGCCGTCGCCGTCCTCGGCGACGGGCGGGGCGACCGGGGTCTCGACGGCCGGCAGGGGCTCCAGGCTCAGATCGAGCTTGATGGGGCCCTCGGCGCCGGGGTCAACGCGCAGGGGCAGCTCAGAGGGGGCGTAGCCTTCGGCCTCGACGCGGACCATGTAGACGCCGACGGCGAGTTCGAGCGCGGCGGTGCCGGTGCCGACCCGCGTGCCGTCGAGCGCGATGGTGGAGGTGTCCGGGACGGCGGTCAGGACGACGTGGGTCTTGACGCTCTCAGGCGTCTTTTCGGTCTTCTTGTCGACGGGCAGGGTCTTGACGGTCTCGACGGGTGGGGTGGCTTCGGCGATCGTCTTGACGGTCGCGGCGGGGCGCTTGATGTCCGCGCGACCGAGGACGGTGGTGAACGTGGCGGCGAAGCGGGTGGCGGTCTCCTTGGCGGTGCAGATGTCGCAGGAGAACTTCTCGCTGGCGGCGGTCTTGCCGGCGCCGAGATCGTAGACGACGATCTCCATGTCGTAGATCTGCGCCTCGCCCTGGACGACGATGCTGACGGCGGCGGTGGCGTTCAAGAGCTCCCCGACGCGCTTGAGGCAGTCCGCCGTGACACAGCCGCTCAGCGCGGGGCTGAGGTCGAACAGGCGCTTGCGCGTGGCGGCGGCGTCCAGGAGCGCGAGCTTGCGGCCGTCGTTCTTCACCACCGTGTCGATGGCCGCGTCGACCTCGTTCTGGACGAGCTTGGGGACGTCGCCGGTGTAGTCGAGCTTGACGACCGGCAGCGGCGTCGACTGCGCGTGGACCTCCGCGGCGCCCAGGCTGGCGAGCGCCAGGGCCGTGAGGGCGAGCAGGGCACGGATCGACGAAGCAGGGTGGCGGGGCGAGGTCATGGGCGTGTTCCCCAGCTGGGCGTGGATCGGTCGGTCGCGAGCGGGCTGCGGCGCGCGGCGCTCCCGGCGAGGCCGGGGAACGAGGCGGTGTCCGTCGAGACGGAGCCCCACAGCGTGGGCTCAGACTGTAGACCAAGCGACGAAACGTGGCAAGCTTGACACCCCCCCGGTCCTTCCGTAGCCTTGAGGATGGCAACTCGCCACGACGGGCATCGACATGAGGAACATACGCTTGATGGACACGACCTTGCGGCCACGGCCGAACCCGGTGAGAGCGGTCTCCCTCGGACTTCTTCTGATAGCGTTGATGGGCATGGGCCTGGCTGCGTGCGGTGAAGATCCCGCGCCGGGCGGGGCGGAGCTCGTCCGCATCAGCGTGACACCCCCTGCGGGGCAGGTCGGTGGCTCGCCGCTGTCGGTCACGGTGACGGCGCTCGCTGGTGGCGCTCCCATGGCGCAGGGCACGGTCATCGACGTGGGTGAGCTCGGTGCGATCGACCCGACGGCCGGCCCGTTGATCGGCTGGTGGGGCAACGACCCCTCGCCGAGCGACGCCAACCGCGGCCTGACGGCGGCGACGATCACGAACCTCACCGGCTCGGCGACGGTGCAGTTCAACTGCGCGACGCCGGGGACCAGCACGTTGATCGCGGCGCTGCGTGGCAAGAGCAACATCAACTCGGTGGCCACGGTGACCTGCTCGGCGGGTCCGGAGGGCAACTGGACCATCAGCAGCATCGCCGTGACGGAGGGGCAGCTCCGGGTGGGCAGCAACGACGTGAAGATCACCGCCACGGCGGTAGACATCAACGGCGACCCGGTCGAGGCCGGGGTCGGCCTCAAGTTCAGCATCGAGTCGGGTACCTCGTTGACGTTCGCCTCCAACAACCCGTCGGTGAGCGCGCAGACGAGCGCCGAGGGCACGGCGACGGTCAACATGAAGACCGGCACCGCCGAGGGCGAGACGGTCGTGCGGGTGGACTTCGCCAATCAGGCGTTCGGGCAGGGTTCGAGCGAGTCGTTCCGCGTTCGGCCGGCGGGCGGCAGCACGGAGACGGAGCTGGAGGTCGTGGTCAAGCGGGCGGGCCTGGCGGTTGGCCCCAACGACCGCACGGTCCTGGCCGACGGCGGCGACTTCCTGACGATCGAGGCGACGGTGATCGTGCCTGACGGGGTGGCCTCGGACCTGACGGGCCACGAGGTGACCTTCGCGAAGGCGGCTGGGCCCGGCTACTTCCGTCAGGACGCCAACGACGGGTCGGAGCGCAGCGAGTACGTCGGGGCGGCCTCAGCGGCGGGGACGGCGTCGGTGCAGTTCCTCGGCGGCGAGACGGCCGGCGGGGCGTCGCTGACGATCTCGACGCCGAACCCGGATCCAGCCGGCGAGGCGACGGTGCAGGCGACGTTGACGATCGCGGTGACGGCGCTCGGGTTCATCGAGTTCGAGGGGGTGACGCCGAACGTGCTGTACGTCAAGGGCTCGGGGCAGAACGAGAGCGCGACGCTGACCTTCAAGGTGCTGGACACCAACCGCCAGGTGCTGCGCGGGGTGCCGGTGAGCTTCGACATCCAGAACAAGCCGTCGGGCACGACCTGGAGCCCGGATCAAGCGGTCACGAACGAGACAGGCCGGGTCGAGACGACGGTGCAGAGCGGCACGGGCACGGGCGGCTTCAGCGTCTCGGCGCGGGCCACGGTGGGGTCGGTCACGCTGGAGGCGCCGAGCTCGGCGATCCCGATCGTGGGCGCGCTGCCGAACCGGGCGGGCTTCACGTTGAACTGTGACTTCCGCAACATGGGTGGCTTCATCGGGCGGCAGGGCGGCAGCGTGGTGGTGAACGAGCAGATCCAGTGCCGCTCGGTCCTGTCGGATCGGTTCGGCAACCGCGTGGGCGTGCAGCAGACGATGGCGTACATGACCGAGGGCGGCAACATCGTGTCCCCTCAGACGACCGTGCGTTGGGACACGGCGGCGAGCCCTCTCGCGCCTCCGCCAAACGTGGGCACCGTGGCTGCGCCGTACTCGCCGGTCGGCCAACCGCCGTGCGACGTAGACGACCTGGAAGACCAGAACGAGCCCTGGTGGGAGGACGGCCGCACCTGCGATGTCGTGGCGCTGAACTGCGCCGCGCGGACGCTGTCGGCCGATCGGTGCCGGTACAACCCCCGCGACGGCCTGGTGACGATCGTGGCGATCACGCGCGGGGAGGAGGCGTTCACGGATGCGAACAACAACGGCGAGTATGACGAGGGCGAGCCGTTCTGGGACATCGGCGAGCCGTACGTGGACAGCAACGACAGCAACGACCACGACAGCGGCGAGGAGTTCATGGATCTGTCGTCGAACGGCAACGCGGGTAACGCGCGGTACGATGGGCCGAACGGCGAGTGGGACAACCTGACGAGCATCTGGACCGTGACGCACGTGTTGCTGACGGGTGATCCTGTGTATTTCGACACGGCGGGGATCGAGGACAGCCAGCCTCAGACGGCTGCCATCGGCCATAGCTTCGCTGGGAATCCACACGCGGAGTACGCCGGCGAGGGGACGTCCGCGCTGAGCACGTGGTGGTTGGACAAGAATTTGAACCTACTCAACTCCTCGACTCGGTTCAGCTTCGAGGTGATTCAGGGTGGGCGCGGCGTGATGGTGCGTGAGTTCGTCGACAGCGAGGGCGTTGACAAGTTCGCGTTCATGCTTGAGTACAACGAGGAGAACCTGGCTGCGAACATCAAGGGCTACCGGACGGATGTCTTCTTCGGAAGCGATTGGCCGGGCAACGTGTACACCTTGACGTTCGAGCGCCAGAACGCCATGGCGGATGCATACGCGGTCGTGGCGATTCGGGCTGCCTACCAGACGCTTCCAAGTGTGGGCACGACGGTGACCGTGGAGCGGCGTGTGGCGGTCGCGTTGCAGTAGGTCCGGGTTGGGTGTGCGGGCTGTCCACCGCCACCCCGCCGTTCGGTCGCGCTCCATGTCCATCGAGGCCGTTCGGTCAAGGGGCATGTGAGCGCATTTTATACCGCCGTGAGTCTCAGTCCGTCCCGCGACGCAGGGCCCCCTGCGAGCTATCGCTCGCACGGCTCCCTGCCCTGCGGGTCGGACTGAGACTCAGGCTGGGCTATCTTCTTGAACCTTCGCTCAGGTTGGCGCGTGGATGCACCCATCGGTGTCTTCGACTCGGGGATCGGCGGCTTGACGGTGGCACGTCGGATCGTGGATCGGCTGCCGCACGAGTCCCTGCTGTATCTGGGCGATACGGCGCGCGTGCCCTACGGCAACAAGTCGCCGGAGACGGTGCGGCGGTACAGCCTCAACATCGCCCGCCGGCTGCGGGCGGAGGGGGCCAAGGCGCTGGTGATCGCGTGCAACACGGCGAGCGCGTACGCGCTCGAGGCGCTGGAGGACGCGATGGACATCCCGGTGATCGGCGTGGTGGAGCCGGTGGCGGCGGTGGCGGCCCAGCGGACGCAGACGGGGATGGTGGCGGTGCTGGGGACGCGCGGGACGGTGTCGTCGGGGGCGTATGTGCGGGCGCTGCATCGCCACGCGCCGGACCTGGAGATCCTGGGGCAGGCCTGTCCGCTGTTCGTGCCGCTGGCCGAGGAGGGGTGGACGGACGGGGAGGTGGTGGAGCTGGTGGCGCGGCGGTATCTGGAGGTGCTGCGTGGCACCCAGGTGGACACGCTGATCCTGGGGTGCACGCACTACCCGCTGCTGGCGCCGGTGATCGGCCGGGTGGCGGCGGAGGTGACCGGTCGCGAGGTGGCGGTGCTCGACTCGGCGGGCGCGACCACCGAGGCGTTGGCGCAGGTGCTGTCGGCGGCGGGCCTGTTCGAGCCGGCGGGGACGCAGGTGATGCATCGGTTCTGGATGACCGACCTGGCGTCGTCGTTCTCGGACGGGTGGAGCCGGTTCTTCGGCGAGCAGCTCCAGACGGTGGAGCACGTCGATCTGTGAGCGCGTGGGGCGGGTTGGGCGCCGGGCGTCGTCTTGTCGGGGGGCGTCGGCTGTGTTAGGGTGGCCGACGTCTTCAGGTCGCATCCCGGTGGCACGCGTCACCCTCCCTGAGCTGCATATCCTCATCGGCGTTTGAGAGTCGGCATGGAAATCGGGTTCAACAACGACGTCATCTACCGCGGCGCCACCTTCCACATCCAGACGGAAGACCATGGGATCGTCGACCAGCGGGTATCGAGCCAGTTGTTCTACCGTGGCGCGATCCTGGACACGCGGACGATCTCCTACGCCAGCCTGATCGCAGGGGCGGACGAGGAGGAGCGGAAGTCCAAGATCCGCAAGGTGATGGTCAAGTCGCATCGGTCGCTCTACAAGCGGCTGTTCGGCGGCGAGTACGACACGGCGCTCGGTGACGAGGTGGCGTCCGAGGACGACATGGACGTGGAGATGGTCGCGCCGGAGGACTTCCAGCCCGAGCAGCAGCGCGTGCCGGAGGTCGCCAAGGTGGTCGAGGAGGACGGCAAGGTCACGTTCACGTTCGACCATGGCGACCAGATCGACCTCGAGGCGCTCAGCCGCCAGCTCAGCCAGATCGACATCTACGGCGACGGCGACCGCGGCGGCTTCGGTGGTGGCGGCCCCGGCGAGTTCGACAATCTGTTCGCGGAGTTCGGGGCGACGCCCGGGCCGTCGGCGCCTGTGCGACCGCCGATGGCGCAGGCGGCCGGGCCCGCGACGGCGCCCGTGGCGGCGCCCGTGCCCGTGCGTCAGGTGGGCAACATCCCGCCCGAGCGAGACACGTTCCGCGTGACCTTTCGAACGACCGGGCAGCGGGCGTTTCAGGGCTTGATCGAGCCGGAGCCGAGCATGCGCGCGGTGGACCTGGTGCGCGAGCACCTCTCACGCCGCACCTGATCGGCGGCGCCTCGGCGCGCTGGCGAACTTGACAACCCTTCCAGCCATGAAAACCTGCAAGGACGACGCTGTGCGCGTCGTTGTGGTCGAGCTGCGTTCAGAAGCCGTTCGAAAAATATATGCCTTGTTTCCTCGTATCTTCTAGACCGTCGTGCATCTCGGTTGAGCCCGCGATGCAGGGTCTTCTGCGAGCTATCGCTCACAGAACCCCCTGCCCTG
>Ga0100377_1003742_pt1 | contig 12076 bp, 10 predicted proteins | sample CryGeymeta201501_FD_83664 | JGI IMG/M metagenome (GOLD analysis project Ga0100377, IMG submission 83664) | Groundwater microbial communities from Crystal Geyser aquifers in Utah, USA - Crystal Geyser metaG 2015-01 | ecosystem: Environmental > Aquatic > Deep subsurface > Groundwater | place: USA... | reverse complement strand
TATTGTCTTACTTAATTCTATTTATTTTATATATAAATATAACTATTTTATCGCATTTGTTAACCAAAATCTTTTCCCTTGACTTCGACTTTTCACACAGCCTCTTTAGTTGTGGGTTAATAAGGGAAAACGATAAATACTTGAACTATTTTACTTGTGCACCTCTGGTGCAATTGTTTACGACCTTTTTGGTGTTGACTCATTTAATTAATATCATCTTTTTTACGTTTGAAAATACTCCACTAGATATTTTGTAAAAATAAATTCCCGTGGATAGGTTTGTTCCATTAAATTTTACAGAATAATTTCCACTTCCAAGAGCTTCATTTACCAAAACTTCCACTTCTTGACCTAATGAATTATATACGGTTAATTTTGTGTTTAATATTTCATTTTTTCCGTTGGAAGCAATTGAAAAGTTAATTGTTGTAGTTGGATTAAAAGGGTTTGGATAATTTTGCATAAGATTAAAATCAGTAATAACATTTGTTTTATTATTTAAAACATTGGTAGTAATTCCAGGTTCAGGAGTTTCTAATTTTTTTGATGTATAAATTCTAAATTCGCCAGGTGAAAGATTAATATTCATATTAATATCAGTAACATTAAGTGAATCGCCATTAAAGTAATCATACCACATTCCGATTGATTGAAATTTTGGTTGTATAGTTAAATTAACCACATTAAAATTCCCAATAATTGTTGCTTTCATACTCGAATGGGTTAAATTAATTCTTCTTCCATAAACTCCGGTACCAACCGCCATATTAACATTAGTCTCTTTAGCTGTAAACACTTCATTTTCATTTCGCAGTTTCAATAATGCTGAATAAGTTTTATATAAATTTAATCTGTTTGGATTATTCAAATAATCCCAATGAATTGGTTTTGGATCAGTTCTACCGCCTTCTGTTAATTCCTCGTCGTAACCAAGTTCTTCAAATTGCCAAATCATTTTTGGTCCTGGAATTGTAAAAAAGAAAGCCCCAATTAATTTCATTCTATTTAATGCAGTGTTTAACTCTTTAATATTATAACTACCGCTTTCTCTTCCCCAAGTTAAATTTTTAAACAGTAGCCATTGTTCATCATGACTTTCCATGTATGAAACTAAATTGGGTTCATTCCAGCCACGATTTCTAAAATATCCCCAATCCAAACTGCTATTATCATCAATCCACCCCATTGCAGATTGTGCATAACTATTATTCATATTTCCCCAAAGCATCATTCCATAATTTGCAAGAATAGTTTCCTCTGAATTATCAGCAAAATGTTCAAGAATAAAATATAAATTAGAATCTAACGTTTTAGTATAATTAAAATAATCTTTTAAAATATTAATTCTGGAATCATCTTTTTGTCCCCACTGCCCAACGTTTCCAAGTGTGTTTTTTTGAGTAAATCCTTTAGATAAATCAAATCGGAATCCATCAACTTTATATTCTGTAATCCAATGATGAAGAACTCGTTTAATTAATTTTCGTGAATAAGATGATTCGTGATTCATATCATATCCAACATTATAATCGTGTTTAGGCGTAACGTTATACCAGAAGTTTTCAGCTGAAGGAGGTCCATAATTTCCAGTAGCATAAAGCCTAACAAAAGGAGATCGTCCAAATGAATGATTGTAAACAACGTCTAATAAAACTGCAATATTACGCTTGTGGGCTTCATCAATAAAACGCTTCAAATTATATTCAGTACCATAATATTTATCGGGGGCAAAATAAAAAGATGGATTGTATCCCCAGCTACTATTATCCTCAAATTCATTAATAGGCATTAATTCAATTGCATTAATTCCAAGCTTTTGTAGATAATCGAGAGTATCAACAAGAGTTTGATAATTATGCAAGGAAAGAAAATCTCGAACTAAGAGTTCATATATAACGGCTTTTTGTCTATCAGGGCGTTGATATTCGTTAGCAGTCCATTCATACTTTGATTTATTTATTTCCAAAATACTTACAGAGCCATCTGTTTTTTCACTTGGATAATTTTTAAGATTTGGATAAGTAGAATTATCAATTTGGTTATCCTCAGATTCTAAAACCTTTTCTGTATATGGGTCAGCTAAAGGAAGGGTACCATTTACTAAATATTGGAACGCATATTCAACATTTGGTTTAAGCCCTGTAAAAGTAATCCAAAATGTGGAATCATTTGGAGTTTTTTTCATATAATAATTAGAGTTAGTAACCCAATTATTAAAATCACCTATTACGTATATAAACTCTTTATTGGGAGCAAAAAAAGCTAATGTAACAGTAGAATCGTTAATATAATTTATTCCATCAATAATTCCATCTGGTAAATTTTCAATTACAATTTCGCCTCTTACAGAATAAGAAACAGTATCAAAATCTGAAACACCACTAATATTAGTGGCTTTAGCAATAATATGATTATCATTAAAGCTATCAACAGAAATAGTATAAGCAATAGAATCTATATTTGTAGATATTAACAAAGAATCATTTAAGTATAGGAATAATGAATCAGCATTATTGCTTTTAGCAATTACATTAATTTCATCGTTTAGTAAAACCAATAAATTACGCTCGGTTGGATTAACAATTGATACATTAATACCCTGTTCATAAATTGGGAGAAAAATATCGTTTCCACCAACATCTCTTCCCGTAGCACCGCTACCTCCGGAACCTCGAAAAACAAATGCTAATTCTTTTATTTTTTCAGAAGCATTTGTAACGTTATAAAACTCTCTAGGGTGTCCAATAACTAATTCATAAAGATTGGTTCCAATTCTCGTAAGTTTTGGTTGGGTAGCATCATTGCCCCAAGATTCAATTACATGTTTCCAATTTCCAAAATTAGTGTTTACGCCTGTATGAGCATAAACATCACTACTATATCCTAAAAGTCCTTGATCACCTTTTGTGGCATCAAAAACGATAATAATAGAATCCGACTCTGTTGCAAATTCTGGAATAGATATTACAACTTGAGAAAATATATTTATAGAAATAAACATACTAAGTAATAATATTTTTCTAAGAGTTTTCATTTTAATCCTAAATTAATTTTAGTATTGCAAAATATTTAAATATAAAATCAATATCTAATCATATAAAAGCCAAGATACACCAAACCTAAGTGTAATTGGTTGTTTAATAAAATATGGAACTATATAATATTCAGAGTCCAAAACATTTTCGAGCGTAACAAAAATAGTGGCACGCTCTTGAATTGTTCCCGAGAGAAACAAATTTAATTGGAATGAGGACGGTACATTGGAATAATTTAGCATTGGTGATAATTCCGTTGATATTTGCAGTAACTTTTCAAAATCATAGACAAAAGGATGTTGCACCCCATTAAAGAAATATTTAATTCCAGTTTTTAGATTTAAATTGTTTTCAAACAATAGATTTTCGTAATAAATTTTACCGACGAGTGTATAGTCTGGAGATGCATAAACACGTTCATCTTTATTGCTAAAGTAATACGAAAAATTATTGCTAACAATTATTTTCCACAGAATAAAATTTAAATTTAAGTTTATTCCATTGTTAGCAATTTTTTGTTCAGAAAAATACGATAACTCATTAACAAGTAGTGAATCATTTTGTTTTTGAACAATCATAGGAATTGCTTGATTACAGAATTCATAGCTAAAATACGAAATGTTTCCAAAGACATAATTTAAATTAAATTTCAGTCCTAATTCAACTGTTCTATTTTCTGCAATTCTAAGAGGATTTTTATCAATTAAACTTGGGAATACTGATGGAAAGTTTTCATAATTTTTTTGCAAAATTGAAACTTGTTGCTGAAACAATGAAGTTCCGGCATAGTATGTTAGTTTATTATTTATTGTACCACTAACATCAAACCCCAAACCATAAATTATTTTACCATTAAAATTGTTTAATTTGGCAAAAACTGATGGAATAAAATATTTTTGTTTGGCTATATATTTTATATCTCCGGAAATTGTAAAGATGTTTTGCTTATAATTATCGTATAGAACATCAGTGCTAAATTTTGATATTTCATAATTAGCGATAACATCAACAGAAACAAATGGTAATTCAAATATATTTCTAAAACTAAAACCATATGTTTGGTAATAATTATCATTAACAATTGACTTCATATTATTAACAAGTGTATCCTTGTTTTGAAAATATTTTTGTGAAGTTGAATTCATATAAAACGTTAAATCGCTTTTAGTATAAGGAATTAGCATGGCTATAATTTTAACAGCTCCATTATTATTATACGTTAGCTGATATCTAAGTGAATTGCTATTGTTAACATTTTCATATAGTACTTTTGAATAATTATCATTTAACATTTTGTTTGTATCAAGTCCCCCGAATAAAGCCAATGTATCATAAGAATAATTATAACTAAAATTAATATTTACTTTATCGTTCAATTGATAATTAACTTGTGTGTTCAATTTCCACGATTCATAATCACTATTATTAAATCGTGAATCAATGGCTGAGTTAGAAACGTTTATTCCCATATTTAACTTTTTAGAAATAGGAGTATGGAACACAACATTAACAAATCCTTCGTCATAACTAGCTTGGTAAAATCTTAACTTTGTAATGGCACGGGCAGGAAAATTAAAACGTGTATTAATATTGACAGCTATAGGATTATTATATGTGCTATACAAAAAGCCTTTTGTTATTGGAATTATCTCTATTGAGTCAACAAGTTCATTACTATACTTATTTAGATTATAGGAATTTTGCCACCTATTGTTAATTAGCACGCCATCACTTATGTAAGAAATATTTCCAAAACCTAATCCGTAAAACATTTGCTCATTTGGTTGCCCAAACGAACCGAGGTCTTGTGTGTATGCAAAAGGTTCAAAAGTAAAAATATCCGAAAGGCTTCTGTAATCATCTTTAGAATAATTGTGTTCTTTAATAACGCTTTGATAATTTCTTTTAGTGTTCGGCTCAATAAAAGGGATGTACATATTAGTTGGTTTAAGCGCTTTGCTTTTAGTTGAGCCTTCAGTTGTTAATGGATCGTGTTTGGTCACTTTAAGAGTGTCATAATCATATAGCCCTTTATTTATAAGGGTATCGGCATAATTCACAATGGTTTTGGCACTTAATACGATGCCAAAAAAAAACACTAATGTTATTAATAATATTTTTTTCATCTCTACTGTTTTCTTAAATAACTGTATATTTGTAATTCTAAATTACGAATAATGTTAAAATAAGCCTATTATCATTGAGACAAATAAGTTGATATATTTTTAAAAATAGTTTTTTTATTTAAATTATTTATTTATTTTTAATACAAGATTCACTAACTCCTTAACAAACATAGGAAATAACATGGCAAAAAAAGAAAAAGCGGCTCCTAAAGTAGCCGAAGTAAAAAAAGTTGCTCCTAAAAAAGCTGCTGCACCTAAAGCATCTGCAGTAAAAAATGCTGCTCCTAAACCAGTTGTTAAACTAGACCCCAAAAAACCTTTAACCAAAGCTCAAATTGTTGAACACTTGGCTACTAAGCTTGAAGTTACAAAAAAACAATCAGCTTTATTTTTAGATGAACTAGCACAATTAGCTGGTAAAAATGCTAAAAAAGGTTTTACTATTCCTGGTATTGGAAAAGTAACAACAGCTGTTAGAAAAGCTAGAAAAGGACGTAATCCTCAAACTGGCGAAGAAATTAAAATAGCCAGAAAATCTGTTGTTAAATTAAAAGTTGGGAAAGCCCTTCAAGATTCTGTATTTCCTCCAAAAGTTAAATAATTTAACATAAATATTAAAAGCCCGTCATTTTTTGATGGGTTTTTTTACCTTTACTCATTCCAAACATAACTTTATTTAATTCACTAATTTCTTTCGCCCTTGCTAATACTTCATTATAAACTTCTTGTTTAACATTACTAAGAATAATTGTAATTAACTTATTGTGATTTTTCAAATGTGGACTTATTCCAACAATAATATTATTAATGCTGGTGTGAATATAAATCGGCTTTGCTGGAGTCCCTGAGATTGAACCACCTTCAATTAAATCAATATCCAAAATTAGTATTTCGTGGACTTTTGCTTTTTTGAAATAATCGGAACATACCATTTTTTCATTATTGATTTCAATTTTATATGGAAATAATTTATAAGATTTGAAGTAATATCTGTTTAATGAAATTATTATAAAGAAATTAAGTAAAAATGGAAAAATGTAATACCACTTTTGAAACATAAATATAAACGAACTTACAAGGTATAATAATAGAAATAACGTTAATGGAATGTTTGCATATCTGAAAATAATTTTGGAAAGCAATGAATATTTAAATGTAACCATTCTAATCCTTCCAAATAAAATCGAAAAGCATATATGAAGCAGTAAGCATAACTACATCATAGCTAACTAAAAAGGCTAGCTCAATAAAGGAAGCCGATATTGTTTTTCCATTAATAGAATATTTTGTTAGCTCTAATAATATAAGTATTAACGGTAATAAAATTGGGAATGCTAAAACTGGGTAAAGTGTTCCGTTTGCACTTGCTTTTGAGATTATGGCAGCTATTATTGTTGAAGATACTGCAATTCCAAAACTTCCAAATAATCCAGACAAAAGAAACAGACCAACATTTTCGATAGAAAAAGACTCGAACAAAAGGGAGTATAAAACAACAATTGAAATATTCATTAAGTAAACGAGAATAATATTGAAAAACAGTTTTCCCGAAAATATTGTTGATGGCTTTGCAATTAAATGCAAAGTAAGAGTTGTTCCCCGCTCCTCTTCAGAAACAAACGCTCTTGAGAGCCCAGACATTGCAGAAAAGAAAATAACAACCCAAAGAAGTCCTCCAGTTAATTGCGTTGAAATTTTTTCTTGTCCAATTGAAAAAAGTATAACACTTATTGTAACAAGAATAAACATTGCCAAAGCGTTGATGGCATATCTTGTTCTTAACTCCGATTGCCAATCTTTTTTGAATAGTGAATATGATTTCATTGTATATTTATTTCTTGTTATTAAATTCTTCTACGAAAATTGTATTTTGACAAAGCGATAAATCGCTTTTTTCATTTGAGGCTAAAATAACTAATTTAGATTTTGCAGCCTCTTCAATAATTTTATAAACAGTATCTTTTCCATTAGAATCAAGATTTGAAGTAGGTTCATCAAAAATCAATAATGATGGATTGTGGATAAGAGCAAAAATGAATTTAATTCGTTGCTTCATACCAGAAGAATATTCTTTTAACAAGTCATTTTTTCTATCGTATAAATTAAACTCACTAAACAGTAATTTTAATTTTTCCTTGTCCACAGTTAATCCACGTATTTTTAAAAAATGCAATATGTTTTCTTCGGCACTGAATTCATCGTATAAAATCAAATAAGGAGAAACAAAGCCTAAGTGCTCATGAAGATTCTCTGAATTTATTATTTTTCCATTTAATGTGTGAATTACCTTGCCATTTGTGGGCGAAATAACACCAGCAACAATTTTAGCGAGGGTTGATTTGCCAGAGCCATTGCTTCCGGCAAACCCATAAATATTCCCACTATTAAATTCAGCATTTATGTCCTTAAATATTAGTCTTCTGCCAAATGATTTAGTTAAGTTTTGTAATGTTAGTTTATAATTTTTCATAAATGTTATTAATTAATAATTGCTATTTTTCCTTTTACAATTTTACCACCAGACTCAGTCATATATATATATATTCCACTGGCTACTTTGTTTCCGTTATTATTTTTTCCATCCCAGAGTACAACTATTTTTTCTCTATTGTAAATTTGTAATTTATCGTTATATATTAAATCCATATTGATGCTATAAATTGTAAGTTTTGCAAATCCATATTGGTTTGTTTTTGTTGGGAAAAACACGCACTTGTTTTTTGAATAATCAAATGGTTGGGGATATGCAAAATCAATTTCTTCACGTTTTATGGTTGTACCATTTACAATTTCATTATTAAAGACATCGCTTTCTTTCAAAAATTTAATGTTTTCAGATTCAAGTTTTGAATAATATCCCGTAAAAATTTCATTACTTCCATCTTCTGATGTACTAAGTAGAGAGTAATTATATTCAATACTTGAATATGGATTAGTAACTGCATTATTCAAATCGCAATTAGTAACAATGCTAACAAGAGTATCATTTATTCCAGATTCAGATAAATCGAAAACAACAAAATTATTTGCCATTGGTTTTAATGTCATCATATATGTTTTTTTAGGACTTTGGTATTTATAAGTAGCCATTGGTTTAATTAAAGGATATTTATTTGCTTCTGAAAAATATTTGCTTTGTTTAGTACGATATCCAGTAAAATAAACCCATTGAGCAAATTCAGCAAATGTGTTTTTTATTGAAAGTCCATTTTCAGAAAGAGCTAAGTCAATTGATTTAAGTGCCGAATTTTGATTATCTTTCATCAATTCCCAAGTTCTTTTTATTATTTTAAAACCAATTAAAGAATTATTCATTTCCTGTTCAAACTTTTCTTTCAAAAAAATATTCCAAATAGATCTATCGTATCCGCCGCCATTGCCAGAACCATCATAAAAAGTAAATCTTCTGCCGGGATTATTAAAAAACCCACTTAGATAACCGTAATAATCATTAACATTGCTAAAAACAAATTCTTCCATAGAGGTTGATGTTAGTTCAAAATAATAAGTATTTCCACTCATATTATCGCTATACGAACCAACTTGTATTGCATGATGAAATTCATGTGCAGCCGTTGCACGCACAGCGTTAATTCCATTAGTGTAAAAATTCATATTATTATCTATCTCTATGTAACTTTTATTTTGGTTATTGTTATTTAACTCCCATTCAGTAAAGCCGTAATATCCAAGATTTGTAATATAAATATCAAATAAATTATCTCCGCCATCTCCATCATCATTTGGGGGCGGATTATAATTGAGATAATCTACTTCAAAGAAATAAGTAGAATCGAAAGCCATTGCAAGGGAATCGATACTAAGCTGAATATTATTTGGATTTCCATAAAAATAATTTGGAGTGTTTAACCCAGTTGTGTCATAATGAATTCTAAAAAGACCAGCAGGTGAAACCAAACTTTTTTGTCTTTCGGGACGAGATAATATTTTACTAATTTTATTTTGTTGTTCTGTTGAAAATTCATCAAAATGGATTTTGGCATCTGCAATAATTCCAAAACCACATTTTATTGGAACATTATTTTCAGTTATAATATTTAAATCTTTTACATAAGAATCTTTTTGTTGAAGAGAAATTATTGCATTATACAATGAGTCCAAATTTTGCGAATAAACAAGACTTGACATTAAAAGAAGATTTAACAAAAACTTCATTTATGCCTCAGTTTTAATCTTAATTCTCTTCGTACATTGGCTTCATTATATCTTCTTTTTTCTTCAGCAGATTCTGGTATAATCGGTTCGGATTTTGTTGGAATTCCGTCTGCGTTTAATCCAACAAAAGTTAAATATGCAGAATTGGTGTGAAGTTTTTTGCCTTTACTATAATTTTCGGCACTAACAGTAACCCCAGCTTCCATTGAAGAATTAAAAACTCTATTAACCGATGCAACAATTGTAACAACATCCCCTAATTTTATTGGATGATGAAAATCTATTTTGTCAACTGAAGCAGTAACACAAATTTTACCCGCATGTTTAGCCGAAGCAAGAGCAGCACATATATCAATCCAGTGCATTAACTGTCCACCCAACAAATTACCCAATTGATTTGTATGCTGGGGCAAAACCAATTCGGTCATGGTAATAATTGAATTTGAAACTGTTTTCATTTTTAAATTTCTAATTAAACTTTCAATATTTCAAATTTTTATGAAAGCTTTTGTTAACAAATAAATTAAATACAAATTTTAGTTTATCGACAATTCGTCAAATAGATTTTGAATTTCTAATGCAAACTCAGAATCTGGATATTTTGTAAGAAATAGTTTCATATTATCAACAGCATCGCTAATTCTTTCTTTTTCCAACAGAATATTTATTTTTTTATAAAGTGCCATTGGAGCATATTTTGTATCGTGATAAGTTTCATAAACTTTGGTGTAATATCCCATTGAAGCATTAAAATACTCCATTTTTTCATAAATTTGTGCTGATTCAAATAATTTTTCAGCAAGTTTCAAATTAAGTTCAATAATTTTTCGTTCAGCCTCTTCCCCTTTGGGATCAACGGGAAAAAAGTCGAGGAAAGCTTGAAATTCGGCAATGGCTTTATTTGTATAACTTTGTTCAAGTTGATAAGGTGGTGAAAGTTGATAATATGATTCTGCTAACATAAACTGGGACATAGACACAAATTCACTTCCTTTTATATCGCGTATCAATTTACTGAATTCGTATGCAGCTAATAAATATTGTTCATCGTTAAAATATGACATTGCAAGATAATATTGAGCATCATCATTTACAATGTTGCCAGGAAATTGCAAAATAATTGATTGAAATTCTCTTATGCTAAATTGATAATCTTCATTGTTGTACATTTCCATTGCATAAGCCAAATGCTCTTCGGCACTCATATCTATTGTTTCTTTGCTTCCAGAACAACCAAAGACAAAAATTGATAATAATAAAACTACTAATACATTCTTCATTAAAACATCCATTATTAAAAAATTAAAAACAAATTTACTGAAATTTGCATACTCATCAAATTATATAATAAGTTCCAAATATTATTTCAATTAACAAAAATATTTACATTAAAATTACAGCAAATATTATTTGGAATAAAGGGATATCAATATTAGTCCAAAATTCCAATTAATTATTTAAAAGTCTTATTAAAATTTTTGCAAAAATTTTGTTTTTACTTTTAATGAATCATCCTATTTTTAAACATTAAAAATTTTAATTTAACATTCCGTTATATACGGAAAAAACTATTCTTAATTTATTAGGTATAGTTCTTAAAAGGAGAAAAATATGCATGTTAATCTAAAAGGGGAAAATTTTCTTAAACTTCTCGATTTTTCAAAAAATGAATTACGATATTTATTAGATTTGTCAAAAAAGTTAAAATCCGATAAATATTCTGGAATTGAAGAGCAAAAACTTGTTGGAAAAAATATTGCTTTAATTTTTGAAAAAGCATCCACACGAACGCGTTGTGCATTTGAAGTTGCTGCTTACGATCAAGGTGCCAATACAACTTATTTAGGACCTAGCGGAAGTCAAATTGGGTACAAAGAATCAATGAAAGACACTGCACGTGTTTTAAGTGGGATGTATGATGGAATTGAATATCGTGGGTTTGGTCAAAATATTGTTGAAGAATTGGCAAAATATTCTAAAGTACCTGTTTGGAATGGTTTAACTAATGAATATCATCCAACACAAATTTTGGCTGATTTATTAACAATGGAAGAATTTTCATCTAAACCGATTGAAGAAATAAGCTTTTGTTATCTTGGTGATGCTCGCTATAATATGGGAAATTCGCTTTTAGTCGGTGGTTCAATTATGGGAATGGATGTACGCATTTGTGCTCCAAAAGGTTTCCAACCAGATGAAAAATTAGTCGCAAAATGTAATGAAATTTCTAAAGAATCCGGTGCTAAAATTACAATAACTAATGATGTTGCAAAAGGAGTTGCTGGAGTAGATTTTCTATACACTGATGTTTGGGTTTCTATGGGTGAGCCTGAACAAGCTTGGACAGATAGGATTGAATTAATGAAACCTTTTCAAATAAATAGTAAAGTAATTGAATTAACGGGAAATAATGAAGTTAAATTTATGCACTGTTTACCAGCTTTTCACAATAGAGAAACCATAATGGGTGAAAATGTTTTTCAAAAACATGGAATGGACGGACTTGAAGTAACTGAAGAAGTTTTTGAATCAAAACATTCTATAGTTTTTGAAGAAGCTGAAAACCGTATGCATACTATTAAAGCAGTTATGGTTGCCACTTTAGTTTAAATTATTTATTGTGGTCTTTATACTTGACTTGTTAAATTTTCTTATATAGTTTTGCATAGTTCTTTCAAACTATTCACGGTGCCAATTATTGGTTAAAAGGGAAATCGGTTAAACTCCGATACTGCCCCG
>Ga0100377_1003738_pt1 | contig 12085 bp, 11 predicted proteins | sample CryGeymeta201501_FD_83664 | JGI IMG/M metagenome (GOLD analysis project Ga0100377, IMG submission 83664) | Groundwater microbial communities from Crystal Geyser aquifers in Utah, USA - Crystal Geyser metaG 2015-01 | ecosystem: Environmental > Aquatic > Deep subsurface > Groundwater | place: USA... | reverse complement strand
GTGGAGGTGGCGAACCAGTCGAAACTGACATTCGTTCCCCCATCGAGGGGCAACGATGGGGCGGTTCACCAACCTTCGGTTCGAATCCTGGCCCACGCTGACCTGAGCCTTTTGTACAAGCCCACTACGTCGCGAAATATCGTCAGATTCGCAAACTGCCACGCGTGCTCCGATGATACCATCAACTTTATCGCACTCGGGCTACATGACAAGGCCTACCGGGATTAGCCGGCGACCTTCTTACTCTTTGGTAGTCGCGCTTTCGCGTATGATATCGAACTTCGGCTGGAAGTTCAGTATCCCTTTTTTCGCGGCTTTTTCGAAGAGCATTCTTATCGCGTTCTCGCCTTCCTTGCCCATCTCGAACGTGTCTTTGTTGTTCGCATACATGCCGATGAAACGCCGGCCCACATTCCGGTCAACTCCGCGGCCGAACTGAAGGGAATAATCGAGAGCCTCGTCTTCGTGCTCCAGCGCAACTGCGATGCTGTCTTTGAGTCCTTTCCAGATGGCATGCATGAGCTTTTGCCCAAGATCTTTTCTGACAACATCGACACCAAGGGGAAGCGGCAAATTCGTTTCCGCAGCCCAGGCTTCGCCCAGGTCGAAGATTTTTTTCACCCCTTCCTTTTCGTAGGTCAATTGTCCCTCGTGGATGACGACGCCGGCGGCCACTTTTCCCTGCCTTACCTCGTCGAAAACCTTGTCGAAATCTACCTGAACCGGTTCAAATTTGGGAAGGTACATCTGCGAAATCAGAAATGCCGTGGTGAGCTTCCCGGGGACGGCGATCTTTTTCCCTTTCAGTGAATCGATAGACGTAGCCTGGTTACAAACAACGATCGGGCCATAGTTCCGCCCGAAACTTCCGCCGCAGGAAAGAAGCGAGTATTTTTCGGTCAGATAACCGTAGGCATGAACCGAGACGGCGGTTACCTCAAGCTCCGCGGCCTGCAATGCTCTCTGATTCAACAACTCAATGGATTCGACTACATGTTCGACGCGATAACCCTCGATCTTTGCCAGGCCTTTTGCAAGCCCGTAAAAGATAAAAGCGTCATCGGGATCCGGAGAGTGGCCTATGCGAATTGTTCCATTCATTTTGTACAAACCTCTTGAATCTGATAATTTGTGTTCCGTCGAGCCGGGATCATACCAGCCCCGCGTATCAATTCTTTTACCTCATCGACCCCGGATCGTACGTCATGGCCCGCGGTCTTGAGTACATGTTCCTCGAACAAGGTGCCTCCGAAATCGTCCGCGCCGAAAAGCAGGCCGAGCTGCCCGATTCTTTTCCCTTCGGAAAACCATGATGCCTGAATGTGGGGGAAGTTGTCCAGAAAAAGGCGGGCGACGGCAAGAATCCGAAAATATCCGACTCCTGGAACCGGCTCTGCTGCAACTGTCAGCTTGGTGTTTCCCGATTTGAAACTCCAGGGAATGAAGGCCGTGAAACCGCCGGTCTTATCCTGAAGGTCGCGGAGGGCTTTCAAATGCGCGACCCGGTCCAGAGCAGATTCGCCGAGGCCGTAGACCATCGTTGCTGTTGTCTTGAAGCCGAGGCTATGGGCCTCTTCCATGACATTGAGCCATTCGGCGGCGCTGCATTTTCTCGGGCTGATCGCCTGCCTCACTTTATCGACGAGGATCTCCGCCCCGCCACCAGGGACGGTTTTCAGGCCAAACGCCTGCAGTTGTTGCAGGATTTCGCGGACGGATATCTTTCCTGCCCGCGCCATAGCGATGATTTCAGGAGGGGAAAACAAGTGGAGATGAAGTTTCGGGAATGCCTTTCCCAGAGATTTTACCAGATCGAAATAGTATTGAAGTGGGAGGTCAGGATTGCACCCGCCCTGCATGAGTACAGTGGTGACTCCGGCCTTGACCGCTTTTCCGACTCTCTCGACAACCTGTTCGATCGAAAGCGTGAAGGCTCCGGCCTCGCCCGGCCGGCGATAGAACGCGCAAAAACGGCAGTGGCAGTCGCACAGGTTGGTGTAATTCGGGTTTGTGTCGAGAACGAAGGTGACGGTGTTTCCCCACTTTTCTTTTCTAACGTCTGATGACCGATTGGAGAGGAAATCAAGCGGAGTTTCTGTAAATAGAAACAAAGCATCCTCAGGAGAAAGTCTTTCGCGGGCCGAAATTTTTCCACCGATTTTTTCAATCAAATTGTGCATTGGCTTTTTTCTTTACCCCTTGGAAAATTGTATTTTTTTGTCACTCCAGGCGAATGTGAGGAAACCTGGGGAAAAATCAATCGAATTTCTAAATCCTTTTCAATCGACGATTTGTTTTGAATCTCTTTCGTTTGCAACAAATCAGCATTTGCGTGTGGCCTCAGCTTTTTTCTTTCTTCTTCAAATCTTTGTTCATCAGCGGCCAAATTTTTTTCAAATTTATTAAACGGCGAAACTCTTACAAATTCTTTCTTTCTGAAGTTTCTGAAGTTTCTGTGAGTTCTGCGGCTTTTTGATTTTTTGCGAAAATTCTCAGGCTTCTCTGACTGTCGCGCTCCCCAATAACCCGTTCCTTACAAGCTTCCCCCTGAAAAGATCGATTCCTTCATTTTCCTTTGGCCCGAGTCTGAAAGTGAAGTTGCGCAGATATTCCAGCAGGATTACCTGCTCGATTCCGGTACGGCGTGATTCATCAGCGGCGATTTCTTCGAGGTGGGAGGCGGCACGATCCAGGTTTTCCGAAATTGTCGCTTCCAACCGCAGCTTATCCGCTGAAGGAAGGCTTTTTCTGACAACCCATCGCGCGAATGTGAATGGAAGCGATGTCCATTCATGCCAGAGTTGGGCGAGGTCATAGGTGTAGAGGTGCTTCCCGGAAAGGGTAAACTCTTTTAGGGCTTTGTCCCCAATCATTAAAGTTGCGGTCTCATAAGTTGAAACCGACGAAATGGTGGAAAATTCAACATTGTACAAACTGTATTTTTCCAGCAGAAGAAGCTTCAATAGCGCCACTGAGGTCGAGCTTTCAGCCGAAAGAAAAATGGTTTCTCCGCCGAGGCGCTCTATCGGTTTCTTTGAAAAAAGGAATACGCTCATCACCTTCCTGGTCGCAGCGATTCCGAAACCGCCGAGCGGTTCGAATGTTTCCTCAAGCCGTAACCCGTCGAAAACCGGAAGCGGCGCAAGGTCGATCCTGCCCTCACTGGCAAGTTTCCCCAGAAATTTTGGAGGGAGCTTCACGAACTCGATGGCGGCATCGTGCCAGAAATAGAAAAATGGCGCTACGTTGGCGTAAGAAATCCGGCCTACCCTAAGCATTATTACCCTGTTTGTACAAGTTATACAAGCCATCCCGTTCGATTGCCTTTTTCCCTGCCTGCGCGACGATGAACCGGATGAGATACCTGTCGATTCCCTGGGGCGTCTCCGCCCCGGCCGCGTGAGCAATTCTTTCCCTCCCGACGGTTCCGTCTATGTCATCGGCGCCATAACATAGGCTCATCGTGGCCGTTTCGAGGCCCAGCATCACCCAGTATGCCTTGATGTGTGGAAAATTGTCCAGGAACAACCTTGAAAGAGCGATCATTCTGAGATCCTCGCAGGGGTCGGGCCTGCGATAGCCTGCGCCTTCCCAATCCTGGAACGGCAATGGAACGAAGCAAAGAAAGCCGCCAGTTTGATCCTGCAGTTTCCGCAATGCTGACAGATGCGAAATTCTTTCTTCCGGAGTTTCGGCGTGACCGTACAGCATCGTGGCGTTGGAACGGATCCCGAGGCGGTGCGCCACCCTGTGAACGTCGAGCCAGATTTTTCCTGAAGGCTTGTTTGGGCACAAGATCTTTCTGACTCTCGGGGAAAAATTTTCGGCGCCGCCTCCAGGTAGGGAGGTTAGGCCTGCCTGTTTCAATGCTTCAAGAACCTGCTTTGCCGAGAGTTTCGAAAGGGAACAAAAATGGGAAATCTCGATCGCCGTAAAACCTTTAATGCTGACGCCAGGCCGACTTTTTTTAATTTCTTTTACCATGTCGAGGTAATGCTCGAACGGCCAATCGGGGTGAAGACCTCCGACAAGATGGACTTCCCTGACTTCAGGGCCGATCTGGTCGAGGATTTCAGCGATCGACATTTCGTAAGCGCCGGGTTCGCCCCGATCTTTGGAAAACTTGCAGAACCCGCATTTCATCCGGCAGATATTTGAATAGTTGATATGTTTGTTGGCGGAGAAAAAAACGCGATCGGCCGTTTTTCTCCATTTCGCCTGGTCGCCCAGCTTGCCGAGAGAGAGAAGATCGGATGTGTTCAAAATGGCCAGACCATCCTCGGTGACCAGTCTCCGGCCTTCCTGAATTTTCGCGGCTACTTTGGCCAGTTCTTTGTCGGAGGTAATTATTTCGGGAAATATTCTTTCCATCTTTTGTCAACTTTTTTTACGTTTTCCGGGTCCATTTCGAGGGGTTGCGGATATTCTCCTTTGAGCGTGGCGTCTATTCCAAGACGCCCGGAAAGGCGAAGCTTGATCCCTTCCAGGTCGAATCGCTCAGCGGTGATGTCGCGGCCGGGGTCAAACCTGGTGAAAACCCCCCAGACAATCGACATCCTGTCACGCAGATCTATATCTTCCGAGACCGCTGCAACGAGCTTGATCGGCCCCAGTTCAACGGCGTAAAGCAACGATGAAATCGCCGCCTTCACATCGCCGTGGGGCTTGAAGACTAGCAACGTATCTGAGACCACGGCGCAATCTGAGACAACGGAAAACCTGGCTTTGATATCGGCCGCGGATGGAGCCAACCGCGTCTCATTTCCCAAACTCCTTTTCTCGTTTGCGGGAGCGGCCTGAGGTGTGGGCTGCGGGGAAGACGGCGGCGGAAGCAGTGTTTGCCAAGGTGAAAGCCCGGAAAAAAGCCGGAACGCTGTGGCGGCAACCTTCTTCGGCCTGTTTGCGAGGAACAGGGCTTTGCTTCCCTTTTCAAACCCCGCGCAGGCGAAATCAAGGGTGTCGGTCGATGTCGGGGCGAACAGGAAAAAATCTTCCCTCGGATCGAAGTTTCTTCCAATTGCAGCCACAACCTTTTCGAAACTACGCACATCAACGCTCGGATCGACGACCACGACGAACTTCGCCAGCGAAGCCTGCCCCGTGCCCATCAGAAAAAAAGCCGATTTGAGACTTTCCCGGCCGTATCTTTCATCAACCGAAAGTACCTGGAGGTTGTGGAACCCCGCTTCAGGGTAGGCCCAGATATCGATGATTTCGGGGTGCATGAAGCGCAAAAAAGGCTTCATGATATCCAGGGTCATGATGCCGAGGTGCCAATCTTCCATGGGGGGCTTGCCCACGACAGTGGCGTGAAAAATCGCATCCCTACGGCGGAATACGCGTTTAATCCTGAAAACTGGAAACTCAGCTTGCTTTGAATAATGGCCGTAATGGTCACCGAAAGGCCCTTCGAGCTTCCGTTCATCAGGATCGACCTCGCCTTCGAGAATCATCTCGGCAGTGGCGGGAACTCTGACATTTCCTTCAATGACCTGGGTTGGAGTTCCTCTCAAAAAGCCCGCGAAGGCCATCTCGTCGACACCCTCCGGAAGGGGAAGAACGGCCGAAAGAAGAAGCGCCGGGTCCGCCCCGATGGCGACGGCGACCGGCAATTTCCCTCTGATTTTCTCGGATGCTGAAAAATGGAACCTTCCGCCTTTCTCTATCTGCCAGTGCATCCCGGTGGAGGTTTTGTCGAACACCTGCATTCGGTAAATTCCGACATTATGCCGTTTCGTTCCGGGCGCACATGTGATCACCAATGGAAAAGTGAAAAAACGCCCTCCATCGTTCGGCCACGAGACGGTAATCGGCATCATTCCAAGGTCGGCTTCCTCGCTGACCTCCTGAACCGGGCCGCTCGAAACGACCGACGGTCGGGCGGCGAGAAACCTCATTCCGGTTCGCCAGTTTCTGAGCGGCCCCCAGAAACCTGATTCCATCGCGGAATGCGCGAAGCGGACAATTTCCTCCCCGAAATCGGCGGGTTCTTTGCCCAGAGCCAGCCTGATTCTGCTTTTGGTTCCAAAAAGGTTCATCAGTAGCGGAAACGCCGACCCTTCAGGGTTCGTGAAAAGAAGCGCCGGGCCGTTTTCCTTAACTACTCTTGCGGCGATTTCAGGCGCTTCAAGACGCGGATTGACGGCCGAATTGACGCGCACAAGCTCTCCCCGACTTTCAAGCGCTGAGAGGAAAGACCGTAGGTCGTTAAATTTCATTAGATGGAGTTTCCACTCATTCGATTTCCTCGGAAAGAAAGCCTCGCCCTCTTTGGGCGCCGATAAGGGAACAGATCCGTTGAACGACTGAATCGACGAGATCTTCAACCGTGCGGGGTTTGAAATAAAAGCCCGGGCAGAGCGGAAAAATGATTGCGCCTGCCTCCGAAAGAACCGTCGCGTTTCTTAGCGCGATAGTGGACAAGGGAGCCTCCCTAAGGCCAATGATGAGCTTCCGCCGTTCTTTTAATGCGACCTGGGCAACCCTGGTCAAAACATTGTCAGCGATTCCGTTGGCGATTTTTGCCATGGTCGAGGCGCTACAAGGAAGAATGACCAGCGCTTCAAACTCGACCGATCCGGACGCGAATGGAACGAAAAAATCATCAGGATCGAAAATCTTTTTCGCATTTGAAAACACTGATTCGATGGGCTTTCCAATTTCGCTTTCGAATACTTTTTTCCCAATGATGGTGGGAATGACATAGAAAGCACCCGGGCATTCCTTCATGAAACGCTCGGCAAAAATAGCTCCGGACGCACCCGTGATTCCTAGTATGATACGTTTTCCGGATCGGCTTATGGATAGTCTCTTAACCATATTTGTAAACCATTTTAATTTACCATGCGTTATTTGGACGCTCATCGAAATATGTCAATTGCCAAGTCTCAGAACAGCTTCTGATAGATTTTTCCCTGTCTTTATCCGCCGGCCCCAAATCCCTTTCCGATTACAACCAGGTTCACCAAAAACAGCACCAGGAATCCTACCACCACATTGCCGCCGAAGAAAGCAAGATTGACGTTATAAGAAAACCTGTGCTCGAGAAAAAGGAAAATTCCCGTCAGAAAAAGGACTGCCAAGGAACCTGTGCTGATGCTACCTAACGCGCATATCGCCACAAGACCACAGAAGGAGAGAAAATGCAAAACTCCGGAAATTCTCAGTGCCTTCGCTCGCCCAACCACCGCTGGAAGTGAGAACAAGCCTTGTTCGCGGTCGATCTCTTCATCGAGAGTCGCATAGATGATATCGAAACCCGAAACCCAAAAGAAAACGAACAGGCCTAACGCGATGATGCCGGGGCTAAAGGGAAAGGTCTGGGAAGAAGCGATATAACCCCCCAGGGGCGCCATGGCCAACGCAAGTCCCAACCCGAAATGTGCCATGCAGGTATATCGCTTGAGGTAGGGATAACCTATGAAAATGACCAGCGGAATCGGTGAAAGCCAAAGGCATATCGGGCCAAGAAGATAGGCCAGGAAGAGATAACAAAGAAGGGAAAACAGTCCGAGCTCCATCGCTTGATGAACCGAAACCGTTTTCGCGGGGATCTCCCGGCTTGAGGTTCGGGGATTCCGGGCATCGATTTCGCGGTCGATGAGTCGGTTTACAACCATGGCAAAAGAGCGGGCGAAAAAACCTACAAGCACGATGAGCGCCAATATTTTGTTGGAAGGCCAACCCCTGGCTCCAAGGATCGCCCCGGAAAACAGCATGGGAAGCGAAAATAGAGTGTGTTCGATTTTTATCAGCCTGCTGAAATTCAGCACTTTGTTGTAAAATTGAAACATGTTGAAACTCCGGTGAATTCACGGCAACCTCAGCAAGAACAAATATCAGTAATTAATTTGCAAGTCAATTGAAATTTTGAATTCGAAGGTGTAAGATGTGTGGCCGGTTTTTCCCAAAATTTTCAAAAGGCCCGGAATGAAAATCAATTCAGCCTCGGCAGACATTTTTGAACCGATCCGCAATGAACTTGAACTCGTCGAGAAAACATGGCAGAATTGCTTCCATGAAGCCACAAACCGTACCGTAAAAACGATCAATGGCTTTTTCCGAAACTCCCCCGGGAAGAGGCTGAGACCCGGTTTGGCAATTCTTGCCGCCGGAGCGGTACTGGGTGCAAAGCCGGTCGCGATGCTGAAAAATCTGGTCAGCGTAGCTTCCGCGATTGAGCTGCTTCATACGGCTTCTCTGATTCATGATGATACCATTGATTCCGCTTTGTCCAGACACAATAAGCCCACCATAAACGCCAGGTTCGGTTCTCAGGTTTCAATCGCATTTGGTGATTATGTTTATTCCTGGGCGTTGAAGCTTATTTCCGCCGTGAGCGATCCGATAGCTTTTGATTGTTTTGCCTCACGGACATTCGATCTGTGTGAAGGCGAGCTGATCCAGATCATCGAACGGAAAAATCTTGAAATGTCACCCCAACGTTATTTTTCAATTATCAAACGAAAAACCGCCGCGCTTTTCGCCCTTTCCGGCGAAACCGGAGCGTTGGTCGCCGACCCTCATGATTCCGTGTCGGCAAGTGCGATGCGAGAGTTCGGGCTCAATTTTGGGCTCGCCTACCAGATCATCGATGATATGCGCGATCTGGTCGCCGACAAGTCCCAACTCGGAAAAGAACCGGGAGCCGATTTCCAATCCGCCGAGCTGACACTGCCGATGATTTATTTGCTGAAAGATCCTAAAATCGGTAAAGAAGTAAAAAGCCTCTTTCATGCTACCGACAAAGACGCTGCCTTCGACCGAATCCGAAAGATCGCGGTCGGCTCGGAAGCCCTTAAGAAAACCAGAACCCATGCCCGAAACTACCTTTCCAAAACCAGAAAGGGCGCCTCCGGTCTGGTAGGCTCTTTGTACAAAGACCATCTTCTCGGCCTCGTTGACTGGCTCGCCGGAAAAGCCTGAACTGTGATTGTACAGAAACGCAGAAAGAATTTTTGTCGCAGGACGCAAAGAAACACCGGGAGTTCTGAGCGTGATTACCAAAGAATGCTAAACCCCTCAAGAAATTCAAAATTTTCAGGAATGCCACGAAGGCCACAGAGCTCGCAAGGGGAGAAATTTGGTGCTCTTTGGTAATCACGGGTCAGAGTGAGTAGTCTCATGCCCTCCGTTGGCCGCGCTCCTGAATTGTTTGAGAGAATTCCGTTCTCAGTTTCCAGGGAAACGATTCGTGGCTTTTTTAACGATATTCCGGCAACCTACGATTGGATCAACATTCTTATGACCGGCGGCCTCGACCGCTACTGGCGAAAAAAGGCTGCAAGACTTGCCGCACGCAATGCCGGAAGGCTTTGGCTCGATATCTGCGCCGGAACGGGCCGGATGAGCGTGAGCCTTTCCCGGGAGGCAAAGGCTCCGACAATCCTCGTCGCGCTCGACTTCTGTTCCCCAATGTTGCGACTTTTCGAGGCCCCTTCGGGAAACTGCTCCATACATCGGTGTCTTGGCGACGTTGGATTCATGCCCTTCCCCGACGATTGTTTCGATCTGGTTACCGTCTCGTTCGCCACCCGAAATCTCCACACGAGTCGGGAAAATCTTGTACGCTGTTTCAACGAAATCCGTCGAGTTCTCAAGCCGGGCGGCAGATTCATGAACCTGGAAACTTCACAGCCATCCCCTCTTTTGATTCGAAGATTTTTTCATTGGTTCATCCGTGCATCCGTTCATCTGATCGGAAGCATTGTCTCCGGATCTTCATTCCCTTACCAGTATCTTGCATCCTCCATCCAAACCTTCTATACTCCTGAAATGCTTTCTGAATTGCTTGGCGAGGCCGGCTTCCAGGATGTGACCTTTTTGCCGATGACTTTCGGCGTGGTCGCGGCGCATCTATCCTGGAAACGGTGAATCTTTTTTTGGAACAATCGTATAGGCCGAAAACCCATATCCATTATTTCTCCGCGACAGGAAATTCTCGTCTGGCGGCCCAGGTTGTCGGAGATGGTTTGAAATTGGCCGGTTGTGATGTTTTGCTGCAGGACATTCGCAAATTTGATTTAAAAACGGCGGCGAAATGCCTTTCTGAAGCCGATTTTCTCGGATTCGTTTTCCCGATCTATGCCTTCCGGGCGGCAATTCCCATGGAGACGCATATTCGTAGCTTGCCACGGGCCTCCGTACGAAAACCTGTTTTTATGGTCGCAACCTTTGCTGGTTATCTCGATCGCGCATTCATGCGTTTGCGCGATTTCCTCCTGGAAAAGAACTACGTTCCGGTTCTCACGACCTCGATGATTTGCCAAGACGCCTGGACCGTGGTTCGCATTGAAAACTTCATTTACGACAATGGCTGGCCGAAGAAAGAACAACTTCTTGCCCTTCGTGAATTCGCAAAGATTGAGATTCCAAAAGCATGGCGTGAAAATCGGGAAAACCCAAAGGATGTCGTAGGATGGGTCCCTTTTAACCCGCTTTCCATGGTGGCTGCGTTGTTTCCGACGGCGCTTCATAAAGGCGTTCAGTTCCCGATCATGGTAAAAAAGGCGCTGTGCGTACGCTGCGGAATTTGCGTTCGTCAATGCCCTGTGAATCGGTTGCGACTCGATCCCTTCCCAAAGGCAAAAGGGGACTGCGTCGGTTGTTACGGCTGTATCAACTCATGCCCGCATGATGCTATCAACACTTGGTTTACCAACGGTCGTTTACGCTACCGTGGCCCCGTCGCGAAACTCGAAGATCTCAAAGATCCCGAAGATCCAGTTGATGCCGGGGATCTCGAGAACCCAGCTAATACCCGGCTATAGTTTTCGTAGAATTCAACATTTGATATTTCTAGAAAAAGGAGATCAAAATGGGAAAAACACAATGGAATCCCGCGCAGTTACTCGAAACCTCAGGAAATTTCTGGCTTAGTGGCACGCTTCACGCCGCTGTAAAGGTCGATGTTTTTTCGACCCTCGGGGGCAAAGCCTATACCGGAGCAGGCTTGGCCAAAAAAATGCGTTGCGAAACCCGGGCGCTTACGATGCTGATGAATGCACTGACGGCAATGGGCCTGCTCCGGAAAATTGGAAATAAATACTCCAATACTTTCGAGAGCGAGACATTCCTGGCAAAATATTCCCCGCAATATCTTGGCTACATCATCAGCCATCACAGCCATTTTGTCGAGTCCTGGGGAAATCTCGGCAAGGCGCTGAAAACCGGGAAACCTGTTCGGACGCAGGCAAACTTCGGCGACAGAAAATTTCTGGAAAGTTTTTTAATGGGAATGTTCAACATGGGGATGAGCCTTGCGCCGAAGGTTGCCGAAAAAGTTGACCTTTCCGGACGGAACAACCTGCTTGACCTCGGTGGTGGCCCCGGAACCTACGCCATTTATTTTTGTCTGAAGAACCCAAATCTCAACGCGACGGTTTTCGATCGGCCAACCACCAGACCATTCGCTCAGAAAACGATCCGGAAATTCGACCTGGGAAAACGCGTGAAATTCCAGCCGGGAGACTTTACCAAAGACGAGATCGCGGGAACGTTCGATGCTGCATGGCTCTCACACATCATTCATGGCGAGAACCCGGCTTCCGCGCAGAAAGTCATCAAAAAAGCCGTTAGAGCACTGAAGCCGGGCGGAAAGATCATGATCCACGAGTTCATTCTCGATAATACCCTTGACGGACCTCTCTTCCCGGCTCTGTTCTCGATGAACATGCTTCTCGCAACCACCGGCGGGCAGGCCTATTCCGAATCGCAACTGACCGATATGCTGATAAAAGCAGGAACCAAAAAAATTCGGCGCCTCGATTTTCGCGGTCCAAACGATTCCGGAATCATCGTAGCAATTAAATGACCCTGGTCGGAAACCAAAAAAGAGGCCTGAAATCCACCAGGAAACCAAAGAAAGAGTGTGACCTTCGCATAATGTGGCAGCCCAAAGTGGCAGCGGTGCGACTAACAAATCATGCTAAATGCTCGTCGGACCCGCGACCGGGAGATTGTCATTGCGAGGCGCATTGCGCCGAAACAATCCCGTGATGCCGGGCGTGACTGCCAAACTTCACTAAATTCATTTTTCAATGCCTGCTTTGAAATGTTCTGTCGGAATCCAGCGAAAAAGTGGCAG
>Ga0100377_1003730_pt1 | contig 12100 bp, 9 predicted proteins | sample CryGeymeta201501_FD_83664 | JGI IMG/M metagenome (GOLD analysis project Ga0100377, IMG submission 83664) | Groundwater microbial communities from Crystal Geyser aquifers in Utah, USA - Crystal Geyser metaG 2015-01 | ecosystem: Environmental > Aquatic > Deep subsurface > Groundwater | place: USA... | reverse complement strand
TGATCGAGGTAATCGCGCAGCACCCGATCGATGACGAGCCCGGTCCCCTGACACTGCGGACAGTCCACCGACACCGCCCCCGCTTCGGTGTCCCACACGACCTCCCCGAGCCGCCGGCAACGCGAACAGTCTGGCCACGGCCGCATCGCAGCCGCCCGAACCACCCACGCGAAGCCGCGCTCCGGGTCGAACAGCTCACCCCGCCACGCCTCCAGCACACCGTTGATCTCACCGCTCATCGCACCCCTCCGCCCGGCACATCGCCCCTCCCCACCTCAGCACCCCAAACGACACCATGCACCATCGCACGCCGAGCGCCCAGCCTTCGTGTGTGGTCGCACGCCGCCCCATCGGCCCTTGGCGATGCCTCCGCACCAGCTGCCGTGACAAGCCCGCGACGCGCTGCTAGATTCCCGTCCGCGAGCGCCCCGGACCGCAGCGGCCGGGGCCGAGGCGGCCAGCGCCAGGCCGCGAACCCGCGGTCCGCGCCGCCACACCCACACCGCAGCTACCTGACCGCCAGGCCACGCGACCTGAGACCCACCGAGGAGCACCGCAGCGATGACGTGGAACACGGAGACGGAGCGACGCCTCGACGCGCTCCCGCACCTGGGTGTCGGGATCAGCGGCGAATACGGCGTCCGACCGAGCATCGACCCGACGGACTTCGACGACGCCTACCCCGGCCTGATCCACGTCGTCGAGTTCGGCAGCGACACCGATCGGGGCCTGGACGCCTCGATCCTGCGGTGGGCCGACGCCAAACGTCCGGTCACCTACCACTTCCTCGACGTGAACTTCGAGGAAGACGAGGACATGGACGCCCGCTGGATGTCCGAGACCGGGGCCAACGCCCGCCGCCTCGGCTCGCCGTGGTTGTGCGGCGACGCCGGGATCTGGCACTTCGGGCCGCGTGACCGCGGGCATGGGCTGCTGCTGCCGCCGATCCTCACCCGCGACTCGGCGCTGCGGACCGCCGAGAACATCGCCCGGTTGCAGGACTGGACCGGCCTGCCGGTGATGCCAGAGAACCCACCCTCGCTCTATTTCCTCGGCGACCTGCACATCCTTGATTACTTCGCGCTGGTGACCGAGGAGGCCGGCTGCTGCTTCCTGCTTGACGCCGCGCATCTGGCCATCTACCAGAAGGCCCGCGGTCTGCCGCCCGAGGCGGGCCTTGACGCTTTCCCACTTGACCGGATCGTCGAGCTGCATATTGCCGGGGGCGGCGAGGCGGTCACGGCGGACGGATACCGATACATCGAGGACGACCATCGGGCGGAGATCCATCCGGACACGTGGGCCATCGTCGACCACGTCGTGCCGAGGGCCAGCAGGCTCAAGGCGTTGATCTACGAGTGCGAGCACAACGTCGCCGAGGACACGGTGGAGACGTTTGTTCGGCTCAACGCGCTGTTCCCGCCACGCCGTCGCTCGTCGGGCCGGCCCCACTGACCCTCGCACGCGGAGCTCCCATGCAGGACGCCATCACCGAAGCCCTCACGGTCGACCGCGGCAGCTTCGAGCCGCAGCCGGCCCGCGATCCGTTCGTGGCCATGCAGCGCGTGGTCGTGCGGATGCTGTTTGATCCCGCCTTCGCCGAACGGGTCTACAAAGCACCGGACGACGCGCTGGCCGGCCTGCCGACGGACGCAGCCCTGACCGCCCAGCTCCTCGACAACGACCCGCGCCTGTGGAACGCCGACCGCCTCCGCCGCAGCCGGGCGCTCAAGATCCTGCTCGAGGAGTACAAGGTGAGCGCCACGCTGGCCCTGCACGCCTGCCGCCGCCTCGCCTTCCTCGACGCCTTCTTCACCTCGTCCTGGTTCCACGACGCGGTCCAGCTCCGCGGCTACATGGCGCTGGCGTTCGGCGGCTACCTCCGCCAGGCTGCCGAGCGCGGCGAGGTGGACTCGCCGCACCTGAGGGCGACGCTGGAGATGGAGCACGCGACGGCCGTAGCCCGACGCAAGCTGCGGGACGCCCGGCGCGGCCTCGACGAGGGCCTCAGCCCGGTGGCGCCCGGCCGGCCCCGGCCGCGGCTGGCCGCGAAGCCCGGAGTGCGGGGCGTGCTGGTCCCCGCCGGCACCATCGCCACGGTGCAGCACGTCGAGAAGTACCTGTTCGAGGTGACCCAGGTGCCCGCGCTCGTCCTGTGCGACGACCCGCCGTCCCTCGATCCCCTCCCTGCGCTCTCGCCGACCGCCGTGGCCGCGTTCCTGCTCGAGCCCCAGGAGGGCGGCCACGTCTCCATCGCCGAGATCGACCCCTTGTTCGTCCACCTCGTGAACGCCTGTCAGCGTCCGACGACCCTGGAGGGGATCGCCCTGGCGCTCGCCCCCCACGGCGTCACGCCGGACGAGGCCAGCGAGCTCGCCCAACAGCTCCTCGACGGTGAGGTGCTCCGCGTCGTTCAGGTGGACGCCGACGGCGCGGTCGTCGACCCGTCGAGCCCCGAGCCTCAACCGGAGCCGCGCCCTTCTCCGAGCGCCGCTCCGCCCCAGCGCAAACGCAAGCGCAAGCGATGATCCGCAGCGCAAAGCGGCGGCTCGCGGCCACGCAGCTCCGTGACGCCGAACCGACGCCCGCCGTCCTGCCCTCCTCTCCTGCCGGCGAGCACCGCGCTCACCGGGCGGGTCCCCTCTTCATCGACACGATCACCACGCCCTGCTACAGGATCACGCCATGGAAGCCCAGAAGCCTATCGCCGAGGAGGTCCCGCTGCCCGAGAGCGACTGGACCGTCGCCAGGAGCGCCGAGCTCTACCAGATCCGCGGCTGGGGTGACCCCTACTTCAGCATCAACGACCGCGGCCACATCGAGGTGCGCCCTCGCCCCGACGAGGACCGCGGCATCGATCTCTACGAGCTGACCCAGCAGCTCGAGGGTCGGGGCATCGACCTGCCCGTCCTGATCCGCTTTCCGGACATCCTCCAGCACCGGATCAAGCTCCTCAACGAGTGCTTTCAACGGGCCATCGAGGCCTACGGCTACGGCAACGCCTACCGCGGGGTCTTTCCGATCAAGGTGAACCAGCAGCGCCACCTGATCCAGGAGATCGTCAAGGCCGGAAGGACCTGGCGCTACGGCCTCGAGGCCGGCTCCAAGCCCGAGCTGCTGATCGCCCTGTCGGCGATGGAGCACGCCGACGGCTTCATCATCTGCAACGGCTACAAGGACCGCGCCTTCATCGAGACGGCGCTGATCGCCCAGCGGTTCGACAACACCGTCATCATCGTGATCGAGCGCCCGGACGAGATCGAGCTCGTGCTGGAGGCCTCCGAGCGCCTCGGCATCCGCCCCACCCTCGGCATGCGAAGCAAGCTGGCGACCAAGGGTATGGGGCGCTGGGCCGACTCGGCCGGCGACCGTGCCAAGTTCGGCCTGACGACGACGCAGGTCGTCAACGTGGTCGACACGCTGGCCGCCCGCGGCATGCTCGACTGCCTCCAGCTGCTGCACTTCCACATCGGCAGCCAGGTCTCCTCCATCACCCCCTGGAAGAACGCCCTGCGCGAGGCCGGCAACCTCTATGTCGAGCTCGTCAAGATGGGCTGCCAGATGGGCTACGTCGACGTCGGCGGAGGGCTCGCCGTGGACTACGACGGCAGCAGGACCGACTTCCGCGCCTCGATGAACTACGGCGTGCAGGAGTACGCCAACGACGTCGTGGCCGGCATCCAGTCGGCCTGCGACGCCCACGCCATCCCCCACCCCACGATCGTCTCGGAGAGCGGCCGCGCCGTCGCGGCCTACCAGTCCGTCCTCGTCTTCGGCGCCGTGGCCGAGGTCCACGACGAGGGCTCCCTGCCCCCGCGCCCCGGCGACGACGCCCCCAGGGTCCTGAGGGATATGTGGGAGACCTACGAGAGCATCCTCCCCAAGAACCTGCAGGAGTCCTGGCACGACGCCACCCAGGGCCTCGAGGAGGCCCGCAGCCTCTTCCGGTTTGGCTACCTCAGCATCCGGCACCTCGCCCAGGTCGAGCGGGTCTTCTGGGCCACCGCCCACCGCATCCATGGCCGCATGCAGGGCCGCCGGGTGCCCGAGGAGCTCAACGCCATCGAGGAGCTGCTCGGCGCGATGTACTACTGCAACTTCTCCCTCTTCCAGAGCGCCCCGGACATCTGGGCCATGGACCAGCTCTTTCCGTTCGTCCCCATCCATCGCCTCGACGAGCGCCCCACCGTCAAGGCCCGGCTGGCCGACCTCACCTGCGACAGCGACGGCGTCGTGCAGCGCTTCATCGACGTCGAGGACGTGCGCACCTCCCTCCCCGTGCACACCGTCCGCCCCGGTGCGTCCTACCGGCTGGGCATGTTCCTCGGCGGCGCCTACCAGGAGATCCTCGGCGACCTGCACAACCTGTTCGGCGACACGAACGCCGTTCACATCCGGCTCGAGGAGAGCGGCTACACCGTCGCCAACGTCATCAAGGGCGACAGCATCGCCGAGGTCCTCGGCTACCTCCAGTACGACGCCGAGGAGATGGTCGAGCGCGTCCGGCGCCAGGCCGAGCGCAGCCACGTCGCTGGCCGCATGACCCTGGAGCAGCTCCGCATGTTCATGCGCCACTACGAAGACTCGATGCAGGGCTACACCTACCTCAACACCGAGAAGTCCTGACCCTCGCTGCCGTCCTGCCCTGCGAACGCTCCGTTTCTGCCGATCCCCCCTTGCGCGGCGCTGGACAAGACCTACTCTTCCGCCCTCACTGACGAGCGCCCCTCCCCGAGGCGCTCCATCGCCACGGAGGTCCATCATGCTGCGTCTTGAACTCCCCGGCGATCGGTCTCTGTAGCGTCGAACGACCCTCCGTCCGCCCTCGAAGCAGAGCCGCTCGCCAAGAATTTCTCAGGCACCCTCACGCGTTCTGATCGTGTGATGCTCCCAGCGGAGCCTCACGCAAGGACCGGAGGGATCGAGCTGGCTCCGGGGCTGCGCAGACCTTGATGCTCTGACCAGACCCCCACCCCCCAACGTCGTGCGTCTCGCCCGGTCCGGGCTGGACCCGTGCGAGCCGCACGCGATGCGCTTCGAGGGAGTCGCATGTCCGCAAAACTCAAGCAGCTCTGCCGTCAGGTGGAGCTCGCCGTCAATGATGTCCTGGCTGACTCGGACGACCCGGCGCTCAACGCCCTGTACGTCAACGAGGTCACCCCGGGCGCCCATGTCCATCAGCTGATCGTCATCCTGGCCAACTCGTGGCCCGAGCCCGGGTTCGACCCCGCCTTCGCGAAAGCCGAGGTGGAGAAGGTCTACGGACTCATCCGCGAGGAGGTCGCGGCCTCGATCCACCGCAAGAAGGTGCCCGAGCTCAAGTTCTTTGTGCTCTGGCCCGGAGAGATGCGGGTGTCAGGCATCTGACACCCAACGCAAAACGGGCACCCTCACGGGTGCCCGTTGGCAGCGTCGCGGCCGACCCCAAGGGGTCGGCCGCGCTTGTTTCAGACCCGGCTCACGGGCAGTTGCCGCCGTCGACGCAGATGGCCGTGCCCGGCGCGTCGGGGTAACCGCAGCAGGAGCGGTCACCACAGGTGTCGCAGGGGCAGGAATCGCAGCCGCGCGCCGGCGAGTAGGTCCGGCAGTTGCCCTCGACACACACCTCGTCCACGTCGCAGCGCCGGCCGCAGTCGCCGCAGTTCAGCGGATCGGTGTTGCGGTTCACGCAGGCGTTGTCGCATTCGCGCAGCCCGCCGCCGCACTGACCGTTGTTCACGTCGACGCACAACCCGGCCCGGCAGCTGTCCGGCTGGTTGTTGTTGCCGCACTGGTTGCTGAGCTGACCGCAGTTGTTCGGGTCGGTCTGCAGATCGACACAGGTGCCGTTGCCGTTCGGGGTCAGTCCGGGGCGGCACGCGCAGCTGCCGGCATCGCAGAACTCGTCACGGTCGCACGTCGTCGTGCAGTCGCCGCAGCGGTTCGGGTCGAGCGTGGTGTCGGCGCAGGTGCCGCCGCCCGTGCCGCACACATCCAGCCCACCGTCGCACTGGCACGCGCTGTCGACGCAGGTCCCGAAGGTGCGATCGCAACGATTACCACACTGACCGCAGTTCTCATTGTTCGTGACCACGTCCACGCAGCGACGCTGGTTGCCCTGCCCACACACCTCTTGACCGGCGGGGCACTCACAGGTGCCCGACACACAGGTCGCCTCGGCCGGGCAACGGGTGTTGCAGTCACCACAGTGCTGAGGGTCGTCAGCGAGGTTGGCGCAGGCGTCGGTGCAGGTGGTCAGGTCTGCCGGGCAGGGCTGGCACGCGCCGCTGATGCACTCGGCCCCCGTCCGGCACTGAACACCGCAGTCACCGCAGTGGGTCGGGTCGGTCGCGAGATCGGCGCAGGCGTCGGTGCAGGCCACCTGATTGTCGGGGCACACACACGCCCCGGAGATGCAGGTCGAGCCCGTGGGGCACCGGGTGTTGCAGTCGCCGCAGTGGTCAGGGTCGTCCGCGAGATTGGCACAGGCGTCCGGGCAGGTGGTCAGGGTCGCCGGGCAGGGCTGGCACTCACCGCTGATGCACTCGGCCCCGGTGCGGCACTCACGCATGCAGTCGCCACAATGCGCCGGGTCGTTCGCCAGGTTGGAGCAGACATCGCCACAGTTGACCTGCGTGTCAGGACAGACACACGCGCCGCTCGTGCAGACCGAGCCCTCCGGACAGCCGTGTCCGCACGTGCCGCAGTTGGCCATGTCGCTGTCAAGGTTCGCGCAGGCATCGCCGCAGTCCGTCTGGTTGGCAGGGCAAACGCAATCACCCGACACACACGTCGCCGCCGCCGGACACTGCGTCGCACAATCGCCGCAGTGCTGCGTGTCCGTCGCCAGGTTCGCGCACGCGTCGGGACACTCGGTCAGGTCAGTCGCGCAGGCCTGACAGTCACCGCTGATGCACTCCGCGCCAGTCCGGCAAACCGTGTTGCAGTCGCCGCAGTGCTGCGGATCGTTCGCGAGGTTGGTGCAGGCGTCGCTGCACTCGACCTCGTCGGTCGCACAGGCGCAGTCGCTGTTGGTGCAGGTCGCACCCGCCGGGCAGATGCGATCGCACGCGCCGCAGTTCGCCTCGTCCGACGTCAGCTCGACGCACGTCCCGTCGCAGTCCGTCTGGGTGCCGGTGCAGCCGCCCCCGTTGTTCGAGGTGCCGTTGTTCACCGTGCCGTTGTTCGTCGTGCTGTTGTTCGACGTGCCGTTGTTGACCACGGCGTTGTTCGTCGTGCCATTGTTATTGGTAGAGTTGTTGATCGCGTTATTCCCGTTGTTCGCCCCGCCATTGTTCGCCGTTGGCGGCGAGACCGCCGTGTCCTCGCCGCATCCTTGAACGAGCACAAAGGCCGTGGTGAGTGCCAGAAAAGCAGGTATCCAGCGAAGATTGCGTCTCATGGGGGGCGCTCCATTGGTAGCGGCGTGTGCGACACGATCGCGAGGTTGATCTGAGGTCAGCGACCACGCGGGTGTGGTCCTCGATCCACAAGGTCGCACGACCTGGGCCCCGTGGCTCAAGTTTCTTGAGCCTCGAGCTGTATGAAATGCACACGCACCGCCAACCCGGAATACATCCACCGCCACCGCCCAACGTCTCCCCCGTGCGATTGACCGGCTCAGGGGCCACACAGGCACAAGTCTCCATGGCGCCCCCTATCAAGGGTACCGCCTTGAACCCGCGTCGCGCCCCCGCAGAGCAGCTTCAAAATTTGTGAGCCGCGCCGCGCTCTGGATGCGTCATGGTTCATTGAGTTATCGTCGGGATGCGTCCACTGTCGAGTCGACGCTCCCCCATGAGGTTCAACGCATGTCGAACGCCCCTCGCCGCCTGTCAGCCGTCCCCAACGACGCCGCCCCGGACCCACCCGTCCGTGTGCTCCGCGCCGCATGGCACGGCTCTGAAGCGGAGTTCCTGCAGGCCTTGCAGGACGGGGGCGGCGGGGCCTGGTCGATCTTCTACGACCGCTTCGCTGGCATGATCCACGCGACCGTCCGTCGACAGCTCGGCCGCGACGACAGCGTCGAGGACCTCGTTCAAGACGCGCTGCACCGGCTGGTGTCGTCCGTCAAGTCGGTGCGAGATCCGGAGTGCCTGCCCGGTTGGGTGCGGGCGGTGACGATCAACACCGTGCGGAGTGAGCTGCGGCGACGCTATGTGCGACGCATCCTCCACTTCGATAGCGCGGCGCTGGACCGCGCCGAGGGGGACGCCATCGACCACGACGGCCGCGCCCTGCTGCGGTCGGTCTACTCGGTGCTCGATCAGATGAGCCCCGAGCTTCGCATCGTCTTTGTGCTGCGGTACATCGACGAGCACTCGCTCGCTGAGGTGGCAGAGACCTGTGAATGGTCCCTGGCGACCACCAAGCGCAAGTTGTCCCGCGCCCAGCAGCGCTTCGCCAAGCTCGCGGAGCAGCTGCCTGAGCTTCGTGCCCGCCTCGAGGGAGGTGAACGATGGACGTGAACCGATTCGAGAACCTGGGCCAGGATGTGCGACGCGAGCTCGATGCCCACGGCGCCCCCGTGCCCTCCGATGAGCAGCGGATGATCCTGCTCGAGCACGCGATGCGGCTGGGCGAACGCCCCGCACAGCGCAGCTGGCTCGCTCCCGCCGTCGCCGCGTTCGCCTCCATCCTCCTGATGACCGGTATCGGCTGGGCGCTGTCCTCGGTCTGGACCGAAGGCACCGCGCCCATCAACCCGCCCCAGGCGCCGATCACCACCGCGACCGCCGAGCGGACCACCCACTGGATCGAAGCCCGCAGCGACGCCCCCGAGCGCCTCGAGCTGCCCGACGGCACCGTCTTCACCTTCGAGCCCACCGCCCGTGGCCGGGTCGAGGTCGAGCCCGGTGTGGCCGTCCGCACGACGCTGGAGCGCGGCGAGATGAGCGCGTCGGTCCGCAAGGGCCAGCCGAACACCTGGCGATTCTGGGCTGGACCGTTCCAGGTCCAGGTCATCGGGACCGAGTTCACCATCCGATGGGACGCAGCCGAGGGCCGCTTCGAGCTTGATGTCCGCGAGGGCGAGGTGCGTGTCACCGGAGGCCCGCTCGTCGGGGCCGGCATGGCCGTCACCGGCGGTCAGCAGCTCCGCGCCAACGTCGACGACGGCGCCGTGGAGCTCGGGCCGCTGCCCGACCCCTCGGCCTCTGGTGCCCTGCAGCCCGAGCCGGTCGAGGCGGACGCGCCTGCGCCGAGCGCCGTCGTGGTGGTGGTGCCGACCGAGCGGCCAGGCCCGGATCATCCCCAGAGCCCCCCTGCACACGTCGCGGCTCCGACCGAGCCCGCGCGCGTGGTCGCCCAGCCCGAGCCGGCTCGACCGACCTGGAAAGAGGCCGCAGAGGCCGGACGCCACACCGAGGCGCTCGGCCTGGCGCGGGCCGCCGGCATCGACAGGCTGATCGAGCGCCTGCCTCCGAACGATCTGTTGCTGCTGGCCGACTGTGCGCGGCTCGGCGGCGATGCGGCCGCGGCCAGGATGACGCTGACGGGGTTGAGGCGTCGGTTCCCGAAGGCGGACCCGGCGGCGGCGGCGGCGTTCCGGCTCGGTCGGCTGAGCGGGAGCCCTGCGGAGCAGGTGCGGTGGTACCGGACCTACCTGAGTGAGTCGCCCTCGGGGGCGCTGGCGAGCGAGGCCAACGGGCGGCTGGTGCAGGCGCTCCACCGCTCGGGCGACGCCCCGGCCGCCCAGCGCGAGGCCCGGCTGTACCTCGAGCGCTACCCCTCTGGCGCCTACGTCGCGTTCGCCCGGTCGGTGGTCGCGCAGGACGCGAACCCATGAGCCCACGTCCGGCGCTCCGGACGACGTCCTGCTCGCGCTTCGTCTGCTCACCGCGCCCCACCCTGCGCGACCTGACTCCGTGGCCGCCTTCGACTGCAAGGCGGTGCGAGCGCCGACTGGCCTGGTCGCGATGGACCCTCGCCCTGCTGGCAGTCCTCTGCGCCACCGTGACCTCCACCCTCGTCCGCGCCGACGAGGATCTCGTCCTGCTGCTCGATGAGGCCGACGCCGAGCTGACGCCCTCGCAACGTCGCTTGACCGCAGAGCTGGTGGCGTTGGGCTTTCGGGTCGAGCGGTCCGGCGCCAACCCGGCGACGGTGGACATCGCCGCGCTGGTCGCCGACACGAGCGCCTTCGCCGCCATCGACTGGACCGAGCACGTGTCGGGGGCCACGGCGGAGGTCTGGTATGTGACGCCGAGCCACACGCTCGCCACGATCACGTTCTCCGCGGCTGGCACCGAGACCTCGCAGCTCGCCGATCTCGCGCTTCGCGTGGCCGAGCACCTCCACGGCGCCCAGGTCGAAGCCCTGGCGCTCCCCGACCGGCCACCGGACGCGATGCCCGAGCTGACCCCGACCCGCCTCTGGTGGGTAGGCCCGATGGCCGGCGGTGGGACCTCTGGCTCGACGCAGTGGTCGGGCATGATCGGTCTGGTAGGCGGCTGGACGGCCGGCAGCCTCGTGCTGTCGATGGACGCGATGTTCAGCGTGACGCCGGCCGAGATCGTCGTCGACGATGACCTGGCGAACCTCCGGTTCATGGGGTTGCGTGGCTCGGTGCTCTACCGGCCCTGGCCGCTGGCCGCGATCACACCTTCCTTCGGCGTCGGCGTGGGGCTGCTCGGGCTGTTGGCCGAAGGCGAGAGCGACGACGGGCGGCGGGCGGCGGCGGACTGGGTCTCGACCGCGCTCGTCTTCCTGCGGGGTGACCTGGACGTCGCGCTGGCCGATCGCGTCGGCCTTCGGCTCACGACGACGCTCGGGCAGGCGATGCCCGAGATCCCGATCCGTTTCGCCGGCCGAACCGTGGCAACTGGCGCGGGAGGCTACGCCGACATGATGTTGGGCGTGCGTTGGACCTGGAGCGAGACCCACTCGCCGACCGGAGGAGCCCCATGAACACCGCGCGCGCCGCCTGGCTGGCCCTGATCTGCGCCTCGGCGATGGCCCTCGTGGTCCTGGCGAGCTGTGACACCACGCTCGACCCGATCGTCAGCCCGGGGCCGAACAACGCGATGGACGACGACGTGGGCCTCAGCCAGGACGTGGACCTGGACTGCGGCGCCAACTGCAGCCCCTGCGGCGCCCTCCCTGCCGAAGGCTGCGGCACCTGCGGCGATGGCGTCCCCACCTGCCAGGATGGCGTCGTCGAGTGCATCGGCGGCGAGCCCTCGCTGTTCTTCCTCGATCACGACGGCGACGGCTTCGGCCGCGCAGATGCGCGCAAGCTGAGCTGTGGCCCCGAGGACAACTTCACCGCCACGCGCAGCGGGGATTGCGACGACGACGAAGCGACGGCGTGGCCCGGCGCGCCCGAGCGCTGTGACGGTCTCGACAACGACTGCGACGACCGCGTCGACGAGGACGAGGACGTCGCGCTCGACATGTGCCAGGAGGTCTTCGGCGCGCGCCCCACCCGCTGCGACGACCGCCGCTGCCGCTACACCTGCCTCGCCGGTCGACGCGATCACAACGATGATCTCAGCGAAGGTTCACAGGGTGATGGGTGCGAGTGCGATGAAACCGAAGAGATCTGTGACGGCCTGGACAACGACTGCGACGGCGACATCGATGAAGGTTTCGCAACTCGCCTCTTCTACAAGGACGCCGACCGCGACAGCTATGGCGACGAGGACCAGGCCGTCGAGGCCTGCGCACCTCCGCCCAACCACGTGCTCGTGATCGGCGATTGCGAAGATCGCGACCCGGCGATCCATCCCGGCGCGCTGGAGCTCTGCGACGGTCTCGACAACGACTGCGATGGACGTCCTGACGCCGAGCGCTGCGACAGCGATGGGGAAGGCGATGTGGAGTGCGGGGCCCCACCCCCGCTCGAGACGCTCCTGTCAGGTTGCGAGCTGCCGGCGCACGCCGTCGCCGAGAGCTGCGATGACGGGAGCTGCCGCCTGCGCTGCGACGATGGGTACGAAGATCGAAACAACGACCTGTCTCGTGGCGTGGTCGGTGACGGGTGCGAGACGCTGATGCCCTGAGAAGCCGTTCGAAAAATACATGCCTTGTTTCCTCGTATCTTCTGTCCCCAGGTGTGTCTTCTGCTCGGTCATGGGCCTCTGGGCCCACTCCCTCACATCAGACGCCACCTGGAAACAGA
>Ga0100377_1003721_pt1 | contig 12130 bp, 15 predicted proteins | sample CryGeymeta201501_FD_83664 | JGI IMG/M metagenome (GOLD analysis project Ga0100377, IMG submission 83664) | Groundwater microbial communities from Crystal Geyser aquifers in Utah, USA - Crystal Geyser metaG 2015-01 | ecosystem: Environmental > Aquatic > Deep subsurface > Groundwater | place: USA... | reverse complement strand
TGATGGCCAGGGTGACGCCGATGCCGCGACGCTGATGCCAGCCCTCGTGTAGTGCCGAATAATCGATCTTGAGCAGCATCGGCAGGATCATCGCCCAGATCAGAGCGGCCACAGGAAGGTTGATGTGCGCCAGCTCCGCTCTTCCAAGGGTTTGGAATACGCCCGGTAATCCTGCACCGAGCCCGATGCCTGCGAGGATGCACAGTAAAACCCAGAGTGTGAGATAGCGGGCAAAAAGCCCCATGGATTGACGTGCTGTACGCTGTTCGGGCATGGGCATAATGTATCAGGACATGCGGATATGTAAATGCCGATATCTGGTTCGTTGCATTTAAGCCCCAAAATACCAGAGTCCGAGTCCCATGAAGGTACGTGTTGCATCCATCGAAGAAGAGTTGTTCCTTGGCGAGGCGCTGGCCGTGGTCACCGTGACTACGAACGGGGAATTGAAGATCATGCCCGGGCATGCGCCGCTGCTGGGTGTCCTGCGTCCCGGCTTGCTGCGTATCTATTCTCCGGCGCAGAAGAACTATCCTCAGGGCAGGCAATACATGATGCTGATCAGCGGCGGCTATCTGGAGGTGCAGGCGGATTCGGTGACCATTCTGGCCGATGCCTACGAGCGCGCCGCTGAGGTCGATGCCGACAAGGCGAGGAAGATCCTCAGGCAGGCGCGCGAACACTTCAGGCATGCCACGCTGGATGAGCTGGACAAGGCTATGGTCGAGCTTGAAATGGCCATCGCCCGTATGAATCTGGCAAAGCGCGCGCTCCGCAGCTGATTCAGGCGTACTGTGTGCGCTTGCATACCCTGCTCAACACGCCATGCTTCGCCTCCCTTATATACGGAGATATTGCTATGAGCGCCACAGAGATGAACGACAACGATATCACTTATTTCGAGAAGAACCGCCCGGCGGGCTCCTTTATCGCCGCTCTGAAGGACCTGGTCACAAGGCCCCGTGAATTCTTCGCCGGCATGCCGTACGCTGTGTTTTACGGGAGCAGCCTGTTCTTTGCCTCCATTATTATTTTCATCCTGACCTTCCTCGCCGTTCCCGCTTACAGCCTGGGTATGCTGTTCATGCTGCCCTTCACCTGGGGCGCGATTCTGATCGGCATGTGGATGGTTTCCGGCTTGATCAGCTGGGGCGTGAGAACGCTCAGTGCAAGCCGGCTGTCGACTGCCAATGCCTTTCAGCTTTCCGCTTATGCCTTTGCACCGATGATGTTTGTCGGCCTGTCATGGGGCGGTATCGTGGCATTCCTGTGGAGCATGTTTCTGCTGTGGCTGGGGCTGAGTGCGCATTGCCGTATCAGCGGCGGCCGCGCGGTGGCTGTGCTTGCCATGCCGGTGCTGATGGTTGTCATGATCGGCGGCTCCATGCTGTTCGCGCTCGACCATCTGACAATCAAATGATTCGTCGCCTTTCCTGAACGGGGAGGGTCAGCTCGATATGCAGGGTTGGTTCAGGCCTTGCAGGATTTCATCCAGTTGCCGTAAATCGCTCTGCTGCGTTGCATCGGCGACCGGCCCGATGATGGCTGCAAGCGATGCAGCCAGCTCGCCGCTCAAACGATAATACATCCATTTGCCGTCACGCCTTGTCGCAACCAAGCCGGCATGGCGCAGTGAACCCAGATGTCTGGAAACCGTGCTTTGCGGCAGTTGCAGTGCATCCGTCAGGTGACAGACGCAGAGTTCGGCATACCGGCTGAGCAGATAAAACAGTCTCAGGCGAACCGGATCGCCCAGTGCCTTGAATGCTGTAGCGGCCTGATTGCTCATGCCTTTCCGGGTCGGATGCGCGTCAGAATATTGTGTCCCTGCATCTTGTGCAGGATCACGGCAAGGATGTGGGCTGCGAGCAGGGCCTCGAACAGGCCGACCAGTGTTTCATGGACCTCGCCGACCGCTTCGATCAAGGCAGTCTGATGACCATGCTCGTTCCAGCCGAAAAACAGCACCACGCCGGCAGCGGCGATGCCCAGTGCTGTCAGCAGCATCAGGCCGTGCACCGACCTGGCCACGGTTTCCCCTTCCTCGGGCGGAGCAAGCCTGCCCCTCATCCAGCCGCCGGCCTGTGCCCCGGCTTCCGCCAGCAGGGCGGCGCGTCCGGATGCGGACAGCCACGGGAAAAGATTGCGCCAGCCGGTCTCGGGGAGGGAGGAGAAGGCCAGCAACAGACGGGCCAGAAGCAGGCCGGCAATGACAAGGCCGAGACATTCATGCGCCTCGAAGCCCGCGGTGACCGGCACGATGACATCGGCATGCCCGGCATGCGCATAGGCAGCCGGCACGATGCCGAGCCGGGCTTCCTCCGGTTCGCCGGCAGCTCCCGGAACATCCATCAGTTCGCCGACAGCCAGTTGCGCCAGCATGCTCAGTGCGAGCAGGGAATGCAGGATACGGATGGCTTGCGGATATATCACGATGGTCTCCCCTGTGCCCGGCATGGACACTGCGCCAAGTGTAGTTGCCGGGACGATGAAAAACAAAATCCCGGCTCGGGCCGGGGTTTTGTATATTCCGTGCAGCCTTGTCTACTTGATGCGGCTAATGACGTCGTGGCCCTGCTTCTGGTGCCAGATGGCGGCAGCCACATGCAATACCAGATAGGCGATGATCAGCATGCCGGCGACCTCGTGCATTTCCTTCACCTCCTTGATGCCGGCGCTCATCGCGCCGTTTTCTCCCATGCCGAGGAACAGGCAGCCGCCGGTCAGGCCCTGGAAAAGCACCAGTAGCAGGCCCGCGCCATGGATGGTCGAGGCCAGCGTGTGCTGCTCATCCGGATGCGGCAGCCCCTTGCTGAACCAGCTGCCAACCTGCTTGAGCTCGCCGAGCAGCTTGCAGCAGCCTGCACCGGTCAGCCACGGGAACAGTGTGCGCCACGATGCATTGCCGGTGCTGATCAGGCTGTACACGACATGTGCGATAACGATCAGGGCGGCAGCGATACCGACCCATTCGTGGGCTTCGAACAGTTGAAGGGCCAGCGGGTCGCGGGTCACGTTCGGCTTCGGATACTGCATGAAAAAGCTCAGCACGATCTGCACGCTGACCGTCAGGGCCATGCCCTTGTGCAGCAGTTTGGTGGGGGTATCGTAGTAACTCATGTTATCTCCGTTTTCTTTTATTGCCGGATACTAATCGAACTTGCGGCCGGCGAAGGCTTCCATGCGCAGGCGAAGGGCATTGAGCTTGATGAAGCCGCCGGCGTCCTTCTGGTCATAGGCGCCCTTGTCGTCCTCGAAGGTGCACAGGCGTTCGTCGAACAGCGACTCGGCCGAACGGCGGCCGACCACGGACACGCTGCCCTTGTACAGCTTGACGCGCACATCGCCGTTCACGGTGGCCTGTGAGGCATCGATCATCTTCTGCAGCATGATGCGCTCGGGGGCGAACCAGAAACCGTTATACACCAGCTTGGCATAACGCGGCATCAACTCGTCCTTCAGGTGAGCGACTTCACGGTCCACGGTGATGGATTCGATGGCGCGGTGCGCCTTGAGCATGATGGTGCCGCCCGGGGTTTCGTAGCAGCCGCGCGACTTCATGCCGACGAAGCGGTTTTCCACGATGTCGATGCGGCCGACGCCGTGTTTGCCGCCGATGCGGTTAAGCTCGGTTAGTATCTGCGCGGGGGTCATCTGCACGCCGTTGATGGCCATGATATCGCCGCCCTTGTAGGCAAGCTCGATGTATTCCGGCTCGTTCGGGGCGTTCTCCGGCGAGACGCTCCAGCGCCACATATCATCGGACGGCTCGCACCACGGATTTTCCAGATCGTAGCCCTCGTAGGAGATGTGCAGCAGGTTGGCATCCATCGAGTAAGGCGACTTGGATCCTTCGCGCTTGCGCTCAACCGGAATGCCGTGCTTTTCGGCAAAGCGCAACATGTCTTCACGGCTGACCATGTTCCATTCACGCCATGGTGCTATCACCTTCACGTCGGGCTTCAGGGCATAGAAACCGAGTTCGAAACGGACCTGATCGTTACCCTTGCCGGTGGCACCATGCGATACCGCATCAGCGCCTTCCAGATTGGCTATCTCGATCATGCGTTTGGCGATCAGCGGGCGGGCAATGGAGGTTCCCAGAAGGTATTCGCCCTCGTAGATGGCATTGGCGCGAAACATCGGAAACACATAATCGCGGACGAATTCTTCGGTAAGATCCTCGATATAAATACCTGTTGCCTTGCCGGCGATGGCCTTGGCGCGCGCATCCTCAACCTCTTTGCCCTGACCGATGTCTGCGGTGAATGTGACCACCTGGCAGCCGTAGGTTTCCTGAAGCCATTTGAGGATGATGGAGGTATCCAGTCCGCCGGAATAGGCCAGAACGACCTTGGAAGCTGACTGATGGGCACTGAGTGAAGACATGAAAACTCCTTGGATTGCGCCGCCGTCGGCGGCACCTTGATCGCGACGCGGCATGCTAGCCTCGTTCGCAGGGAAATCTATTGCGCTTGCGTTAGTCCGGCGAGAAGGCCGTGCCCACGCCCTCGTCGGTGAGGATCTCCAGCAGCAGGGAGTGCGGGATGCGCCCGTCGATGATATGCGCCTTGGCCACGCCGTGTGCAATGGCATCCATGCAGCAGTTCACCTTGGGGATCATGCCGCCGCTGATGATGCCGCGTTGCATCCAGGCGGTTACCTGGTCACCGGTGAGAGTGGACTGCAGTTGCTTGTTCTCGTCCAGCACGCCCGCCACATCGGTGAGCAGGATGAGCTTGGCTGCACCGATGGCCTGCGCGATGGCGCCGGCCACCAGATCGGCATTGATGTTGTAGCTGCTGCGCTCGTCCTTGTGGTAGCCCACCGGGGCGATCACCGGAATGAAACGGTCCTTCTCCAGCATGTGCAGGAACTCGGGGTTGATGTGGTGCACGCTGCCCACATGACCGAGATCAATGATCTCCGGCACATCCAGTTCCGGCGCATCTTTCTCGAATACCATTTTGCGCGCGCAGATCAGGCCGCCGTCCTTGCCGGACAGGCCCATGGCGCGGCCTCCGCTGGCATTGATGTTGGCCACGATCTCCTTGTTCACCAGACCGGCCAGCACCATCTCCACGATGTCCATGGTTTCCCTGTCGGTGACCCGCATGCCTTGGATGAATTCGCTCTGCTTGCCGATCTTTTTGAGCAGTTGGCCGATCTGCGGGCCACCGCCATGCACCACCACCGGATGAATGCCGACCTGCTTGAGCAGCACGATGTCGCGCGCGAAATCGCTCTTCAGCGACTCTTCGACCATCGCATTGCCGCCGTATTTGATGACGATGCTCTGTCCTGCATAGCGTTGCAGATAGGGCAGCGCTTCCAGCAGTGTTTTGGCCCGGGCTTGACCGTGTTCCATGATATGAGCTCCTCTTGGTGCGCCGCCTGGGGCGCGTTGAACATGTTCGGAATCAGGCCAGCAGGAATTCGAGCAGTCCCTTCTGGGCATGCAGGCGGTTCTCGGCTTCGTCCCACACCACCGATTGTCTGCCGTCGATCACCTCGGCTGCAACCTCTTCGCCTCGATGCGCCGGCAGGCAGTGCATGAACAGGGCGTCAGGCTGGGCTTCCAGCATCACCCGGCTGTTCACCTGATAGGCTGCGAAGATTTTCTCGCGCTCGGCTCGTTGCTTCTCCTGACCCATCGAGGCCCACACATCGGTGGTCACCAGATCGGCATCACGCGCCGCCAGCAGCGGGTCGTCCGTCAGGTTGACCTCGGCACCCAATTCGCGTGCAGCGGCCAGTAGCTTCTCGTCCGGGGTGTAGTCATCAGGACAGGCGATATTCAGCTTGTAGCCGAAACTCACCGAGCCGTTGATCCAGGAGTGCGCCATGTTGTTGCCGTCGCCGATCCATGCGACGGTTTTCCCCTCGATCGAGCCGCGATGTTCCTCATAGGTGAACACATCGGACAGCACCTGGCAGGGGTGGGTCAGATCGGTCAGGGCATTGATCACCGGCACCTGCGAATGGCGGGCGAAACGCTGCACCATATCGTGTGCGTAGGTGCGGATGACAACCACATCGAGCATGCGAGACAGAACCTTTGCCGTATCTTCAACGGGCTCGCCGCGCCCGAGCTGGGTGTCGCCGGAATTCAGGAACACGCTGTTGCCACCCAGTTGGTACATGCCGACTTCGAAAGAAACGCGGGTGCGCGTGGAAGCCTTGTCGAAGATCATGCCCATGGTCTTGCCGGCCAGCGGCTGGTGCGGCTTTCCCTCGCGCAGCATGCGCTTGATGATGGCTGCGCGTTTCAGGATGTGGCGTGCTTCGTCGTTACTGATATCCAGCAGGCTGATGAAATGCCTCATGCGGAAACTCCTTTGAGGGCGGCGGCAAGCTTGGCCAGCGCCTCATCGATGTCGGCGGCCGTGACGTTCAGCGGTGGCAGCAGTCGCAGCACATGCGGACCTGCCGGAAGAATGAGCAGGCCGCCTTCACGGCAGGCGGTGATGATATCTGCAGCCGTGATGCCGCAAGCCTCATCCAGGGCGGCGCCGACCAGCAGGCCTGCACCGCGTACTTCGCGGATGATCGGGAATTCCGCCTGCAGGGCTGCAAGTCCTTGTTTCAGTTGTGCACCGCGCTGCCTGCAATTGTCCAGCATGTCCTGCTGCTCGATGACATCGAGCACCGTCAGTGCCGCCGTGCATGACAACGGGTTGCCGCCGAAGGTGGAACCATGCGTGCCCGGCCCGAAGGATGCGGCCACCGATTCAGAAGCCAACATCGCGCCGATCGGCACGCCGCCACCCAAACCCTTGGCAAGCGTCAGGATGTCCGGCCGGATGCCGGCCTGCTCGAAGGCGAACATCGTGCCGCAGCGACCGATGCCGGTCTGGATTTCATCAAGCATCAACAGGATGCCATGTTCGTCGCATAAGGCCCGCACAGCCTGCAGGTATCCGGCGTTGGCGATATTGACACCGCCCTCTCCCTGTAATGGCTCCAGCATGATGGCTGCCGTGTGTTCGTTGACAGTGCTTTTCAGAGTCGCGATGTCGTTGAGCGGCACATGAACAAAGCCTGGCGGCAGCGGATCGAATCCGATCTTCACCTTGTCCTGGCCGGTTGCGGTCAGCGTGGAAATAAGCCGGCCGTGGAACGACTGGGTCGCGGTGATCACCGTGCGCCGTTTCGATCCCTTGTCATAAAAATACTTGCGGGCGATTTTGATCGCGCCTTCATTGGCCTCGGCACCGGAATTGCAGAAAAAAGCACGCCCCAGTCCGGCAAGCGCGGTCAGTCTTGCGGCCAGCTGCTGCTGTTGCGGAATATGGAACAGGTTGGAGCAGTGCAGCATGCTGCCTGCCTGTCTGCAGATGGCTTCAGCCAGTTGCGGATTCGCGTGACCAAGGGTGTTCACGGCGATGCCCGAAATGAAATCGAGGTATTCGCGGCCGGCATCATCGCACACCCGGCTACCCTTGCCGCTGACCAGGGTGAGCGGGTAGCGGGCATAGGTCGGCATGACGGACATGGCGGGGTCGAATGGTGTTGCTGTTTGCTTCATCGCCGCAATCTTAAAGGCTTATCGGCGAAAACGCACGATTCTGCTTGCAGTCACCTTTTCCGGCGCTTTTCAAGCTATCGGCAGTTGCCTAGTGTGATGCGGATGAACAATACCCGGGGCGGTGTGGAGCCGCAGCTGCGCACCCGGATCAAGGTGTGTGGCATCACGCGAATTGAGGATGCACTATGCGCCGCCGGACTCGGTGCGGATGCGCTCGGCTTTGTGTTTTATGCTGCTTCCCCGCGCTATATCGAGCCATCTGCGGCTGCCGGCATCATCCGTGCCCTGCCGCCATTCGTGAGTGCTGTCGGTCTGTTTGTGAATGCCGTGCAGGACGAGATCAATGCCGTTCTGCAGACCTGTCCGCTGGATGTGCTGCAGTTGCATGGCGATGAGACGCCGGCCTTCTGTGCCGCGCAGACGCGCAGGGTCATCAAGGCGGTAGCGGTGCGTGATGCGGCGGATACGGCGCGCATCGCCGATTACGATTGTCCGGTGCTGCTGGATGCCAAGGCCCCGCCCGGTGTCTATGGGGGTACAGGCTGCAGCTTCGATTGGGAACTGGTGCGGCATGTACAGCATGCCCACCCTTTGATTCTGGCCGGCGGTCTGCATGCGGATAATGTCGCTCAGGCACTGGCTGTTCGCCAATGGCATGCGCTGGATGTATCCTCCGCCGTCGAAGTTTTCCCCGGCATCAAGCATGCGGGAAAAATGCAGCGTTTTATTGATGCTGTGGTGATGAATGATCTTCCGGGCGCCGCTGTGCGCAGCAATGGAGCAATCGATTGAGCAGGCCAGAGTGATGAGCGAACAGACGATGTACGATATGGAAATGCGGCATATGCCCGATATCGGCGGTCATTTCGGCCGCTTCGGTGGCAAGTATGCAGCAGAAACCCTGATGGGGCCGCTGGCCGAGCTGGAAGCTGCCTTCCATGCCTCATGGGAGGATGAATCCTTTCAGGCAGAGCGGCTGCGTCTTTTGCAGCAGTACGTCGGGCGACCCACACCGCTGTATCATGCCGAGCATCTGTCGCGTGCCATCGGCGGTGCGCAGATCATTCTCAAGCGCGAGGACCTGACGCATACAGGGGCACACAAGATCAACAACACCATCGGTCAGGGCCTGCTCGCACAGCGTATGGGCAAGAAGCGCGTGATCGCCGAAACCGGCGCCGGTCAGCATGGTGTGGCCACGGCTACCGTGGCGGCGATGTTCGATATGCAGTGCGATGTCTATATGGGTCGCGAGGATATGCGACGTCAGGCCCCCAATGTATTCCGCATGGAGTTGCTCGGGGCGCGCGTTATTCCTGTGGATTGCGGCTCAGGCACGTTGAAGGATGCGCTCAATGAAGCGCTGCGTGACTGGGTGGCAAGTTGTGAAACCACCTTTTACATCATCGGCACTGTAGCCGGTCCGCACCCATATCCGTTGATGGTCCGGCAGTACCATGCGGTGATCGGTCAGGAGGCGCGCGCTCAGTTCCTTGAGCAGTTCGGGCGTCTGCCGGATGTGGCAATGGCATGTGTTGGCGGTGGCTCGAATGCTATGGGCCTGCTGCACCCGTTGCGTGACGACAATATTCGCCTAGTTGCCGTGGAGGCTGCCGGTTACGGGCTTGAGACCGGACAACATGCCGCCTCGATGCTGGCCGGTCGCCCCGGTATCCTGCATGGCAACCTCACCTACCTGCTGGAGAATAGTGAAGGGCAGATCAACGGCACGCACAGTATTTCAGCCGGACTGGATTATCCCGGCGTCGGCCCTGAGCTAGCGGCGATGTACGATGCCGGACGTCTGGAGCTGGATTCGGCCACGGATGATCAGGCACTGCAGGCATTCAAGCGTCTGGCTCATACCGAGGGTATCCTGCCGGCACTCGAATCCAGCCATGCATTGGCGGCTGCGATGCGTATGGCATCGACCATGACTCCTGATCAGATGATTCTGGTGAATTTGTCCGGCCGTGGTGACAAGGATCTGGATACGGTGATGAAGGTATTCGGAAAAGGGGAAAAGGCATGAGTCTGGACCGCCTGAAAAACTGTTTCGAACGCTGCAAATCCGAGCAGCGGGCTGCATTGGTCGGTTATCTGACCGCCGGCGATCCGAATCCCGCCGCCTCAGAGAAGTTGCTGCATGTGCTGGCCGGTCATGCAGACATTCTTGAGATCGGTATGCCCTTCTCCGACCCGATGGCCGATGGTCCGACCATTCAGGCTGCCAGCGAGCGTTCGCTGGAGGCCGGCACGAAGATGCACGATGTGTTCCATCTGTGCATGACCGTCCGCAAGGCCCGCCCCGAGGCCGGTATCGTGCTGATGGGCTATGCCAATATCGCCTATGCCATGGGTTACCGGCAGTTCGCCGATCAGGCGGCACTGGCCGGCGCCGATGGTGTGCTGATCGTGGATATCCCGCCAGAGGAATCCGGCGATCTGGATGCCGCACTGCTGGCGCATGCCCTGCACAGTATCCGGCTGGTCGCACCGACCTCGTCGGCCGCGCGCCGCGAACTGGCGGCAAAGACCGCCAGCGGCTTTATCTATTATGTTTCGCTGACCGGCATCACCGGTGCGGAGATGGGCTCGGTTGCGGATATCCGCACTCAGGTCGAATCATTACATAGCCAGTCCGGATTGCCGATTTGTGTCGGTTTCGGTATAAAGACACCTGAGCAGGCTGCCGCAGTCGCAGCCTTTGCCGACGGTGTGGTCATCGGCAGCCATTTTGTGAGTTGCATCGCAGACCATGCCGGTGATGAACCTGCTATGCTCGCGGCTTTGGACAAAACTTGTGCCGCCATGCGGAAGGCGATGGGCAACGGGGGTAGTGTGTGAAAATCAAGGTGCTGGGTTGTTACGGCGGACAGCTGCTCGGATTCCATCTGACCTCGTTTCTGATCAACGATTCGATTCTGCTGGATGCCGGCTCGCCGACCGAGGCGCTGGATCTGGAAGACCAGTTCGCCATCCGGCACATCTTTATCTCCCACACCCATCTCGACCATATCAAGGATATCGCATTCCTCGCCGATAACCGCTCCCTGAAGCGCATGGGCGGAGCCGACACCAACCGCCAGATCGTGGTGCACAGCCTGCCGGAGAACATCGAGGTGATGCGCAACGATTTCTTCAACAACCGCGTCTGCCGGATTTTACGCGCATCCCTTCGCTCAGTGATCCGATCCTGGTGTTCGAGCCGATCGAGGCCGGACAGACCGTCGAGGTGGACGGTGTGAAGGTCACCGCCATTCCGGTGAATCATCCTGTCCCCTGTACCGGCTTTCTGATCGAGCAGGACGATAAACAGTTCATCTACACCGCCGACACCGGCAGCACGGACCGCATCTGGGAGGTTGCCAACGCCCAGCCGAATCTGAAGGGTGTGGTGATCGATTGCTCGTTTCCCAATGCCTATGAGGATCTGGCCAGACGCAGCGGACATCTCACCCCCAACGGCATGGCTGCCGAATTGGCCAAGTTCGAGCGCCTCGGCGCGGTGCCTGTTTACCTGTATCATATGAAGCCTGAAACGCTGGATGTGCTGACCTCCGAGGTCGGCTCGCTGTTCCTCCCCCATCTGCGCATGCTGACGCAGGTGGACGAATTGCTGCTTTAGGTCGCTATTAGGAGTTTTATCCATGAACTGGATCACCCGTTTGATTGAAAGCCCGAAGAACATCCTTGGCGGTGCCCGTTCGGCAACGCCTGAAGGACTTTGGATCAAGTGTCCCGATTGCTCGGTGGCCATCTACAACAAGGAGATGGAGCGCAGCCTGATGGTCTGCCCGAAATGCGGGCATCATCATCGTATCCCGGCTGCTGTGCGCGCCGCTTCCCTGTTCGATGAGGGTACCTTCGAGGCGATGGATGCCGGCCTGCGCTCGCAGGATCCGCTGGATTTCCGCGACAAGAAGAAATACAAAGACCGTGTGCGTGATGCCGATAAGAAGGCCGGTGCCGAGGATGCGGTGCACAACTACCTCGGCGATATCGGCGGGCATACCGTCTCCGCCTCTATCTTCGAATTCTCCTACATGGGCGGCAGCATGGGCTCGGTGGTGGGCGAAAAGATCGTACGCGGCATGGAGCGATCGCTGGAGCGCGGTTGTCCCTTCCTGCTGGTGGCTGCCTCCGGTGGTGCGCGTATGCAGGAGGGTGTACTTTCCCTGATGCAGATGGCCAAGACCTCCGCAGCTGCCAAGAAGCTGCAGCAGGCAGGTATTCCGTTCATCTGCATCCTGACCCATCCGACGATGGGCGGCGTGTCCGCTTCGATGGCCTGGCTGGGTGATGTGGTGCTGGCCGAACCGGGTGCGCTGATCGGCTTCGCCAGTCCGCGCGTGATCCGCGAAACCGTGAATCAGGAGCTGCCCAAGGGCTTCCAGTCCGCCGAGTTCCTGGTCGAGCACGGGCTGATCGATGCCATCGTGGATCGCCGTGAACTGCCCGTCTATCTGAAGCTGACGCTCGACAAGCTGACCGAGCGCCCCTACCGGCAGGTCGGCTGAGACCTTTTCCGCAGGCACGCCTGCTTCCTGAGCGATGATCATGCATGGCAAAGGCAGCGTTGAGGACTGGCTGAGCGGTCTC